>Ga0102935_1001048_pt1 | contig 10141 bp, 8 predicted proteins | sample SalPonR2_A_D2_MG_FD_78508 | JGI IMG/M metagenome (GOLD analysis project Ga0102935, IMG submission 78508) | Salt pond soil microbial communities from South San Francisco under conditions of wetland restoration - Salt Pond MetaG R2_A_D2_MG | ecosystem: Environmental > Aquatic > Marine > Intertidal... | reverse complement strand
TCGTATGACCTCAGACCGCGTCATCGACCTGCTCCAGAAGGCCTACGGCGACGAGATGGAAACCGTGATGAACTACCAGACGAACGCGATTGTCCTCGATGGCGTCCGCGCCGAAGAGATCAAGCAGAGCCTCCAGCAAGACATCCAGGAGGAACTGACCCATGCCCAGCAACTGGGGAACCGTCTCAAGCAACTAGACGCCCGACCGCCTAGCTCGGCGGAGTTTACTCCACGGCAGGACTCGCTGCAGCCGCCAGAGGATTCGACTGACGTGCTCTCGGTAATTCAAGGCGTTCTCGACGCTGAGGAGGGAGCTATCGAGACGTATCGGTCGCTCATCAACGCTGCCGAGGATGCCGACGATCCGGTCACCGAAGATCTTGCAGTGACGATCCTCGCCGACGAGGAGGCCCACAAAACCGAATTCCGAGGCTTCGAAAAGGAGTATCAGAACGACTGAACCCTTCCGGTTTAGATCTCTCGACGGTCGAACAGCACCTGTGAGAGGATCAACAGGCCGACGAACGTGACGAGCAGGATGCCCGAGTCGATCGGCTCGAACGACCCGTCTTTGACCTCCTCCCGGGCCTGAAGACGCGGGAATCCCACCATGGGATTGCAGGCCGAGCGCGGCCCTACGGTTTCAAGACGCATACGTTCCAAGCGTCTCTTGCTGGGTGTCTGCATCGGTTTGGCTGTCTTGTGGGGCGGTCAAACGTCCCCCTTCCTCAGCCGAGTCATCGTCATCCGTGTGTTCTCTTGAATGGCTCTCCACTGAGGTAGCGATCTACAATATTGAGCGCGGCGTTAACGTCTGCGTGGTACTCCGAAATCCAACACTCCGAGTTGGAACACTTGAACGTCGCTTGTGTCGGACAGTTGCCCTGTTCTCCACAACAGTGGCACGTCTTCGAGGTGTATGCAGGATTCCACCGTCTCCACACGAATCCTTTTTTCAGCCGCCTTGTAGCGAATCTGGGCGTGCATCTTGGTGATTGACGATCCCGAGTTTGATGCCGTTGATGTCGACACAAGCCGGTGAAAACGGCGGAGAGGAAGCTGTCGCAGTATACTCGTGTGGTCAAGTCCGAGACGCTCGCGTGTTCATTTTCAGTGAGCAGATCGGTTGTCGCTCTCGAACTGACGACGACAATCGTTTGTCTGTATTGAGATCACAGAGGCACCGGATTCTAGTAGTTTAACTAAAAACCCCAGTATTGAATTGAGGTTGAAAATTAAACAGCGAAGGTTTTGACTGTGTAGGAGGTAGTCGTCAATATCAACACGCCGCGTAGCGCTGTATTCGGATTCGTGATGGGTTTGCCTCTCCACACATGATTGCCAATTCCAAGAGTGTCCTTGACGAGTCAACAATCGTCGCCGTCGGCGACACCGCGTGGATAGCCGCGTACACTGACCACCTTGATTCCCAGTTCGATACGACTGTACAGTCAGTCTCGACAGCCACGGCAGCCCAAGAAATCCTCCACGAAACCACCGTGGACTGCATCGTTACCGACTACAGTCTCCCCGAGACCACCGGCATCGATCTCGTCCACAGGATCCGGAACACAACGACAACACTGCCGCTACTGATGGGGACGGCTGACGGAAGCGAAGGCATCGCTAGCGAGGCTATCGAAGCCGGCGTTACTGACTATATCGCCGTCGGTGACCCACCCGGGGAAGTCGTACCTGATGCGCTGCAACGTACCGAACGTGCCCTTCGGGACGCCCAGCGGTCGGCAACGCAGCGCGAGCGCGCACGACAGTTCGATGCCACCTTCCACGATACCCGGTCGGCAACGTGGGTACTCGACATGGACGGCACGCTCACACGCGTCAACCAGGCCGCTCGCGACATCATCGACATCGACGCTGATGCCGTGGTCGGCGACCCATTCTGGACGCTCCCTTGGTGGCCTAATGACACACAGACCAGCGACGACATCCGTCAGCTTATCGAAACAGCGCAACGCGGTGAGTTCGGGCACGCCGTCGTCACGCAAGCATCGGTAACCAGTGAACGCGTGTTGGAACTCTCCGTCCAGCCGGTCACCGACGAACGTGACAAGCTCGTCTCTATCATTGTCGACAGCGTGGAAATCACCGAGCGTGTCGACCTCGAACGGGAACTTCGGCAGTCAGAGGAACTGCACCGCGTCACGCTTAACAACATGACTGACACCGTCCTGATGACTGACGAGGACGGCGGGTACACGTACGTCTGCCCGAACGTCCACTTCATTTTCGGGTACACTGCCGACGAAATCCGGGAGTTGGGTACGATCGAGGATCTCCTTGGCGAGGACCTTTTCGACCACGAAGAACTGGCCGAGACGGGGGTTTTGAAGAACATCGAGACGACGGCGACCGACAAGGCCGGCCGCGAACACACCTTACTGGTGAACGTCCGCGAGGTCTCCATCCAGGACGGTACGGTTCTGTACAGCTGTCGAGACATTACGAAGCGCAAACAGCGCGAACAGGCGCTAGCGACGCTTCAGGAGACCGCTCGGGACTTCCTGTACGCTGAGACCCACCAAGAGATCGGCCAGCACGTCGTCGACGACACGCCTGACGTCCTCGGGCTCGATGCCAGCGCTGTCTACCTCTTCGATGCCGACGACAATCACCTCCAGCCCGCAGCGCACTCACAGGCACTTCGAGAGGCCCACGGCCCACTTCCTGCGGTTCACGCAGATGGCCGTGACCTCACGAGTCACAGTTTCGTCGAAAACGAGGCCCTGTTCTTCGAAGATATCCACAACGCGGATCGTCTCACCAATCCCGCGACCGACATCCGAAGTGCCGCCTATATTCCGCTCGGGAACCACGGCGTGTTGATAACCGGATCGACAGAAATCGGTGTATTCGACGACGTCACGCGGGAACTTGCTGACTTGTTGGCGGCGACCGCAGAAGCGGCCCTCGACCGCGTCAGCCGCGAGTCACAGCTCCGCGAACAAGACCGCGAGCTACAGCGCCAAAACGACCAGCTCACCACGCTCAACCGCATCAACGAGACCATCCGTGAAATCGACCAAGCACTCGTGGAAGCTGAGACCCGCGAGGAGATTGACCACACCGTCTGCGAGCAGCTCACTGCTGACGGCCGCTTCCAGTTCGCGTGGATTGGCACACTCGACGACGCGAGGAAAGCGGTGACGCCGCAGGCGTGGGCAGGGACCGATCAGGGATACCTCGATACCCAATCGTTCCACGTCTCCGAGGAGACTGTCGAGCCGGCTGGTCGAACGGCGACAACAGGCGAGGAGACACACATCTCGAACGTCGCGGGTGACCTCCGTGCGGCCTCGTGGCGCAAGGACGCAATTTCCCGTGATTTCCTCTCCGTGTTGAGCGTTCCATTGGTGTACAACGGCCTCTCGTACGGGGTCTTGACCGTGTACGCTGAGACACCCGACGCGTTCGACGAACCCATTCAGACGGTCGTCTCGGAACTTGGGGAAACGATCGCTGCCGCGATCAGTGCGACCGAGCGCAAGCAGGCGCTGCTCACGATGTCGATGACGCGAATCGAGTACGAAATGAGCGACCCGTCGTTCGTGCTCACGCAACTGGCTGCAGCGGCCGACTGCACCCTGACTTATGAAGGTGGGGTTCAGCAGACCGCTACCGGGAACTTCGTGTTTGTCACTGTGGATGACGCACCACTTGATCGAGTCGTCGGCGCAACAAATGGTCTCACGGTCGTCGAAGACGTCCAGCAGATTCGCGGCGGCGAGACTGGTGGTGTGTTGCGACTTCAGCTGTCCGAACCCTTCCTCGCCACGGAGCTGGCTAATCACGGGGCTGTTCTTCGGAGTGTGACAGCGACGGCAAGAGGTACGGCGCTAGTCGTCGATCTGCCAGCAAGTGGCGACGTTCGGCACGTAACCCAGTTGCTCACTGACCGGTTTGATGATGCTGCTCTGGTGTCGAAGCAGACCCGGGAACAGGCCTCGGAACACGGGTTCTACGCGTCCGTCCTCGATCGCCTGACGGACAGACAGCTCGAAGTCCTCGAGACGGCGTACTACAGTGGGTTCTTCGAATCACCACGGAAGGCCGACGGCGGGGCTGTCGCGGACTCGTTAGGTATCTCACCACAGGCGTTCTACCAGCATATCAGAACCGCACAGCGAAAGTTGTTCGCGGCACTCGTCGACGACCATACACCGGTCGCTGCAGGACACACCGAGTAACGACCTGCCACTTGTATAGTAAACACCGCCGCTGAACGAGGGTTCGGTGTTCAACTACCGACTATTCCCTTATACCTCCATTATTAGCGAATAGAGTACCCCGCCCGACGGTGCTGGGACTCGCACTTTAGTAATGAGAGATGTCGACCAAAACTCGGCCGAGGAATCGCTATACGAGTGTTTCGAATGCGGGAATGTGGTCGTTGCAGAAGACAACCCCGGCACATGCCCAGATTGTGCTGGTGAAATGCGGAATCGACGGACGCCGATCGAATAACGATGGCTTCGAGTTCAACGACACCCGACGAGCCGCAGGAAGACCCGACCGAGGAAGAGTCCGCTTTGGAGACGGCACGCCGCCAGCTCCGGCACGCGGCTGGCCACCTCGATATCGACCAGCACGTCGTCGAACGCCTCACACACCCCAAGAAGGTCCACGAGGTCACCGTCCCAATCGAGCGCGAGAACGGCGACGTCGAGGTCTACACGGGATATCGAGCACAACACGATAGCGTCCGTGGCCCGTTCAAGGGTGGGCTCCGGTACCATCCGGAGGTCACGCGCGAGGAGTGTGTGGGTCTCTCGATGTGGATGACTTGGAAGTGCGCCGTGATGGACATCCCATTCGGCGGCGCGAAAGGCGGCATCGCCGTCAACCCCAAGAAGCTGACCGACAATGAAAAAGAGCAGTTGACCCGCCGATTCACCGACGAGATTCGGTCCGTAATCGGGCCGACGAAGGACATCCCCGCCCCGGACATGGGGACGGACCCGCAGACGATGGCGTGGCTGATGGACGCCTACTCGATGCAGGAGGGCGAAACCATCCCCGGCGTCGTCACTGGAAAACCCCCGATAGTCGGCGGCAGTAAGGGACGCGACGGAGCGCCCGGTCGAAGTGTCGCGATCATCGCGCGCGAGGCGATCGACTACTACGACAAGGATCTCAAGCAGACCGACGTCGCCATCCAAGGGTACGGAAGCGTCGGGTCGAACGCCGCCCGCCTACTCGACGACTGGGGCGCGAACGTGGTTGCCGTCAGCGACGTCAACGGCGGCATCTACGACGCGAACGGCCTGGACACGCACGCGATTCCCTCCCACCACGAGGAGCCCGAAGCGGTGATGGACCACGAGGCACCCGAGACCGTGGGCAACGACGAACTGTTGGAATTGGACGTCGATGTCCTGATTCCGGCAGCAATCGGGAACGTCCTGACGGCGGACAACGCCGATGATGTCGCCGCGGACATCATCATCGAGGGCGCGAACGGTCCGACCACGACTGCGGCGAGTGAAATCTTCGCCGAACGCGAGATTCCCGTGATCCCGGACATCCTCGCGAACGCTGGTGGGGTGACCGTGAGCTACTTCGAGTGGCTACAAGACATCAACCGCCGGTCGTGGTCGCTGGAGCGCGTCAACGACGAACTTGAGACGGAGATGCTGGCCGCTTGGAGCGACGTGCACGAGGAATTCGACACACGGGACGTGACGTGGCGTGACGCGGCGTACATCGTCGCCCTCTCTCGGATTGCCGAAGCTCACGAGATACGCGGGCTCTGGCCGTAGTCCCGACCACGGCCGATTCTGGGAGAGGAATCGTCGGTTAGCGGGACTATATGGTGAAGACACCCGCGTGAACTGCCCTACCCTACTCGCTCACGCTGACGCCGTTCGCTCTGTGAGGGTAGCGCTTCCTACTTCTACGACGCGCTTTGCAGGAACCGTGGCGGTTTCCGTAGGGAGCGCAGTCTCCACAGGCGTGTCTTCGGAGTGTCCCACTCCTAGTTCGTGGGGTCGTACTCACTGACATCCCACGTGCGGTCTGCGATCGTTTCATTAATTTTGTCGAGATCCGCTTCGGTCACGCTCTCAGGTCCTCGACGGCCAGCGGCTGGTTGATACGTGTGGCTTCGAGCGCGACATCGTACGCGGAAGCGACTGACTCGGAGGCACTGTTCATCGGGGCGCACTCAGAGGACTTCTCCGGGTATCCGGACTGTCGGCCAGTCTTCTTCGACGCGTTTCAGCAGGTGATCGACGCCGGGAAGAAGCCGGAGACGGAGATTGAGCTGAAAGCATCCTTCGTCGAGTGGTCAAAGACGGATATCGCCGAGCGTGGCTTGGAACTCAGTGTGCCGTACGAGATGACCTGGTCGTGTTACCGGGACGAGGAGCCAGCGTGTGGGACGTGTGATGCGTGCGCGTTCCGTCTTGAGGCGTTCCGAAACGCTGGGTCACGCGATCCGATCGCGTACGCTGAGCGGCCGGAGTTTTCGTAGCCTCACACTAGGGCGCTTGCGAGGTGAACCCGTGGCACAAGATTGACGACAGATCATACTTGCATTCGCCCCAAACAGTACCAACTGGGTATGACGGTCACATTCACCCGTGGAACCGATACAGCGACGTGACGTACGGCAGCCGGTTGAGCATCCATATTGCGATCGGAAGTCCCACAACGGTGATTGCGAGGAACGACGCCACGTTCGCCCACAGCAGGCTCAGCCACCAGCCGACGAGGACGAAGTAGATCGCTCGGACGGCGAGCGAGGGTTGCCCTTGTGCCGACTCGGGATCTGAAAGCGACCGCGGCTCCGCGAGGGTGAGCACCGTCGGCACGAGGTTGATCAGCTTGATACCGATCGGAAGCAGGACGACCGTGAGGTTGAGCAGCCACGCGGTGTTGACGACAATCGGTGTTACCCACCAGCCGACGAACACGAACCAGAGTACACGAACCAGGAGGGAGCGTTGTGTCATCAGGCCCGTTAGATCCCCAAGCAATAAACCCGTATCGTCGATTTTGCCAACACTCCGTTCGTGGCAGATCTGTGTGACGTAGTGAATGAGAGTCCGACGGTGGGGCGTCCTATCGTCTTGGTGAGGCTATGATGGGTCTGCCGCACCAGTCTCAGTTGACGGCCTTGGAGAGTTCGGCACCCGCTTTGAATTTGACCACGTTTTTCGCCGCGATTTGAATCTCTTTGCCTGTCTGGGGATTCCGTCCCGTCCGGGCGGAGCGCTTCGAGATACTGAATGAACCGAATCCAATTAACGACAGTCTGTCACCCTTCTTGAGGGCCTTTGTCGTCTCGGTGGTGAGCGCATCCAGTGCCAGCTGCACGTCCTTCTCCGAGAGCCTGCTCTCCGGGTCACGTTCCATTTCACTCACGATGTACTCTGCATCGATTGTCACATCGGCATCTCGACACTTGGCGCTAGCCTCGTCGCCCTTACCGGGATTGAGATCGAGAACGGCTGCGAACTCTGGGCACGACTCGAAGGTCACCGGCGAGTCAGCGGGTGGCCCGTTTCTTGACTGCGGATTCCGTCCCGTCCGAGCGGAGCGCTTCGAGATACTGAATGAACCGAACCCGATCAGTACGGCACTATCGCCATTCTTCAGGGCCGCTGTCGTCGCGTTGATAATCCCGTCAAGCGCCTTCTTTGCGTCCGCCTTCGAGAGCCCGGCGTGGCTCGCCATCGCCTCGATCAACTCCGCTTTGTTCATCGCTGCCGCTGATCCCGGGATTGCTCCCAGTCCCAATCCGAGGACAACCGCCCCAGTACCGGCTGTCTGGAGTAGTCTCCGGCGAGATGCCGTCGTCGGGCCATCAATATCTTTCATTATAAATAATCATATAAATATACGTATGGTTAGTATATAACCGTTCCGAGGACGCAACAGAGCAGTTACTCACATGTCGCGCCGGATGTCCCTTGTATCAAGAGCAAGAAGAATACCAGCCCGTCCACTGACTCTCAAGGAAGGTATATACGACGAAGCACCAACATAACGCACGTCTCAAATGTCGGTTCTCGATGACCTGTCCGGGTTCGAGTTCGAGGACGTGATGGAGGACGTGTTCCGGAACCTCGGCTACGAGAACGTCCGCCAGGCCGAGCGCACGGCCGACGAGGGGCGCGACATCCTCATGGAGGAAGTCGTCGACGGGACACGCCATGGGATCGTCGTCGAGTGTAAGCACACGGGCACGGTGGGGCGGCCGGTCGTCCAGAAACTGCACTCGGCGATTGCGACGTTCGAGTTCGACGGGCCGAAGCGCGGGATGGTGGCGACGACTGGTCGGTTCACCGGCCCAGCTATCGAGTACGCCGAGCGACTCCGAGGCAACGGCGACCCGTACCCGATCGAACTCATCGACGGGGAGGACCTCCGTGAGATCGCCGACGACATCGGGTTGGATCTGTACAACGGCCGGATCGAAATTCTGTGCGACGAGACACTCCGCCCGTACGACCCGGCGACGACAGTAGATGCCCCCGTCACGGCGGCGTTCCGCGATATCGACAACATCGACTCGGCGGATCTTCCCGAGCCGTTCTCAGAACTCACGTTTCGCCCGGTCGTCGCCGTGACAGCCGACACGAACGCAGTCTTCGAGACGTCGGTCGGGGTTGTCCATCGGATCAACGACCGATCGCGGTTCGTCGTCCACGCAGAGCGTGGCCAGTCTCGCACCGCGTCAAGTGACGTGTCGACTCTCGTAGTGGAGAACCTTGACGCGACGGATGCCCTTGATACGGACCGATTCGAGACAGAGTTCGATACGATCGAAGAGCGGCGGTTCGGGCAGACGCAGACCGAGTACAAGGAGTGGGCGGTCGAACGGCTCCGCGATCAGCACACGACGACCGTCTCCTACACGGGCGATAACAACGTCACGTACACCAAAACCTGCGAACCGAACCGCTCCGATGTGTCCGTCCAATCGATCGAACCGGTGTATCTACCACAGGTCCGGCACACGACCGACCTGGGGGAGTACTCGTACCCGTACGAGTATTTCGCGGCCGGGCCCTCACGCGTCACCAAGGAAGACGGCATCCACCAGTGCGTTCACTGTGACACCGCCGGAACGGACGCCACCTACACGTTCTGTACGAACTGCGGGAGTATCAACTGCGACTCGCACATCAAAACCGAGCGGTTGGAGCAAACGCCAGTCTGTACCGGCTGTGCGGTGACCGAGCGGTTCGCGCTCAAAACGAAGTACTTCTACGACGAGACGAACCGGGACGCATTCCGAGACCAATACGACGCGATGCCGTTCTACGAGAAAGCCATGGAGAACACGCTGCTCGCCGTCGGCGCAGTCGTGCTTGTCGCACTCGTTCTGCTCGGACTCCTCGCCACTGTCCCTGGGATCTGACTCGCGTTCTAGCTGTTCGGTTGTTAGCAGTGTTCGGTCCTGTCGATCTCACCTGACGCAGCGTGGCGTACCTCCCCGTGTGAATCGAGTTCTCTTCCAAGAGGTGATTGACCAGCCGTTCTCTCCGTCTGTGGGTGGCTTCGGTGATTAATTCCTCTCAAACGATCACCAAATCGGAAGACGATGAGCAGATCGGATTTGTCTGACTAGTGTATCGCGATCGATAGATCGACCAAGAGGCGTGGTACCGTGACGTTCGGAAGGGTTATGCCCCAAAGAGATGTACGTTTGATTGCAATGGCAAACGGGAAAGTTGATTTCTTCAACGATACTGGCGGCTACGGTTTCATTTCGACTGACGACGGCGATCTCGACGACGACGAAGACGTGTTCTTCCACATGGAGGATGTTGGCGGCCCGGACCTCGAAGAAGGTCAAGAGATTGAGTTCGATATCGAATCATCCCCCAAGGGACCCCGCGCGACGAACCTCGTCCGCAACTAACGACCACTTCTGCCCTCGTTTGTAGCGATGGCCGGAATTTCGTTTTTTCAGGCTTCTACGCGCCCAGTCAGCGCTCTCTGTCTATCGTGTCTTAGAGCGACCTGCGAGTGAGGTGTCCGATGTGATATCGGAGTATCGCTCCGAACGATCAAATAGCTGATGCGGCAGTGACAGATCTCTCGATACAACAGACTTTCCGTGTGGCGCGTCTCGTGTTCGTATGACGATAGCTACTGGCGATTCTGTGAC
>Ga0102935_1001044_pt1 | contig 10151 bp, 11 predicted proteins | sample SalPonR2_A_D2_MG_FD_78508 | JGI IMG/M metagenome (GOLD analysis project Ga0102935, IMG submission 78508) | Salt pond soil microbial communities from South San Francisco under conditions of wetland restoration - Salt Pond MetaG R2_A_D2_MG | ecosystem: Environmental > Aquatic > Marine > Intertidal... | reverse complement strand
TTCTTTTTTGGCATCTTCAAGAAGCTTTTGATCTTCTTCAAGATTTTCTACAAGTACCTGTCTCCTATCTTCTTGGAAGCCTTTTATTTCTTCAGAGAGTTTCTGCAGGTTTTCTCTTTGCAGTTTCAAAGAAACAGGTTTCTCTGATTTATCCAGTTCAATGAGTTCCTTATCATGGAGCTCATCCAGCTTATCCTTTGTTCTTTCTTTTGACAACCCTGCCTTTTTTGCAACCTCTTCCCTCTTCATCTCTTTCTGGCCAGCTGCCTCCTTCAATAAAGCATGGTTTCCAGGATCGTTGATTAATTCCTCTAGTTCTTCCACGTTTACTTTTTATGCTCTCATTGGTTTAAATTTGCATGTATGCTGTTACTGGTTTACTCTCACGTACTTGCTTTTTCAGTACTTTTCATCAATTCACTATTCGATGTATTCAATAATCATGACGTGCCGGATCTATTCGGTATTATAGGAATCATAGGCGGAATTTTGTTCCATGCAGGTTATGCGTACAACATAGGATCAATGAATCCTTTGATTTGGTGTCTAGGTGTTGGAGGGATTTTTTCGGCCTACGGCTGGATTGCCTACTGGAAAGGTATGTGGGGAGGTGCAGATGCTATGATGCTTTCAGCTCTTGGGTTCATGGTTCCTGGACCAGTATCCGGTTCATTCAATATAGTCTATGTCCTGGATTTGATAACTAACTTCATGATAGCTGCAGTAGCTGTGACAATTATTTATTCTGTTTACAAGTTCTGGGACCAAAATGGAAAACCAAGAGATTTACTGGATGCAATTAAGCAGGATGAGAAAAAGCTTAGCTTGTTGGTTCTTGTAGGAGGTGTTTTAGGCTTTATTTTGAACACTCAAGGTTCAAACGGTTTGATGTTTTTCTCAATAGTACTGGTTTTCACATTCCTTTACGAGTTCATGAAACTGGTTGAAGATAATTACATGGTTAAAACGAGATCTGCAGATGAAGTAGAGGTTGGGGAGGTCCCATCACCGAATCAAGGTTTTGGGAATAAGATTAGAGGACTTAAAGAGGACGAAGTAGAGAGAATTGATGACGAGTTAGAGGTTAGAACAGGGGTTCCGTTTGTACCTGTTTTTCTTTTTGCAGTGCTCTTAACTGACTTGACCTCTTTAGGCATCTGGATATTGTACAGTTTCTACTAGTCTCTGTAACGGGAAAACCAGTAAATCCAGGAAATCAGTACTATGCCAGTCAGGCTCCATTTCCACAGAAAGCCATGTATAACTTCAAAGCTGATCAAACCTAGTTCACTCAAGTGTATTGTCGTGATTATCCTCACAACGTTAGCCGTCATTATCACGCCAATTCCGGCAAGTATATATTTTATGTTCTTTCTAACATTCTCGGCTGATGAAATTACAAGTGCGGTGTAAGCCATTATTGATTTCCAGCCTAGACAGTCCTGAGTGATTTCATAGCCTGGTAAAACATAAACTGATTCTGCTCTGAAGTTGTATCCTAAAGTGTTCATCAATACAGTTATGAACTCTGCGTACTTTGCCTGTATGCCTGAGGTATCAGGATAAATCCAGAGGATTAAATGGAAGATTGCTCCTATGGCCAGCATTTTTCCAAGAAAAATGTTGGATTCAAGCAGTTTCTGCTGTCTTTCATCTAAGTTTTCTGCATCAAATATTTTCTTCATCTTGAATCCCTGTACCTCTGTATAATATCCTCTGCATCTTCGTTGATATTTTCTAGGACAAACTTTTCACCCAGTTCAACCCCCTTCACCTGATCAATGTGGTATACTTTTTCTCCTTTTTCCCTCATCTTATCTCTGAAGTCCTTGGATCTTGTTACAAAAGGTGTCTGACCAGGATTTGAGTCATTTACCAGAGGAATTATTTCAGCTCCGTCTTCAATCATTTCCACGGCTTTCTTGTATTGTTTTTCCCGGATATGTGATCTTTTTAGTTCCTGTTCTAGCTGTGATATCTCCTGGTTTTTCTCTGTAATTTTTTCGTCTCTTTTCTTTATTTCATCTTCTTCGATTATCTCATCTGTTTTACCGGCTTTTAATTTGTCGTACTTGCTCTGCATCTTCCTTCTCTGGTTCTCTTTAATCTCTACTTTTTGCTTCATCTCATCAATCTCCTTTTCTAATCTTTCGACTTTTTCCTCAAGTCTTTGTGCTTTCTCTTTGAAAGGATTACGATTCTTCAACTCCTTTTCTTCATTTTCTTCATTTTCTTTGTCAGGGATAAGTTCTTTATCTTGTTCAAAATATCTCTGAGCTAACTCCTCTAGTTCTACTCCCTCTTCATCAGCTATTTGTTTTATTTTTTCTATATTGTTTCTTAGTGCTTTGTAAGCATGTTTAGCTGCAGCTGATGCATCTACCTCATGAGAGTTTTCTCCTTCTCCTAGTTCTCGTTTTCGTTCTTGGGAGAGATCTTTTTCCAGTTCAAATGTGTATGCGCCTACAGAGTTTGAGATTTTCTTGACTTTAGAAGGTGTATCTGCTTTGTCAGAAGTTACAATTATGGGTTTGCCTTCGCCAACTATCTCTGTAATTATTTCACTGGGAGGAAAGTTTTTACCGCTTTCAAGTGCAACTAGTTCTCCTTCAAAGTTCAGCATTGCTACTGCAGATGTACTTCCCGGATCAATACCTACTATAAGCGGTTGCATCTAGTTGTAACCTTTTTCTAGTAGTTCTCTTATCCTTGCTGCTTTTTTATCTCCTATTCCTTCCACTTCCTTTAATTCTTCAAATGATGCAGTGTAAACGTTTTCGACAGTCTCGAAGTTTTTGAGTAGTCTCTCTGCAATTTTACTGTTTACACCTGGCAAGCCAGCGACCATGTATTCTTGCAAATCTTTCTCTGTTTTAGATGATCTGGAGGCTCTAACTGCAACATCTTTATCCTTGTCTTCTTGTTCTCTCTTTGCAAGTGATTTCAATATCTTAGCTGTTTCTTTATCATCTTCACTCCATATAACAGGGATACCGTAATCAAGAGCAACAGTAGCTAAAGCCCCCCTGATAGCATTAGGATGTACATCTCTATGAGAGTAAAGGTCTCTCCCTTCAATAATCAGGACTGGTTTCATGTACTCCTGCATCTCAATTAACTGGTCGAAAAGCCTGGAATCAAGTATAGAATCCACAAAGTCCTCTGCTTGCTTCCTCTCAACTGCTGTATCCTCCGAGACAAGAAAGTCTGCCACCTCCATTCTTCTCTTATCTACTACCACTTCCATTCTAGAAAGTTCCTTTGCAACTGAGTTCTCCCTATCATCTACGTATATCTCAAGCTCATCTTCATTGGAACTATCTCTGTCTTGTTTTTCATCATCTTTTTCTTCATCTGGTTCGAACCCTCCTAAAGATTTCTGAGGTCCAGAAGGCTCTCTTTCCATCTGTTCATTCTTCAGTTGCTGTAAAACCTTGTTCATGTTTTTTTTCTTGTGGTGAGCACTCCAATAATAACCTTCATCTCTCGTATTTTCTGCGATAAGAACGTAGACTTCTCCAGATTCCTGCCTACCTGTCCTACCAGCTCTCTGGATGCTTCTAATGGAAGATGGTACTGGCTCATAAAACACTACGTAGTCTACTGCAGGTATATCCAGTCCTTCTTCCCCTATACTTGTCGATACAACTACCTGGTGTTGACCATCTCTAAATTCTTCAAGAAGCTCTATTTGCTCTTTCTGGCTCATTCCTCCATCTCCAGACTGCCCAATGAACTCTGTGGCATCTACACCTTCATTTTGAAGTCTTTCAGTAATATTGTCTACAGATGACCTGTATTCAGTGAAAACAAGGGCTTTTCCAGTCTCATCTAAGTCTTCAATTATATCAACTGTTCTATCAAGTTTCGGATGTTCAATTCCTTCTTTCTTCAAGTAGTTGACCAGGTTTATTCCTTTCTGCATGTCTTCATTTTGTAATACTCTGGCTGCAGCCTTTGAGTCATCATTTTTCAAGCCTTCAAGATACTCAAAGCATTGGCTTACACCTTGTGTCTCCAGCATTTCAATAGCTTGTGAGATCTTCAAAGCAGTTGCAACACGGGAGATAGCAGAGTAAAGTGAAGGATCATCCTCTTTAGAAAGCTGAGAAGATATCTGGCCACGTAACTTCAATAGATCAGTCTTATTTACATCGCTTGTAGAATCCAACTGGCCTAGAGACTTCAACTTCTTCAACTGGGCTCTCTTAGCTGACTCCATTTTAGACTTGGCTTCCATAAACTTCTCATCAAGTTCTACGTTAATCCAGTTAACCTCTTTGTCCTGTATATAAGGCTCAACATCCGGGTCATCCTCGGTTCTGACCTCAAAATTCTCTATATCCAGATTTTCTGCCACCTCCATAATCTTCTGTTTGGAACCTCCTGGAGAAGCAGTTAGTGCAAGGTTTTGAACCCTCATCTTTTCATTTATGAATACGTAGCTGTAGTCTCCTGTTGCACGATGTGCTTCGTCAAATATGACAAGTGAAAAGTCTTCAACAGGTACTTCATTTGATATTAAATCATTTTCAACTACTTGAGGTGTTGCAAAAAAGGCTCTCTTCTCTTTCCAGTATTCATATCTTTGATCTGGTCTTGTATCACCTGTCATGACCTGGAACTCTTCTTCAGGCAAGTCTAGAAACTCTTTGAAGGTTTTCTCGTGCTGACTGGCTAAAGGTTTGGTTGGAGCCATCATCAAGATTTTGGAGTTATTTTTCATCTTGATCGAGGCAACCATAACTGCAATTATGGTCTTACCCAGCCCTGTTGGTAGAACAACTAAAGTGTTTCTGTCTGAGGCTGATGCAGCGATTACTTCCTGATAAGCTCTTGACTCTATTTCACTTGTTTTCAGAAGACCCATTCACAAAAAGGTATATTGTACTGAAATTATATTAGAGTAAAAAACAGAACCCTCTGGATGTTTCAGTAATTTTTTGTCAAATGTTAAGGTTTGAATCAGTATCTGTTTCAAAACTTTGAATAATTTTAAAGCCTACATTGACAAGTAGGAAGAATAGTGCTGCAGCTTTTATTGTAGTTTGGTTTACAGCCATACTGGATTTTATGACTACGACTAATGCATACGCAAGAGTGTATACCATTGCTGAAGAAGATATAATAAACGCTACTGAGGCTGACCATATGTGGAAGAAATCCATAAATGCGACAACACCTCCCAGTGCTATTAAAGCGTAAGTAGCTCTCAACTCCGGCTGACTTAAACCTGTCTCACTTATCAGTATTGTGAGTCCGGTAGTCATCCATATTGCGGCGTTACCAACACTGGTGTTCCATCCTAGGCTTTCCTGCTTGTGTTTTCCGAAGTAGAGCTCCATTATCACTCCTCCAGCTATAAGTGGTAGAAGTGTCGGCAACATTTCTTGGTTATCTATAGGTACTCTGAAGAAGAACTCGGTCTTTTTGATGACCTCCTCCGTGATTATCTGTTGAGCTTGCATAAATCATCAGTCAAACGCGTCTGGTGTTCCTCCTGCATGCCAGCTTTTACGTGGACGCATCTGGGCAGGGTAGGCTCTCTCAGAGTTATCGTCCATTATCATCGCCGTACCCGGCCTGTCAGGAAGAGCGTCAATATAGTGTCTGAGATCATAACGCATGTATGTCTGCATAATTTTTTGAAGAGCATCGATGTCTTGTTGGGCTGTCAATCTGTGTGCAAGCAATAGATCCATTTGAGATAAAGCGTTTGGGTGAAGTTTTGCTGGTTGCTGGGTCGTCAAGACAAGGGAGACTCCTGGCTCTCTCCCGATCTTAACCCATCTCAGAAGCGGATTGGTGGCAGGTGTTTCTCCTTCAGCAGGAAGGTACTCGTGCGCCTCATCAATAAACATCCATTGGATAGGTTCATCAGCCTGATCCAGTCCCTGCATCTCATCTAACTCCTCAAGTCTACGAGCCGCCATCCTTTTACGCAGAATTCTCTTTGCAAGTATTGAAACCACTAATGATTGCACGCGTGTACCTCCGGATAATTGGCCGAAAACCGAGACATCAACCACCGAAAGTTCTCCTGCAGAAGTCAATTTTTCAATTGAAGAGGTTTCACCGAAAATTCCCCAGTCCTCCGCATTGTCAAACCTGTTCTCTAATCCTCTCTTTGTCTTTTCTGGGAAATCATATGTATCTATGGCCTCTTTCATGTGCTTTATCCTATAATTATCTCCAAATTCTTCCGTAAGATCTTCAACAAGTCTTTCCAAGAAAATACTCATTTCTGTATTTGATTCCATTCCAAAAGCCATACGCCATTCTTCAGAAGTAAGATTAGCAGGATTCAAAGTAAAAGTGTCGTCAAAAGGCATCTCTTTTTTATTAAAATCCTTAGTTTTACCTTTAGGAATATAAACCTGCGCATCAAACGCTTTAGGCTTCAAATCCCATTTGTCAAGTATAGAAACATCCCTCTCGTTAGGTCTTTTCATAGACCAAAAAATCCCCATAGGATCAATCATTATGGTGGAAATATTGTCAGAAATATCACAAGTCTGTAATTCCTCCACTAAGGTGCCCATAGAGTACGATTTACCTGTTCCTCGTTTCCCGAACACTCCGATCACGTGAGGTTTCGCCAAGTCGAAGTGAAGCGGATTTGCAGTATGTGCTTCTTCATCCTCTCCTACAAGGTGTTTTCCAATTACTCCTGTTCCGTCAGTGCCGTGTTCTTTCTTGTCGCTTTCACTTCTTCCAACGATGATCTTCGGCATATATTACTTTATGGGATGGCCTGGTAATAAATCCAACTGAACCATTCAACCTGTGTTTAACACTGCTTTGCTACTAGGTGAGCAAAACAACATTCAAAGCCTTTAAAAGTATGCGGTCAAGTCAAACTATATCAAGACGCAAGAGGTGCCAAGAAAACCATGGACGAACCAAATGAATTTGAACCGGATGATTTCGACGACGAGGAAGAAGAACTTGGAGAAGACGAAATGAGGGAGCGCATCGAGCGGGAAGCAGAGGAAATCCGCAACGATGAAGACTCATTCGAAGATGAACTTCCTGACCAGGAACCTGGTACTATCGGAGGGCCTGTGGACGAGAAGAAGGAAGACGACCCAGTAGACGAACTACTCCGAGAATAAGGAACTCCTCAACCATAAGCACATTTTCCTTTTTGTTTCTGAATTAACTATCAAAATAAATCTCATACAATCGTTAAAGCGATCATTAAAAGCGATATACCAGTGAACAGCAACCAGTAAAATCCACTCCACCTGAGGATCTCAGCACCATCTAAAGGCCCCGTAGGAATACCACGATAGTCAAAAGGCATCATCTGGAAGAAAGCGAACAAGGCAAACATCTGTGACACCTTATTGAATCCAAAACTACTTGTTACAATGAAACCTGCAAACAAAGATACAATAGCCAATCTTGATATCTCAAACTTGTACTGAGCCCATATAACATCCACAGAACGACCCCACTGCTCATATCTTTTCCTTGAAACCTCAGAATAGACAGGAAAAAGCATAATAATGGGCAAACCCGTTAAAACTGAAATAATCGCTCCAAGTAATGTGGTGGTTGATCCTTCACTGGAAATTTCTAAACTCGCATAACCATCCAACAAATTAGCTGCAGCTCTTACACCAAACTCCCTGAAGCCTAAAACAAGGGCAGAAGAACTTATATAGAACAAAGCTGAGCTGAACTCAAACTCCCCGTAAAAAGCAGCGAAAGCAGCTGATAAAACTCCTGTAGCCAAAACAAAATTGTAGAAATCCTGTTTGTCAGGCAAACCACTTATCCCAGGAACAGCCTCAACCATATCTAACTATTCAGTTCCCTTCAGTAAAAAACCCTTTTACCCTCAAATCTTCATCTCCATACACATGTCAGCAATACTGTAATCCTCAGAATCCCGTAGAATCTCTGGATAGTCTTGGATCTCATCAATGTGAAGTCCGGCTTCACCCGACTGGTAAGCTTCTCTTACAGCGCTCCAAGGCACCATGTAAGCTTTTCTAGCTCTTCCACGTCCACGCTTTAACTCAACAGCCAAAAAACCTCTCCTACCAGACCTATCTACAAAATCACTTATCCTTTCAACCTGGTGACCATCCTTACTCTGGGAAAAATGCTGTGAGAAATAAAGTTTGTTCGTGCTCGAAGTTTTGACACTTTTATTCTCAATAGCAAGGTAAAACATCTCATGCTCAGAGTCAACCAAGACATCGCAAAGCTGGGAACTGAAACGGTGCTGCTTCTTTCTGTGAGCAATTCCATCAATCTCTTCATCCTCAAAAAAACTGTTGAACGAATTAACTAGAGCACGCTCAAAATCAGTCATCAAATTAATATTGTGCTGAGAGAGTTATAAGAATTTAAGAAAATTCAGCCCAGAATCAGTTTCAAGATGCTTAATTTCAACTTCAAGAAAAAATCGAAGAACTTCCTAAAGCAGACAGTAAAGTTTATTTTTGAGGCAGCGACATCTTTAGCAGATATATTCTAGAAAGAACCCAGACCTTTCTGAACAGGGTTCTTCAAAACTTTTCCTGATGTCATTGCCAGTGACATTCTGCCATTTGAAATTATCTGACCTTTCACCGACTTAAGTTCTCCTTCGAAAAGCCCTGAACGCTCAAAACCATTATTATCAAGTTTGTCATACACAGTCAGCTCTTGTACATCAACTATATTTCCTTCAAAATCATGTTCGGTCATTTTATGCTCCAGATTACTTGGTTTGGTGGCTGCCGGAATCTTCGAACTTTTTCTAATACGTTCAGTTAATCCCTTAGAGGATATTTGTGATTCATTTTCAAGTGCGACCCGTGAATCAAGTCCTTGAAGTACCTCAACACCATAATCTGCTCCCTGTTCAATCCACCGCTCCGGTATCTTTTCGCTCCTAGTTACACCGACCTTGACTTTTTCTGATATTTGAGCAAGGTAGACTGAGAAGTCTCCTTCAAGATCTGCTTGTTCATCCCCTCTAACATAATCAGAGTAAATATCCTTGCCTCTACATTCTGAACACTGTGAACCTGATGATATCTCCCTGAATTCAGGGCAAGGTGCTCTTTCACCTGGTGCTGGAGCATATCCAGTACATCTTCTCTCGTTAACCAGTTCAAAAGAAAAGCTTCTTCCAGGACTTAACTTAAGTGTTTCAAATCCACTTGGCTCTGCAAGCAACAGTTCTGCAGTCCATCCTTTACTTTTTTTCTTCCATGAGATCTTCACAACTGACCTCAAAACCTTCACCTCTCAGACTCTCTGCAACCGGTTTCCTATGCGCAGCACCTAAGAAAGCAGCAATATCTGCTTCCGGATTGCTGATTTGAAGCCTTGAAATACTCTCAACAATGTGAACATTACGTTCCTCCATCAAAACCCGGTACATTCCTGGAAAAGAAGTTTCAAGCTGCGAAACAAGTTCCTGAATCTTTTCTTCGTCCGGTATTTCTTCCAGGTCAAATTTGTCGCCAAAAGGAAGTAAAACACCGATAAGCGTGGAGAAAACAGCTTTAACCTTTTCTTTTCTCCTCACATCCTTCAACCTCTCGACTGTTATCCTGATATCTTGATCAACCAGCGCCACATCTACATCATTATTGAGAGCCTTGTTGTATGCGTGAAGCATTTCTTCTCCTGGCATTAAACCGGTTTTATTTCCTACATACTCCTGAAACTTCTGCAACAAAGTAATGAAAACCGTTGAGTTATCTTTTCTTTCACCATCGCTCATAAGAGCTTCAAGCCTGACAGGATCCAACTCCAAAGCAACAATATCAGGATCCTCTTCAAAGGCTCTGTCAATCACACTTATACTCTCATGAGAGACATGCGAAGTACCGTATAACTTTATCACACAGACAGTTTAGCCACGAACTTTAACACCTTCACCATCTAACAAAAACGGAAATAACAATACAGAACAACCATAAGATAACAGATTTACGGTGGAAAAATAGTGGGTTCCCGTTGGTCGATGCCCTTCAACGGCTGGTGAATCCACGGAACAGTCTCAGATCCGCCACCCTCCGAACATGCCACTGACTGCTTAGGGCTGCTACCGCCAGGTCCTGACCCGGTTCACAGCCTGCGACATCCCGGAGGACGGATCATCGACAACCGCCCCATGGGCCGAACCATTGAAAGAGACACCT
>Ga0102935_1001034_pt1 | contig 10180 bp, 13 predicted proteins | sample SalPonR2_A_D2_MG_FD_78508 | JGI IMG/M metagenome (GOLD analysis project Ga0102935, IMG submission 78508) | Salt pond soil microbial communities from South San Francisco under conditions of wetland restoration - Salt Pond MetaG R2_A_D2_MG | ecosystem: Environmental > Aquatic > Marine > Intertidal... | reverse complement strand
GCAGCAACCGCCCGTAGCCGCCCTGCCGGCGCAACCGGGCCCGCTGGGGGGTGACCGTCAGCCGGCCGTTGGCGTCGTGATCGAGCAGATAGACCAGGGCCTCGCCGCGCGGCGCCGCGGCCGCGTGCGACTCGGCGGCCAACCGGCGGGCACGGTCAAGCCACTGGGTGACCGCCGGGTTGGCCCGGGTGAGGCCCGCCGGCGCGGTGCGCCCGAGGTAGTGCAGGATCGCCGCGACGGCATGCCCGCAGGCACCCCCCGCCGGACAGCTGCACAGCGAGGTCAGGGGCCGATGCGAGGGCAACGGATGCACACGGATGTCCACCGAATGGATATGCCGGCGATCGGCCTGCACGCGGGCAAAGAACCCCTGACCGCCGGGGCTGCAGTCCAGCACCGCCCGCGACTGGATCAGCCGTTCGCCGTCCTCCAGCGCCTCGCGCGGAAAGTCCGCCCAGAGGACGGCCTCACCGTGGGTGGAGATCCATTCCGTGAGGGGATCGGTCAACGGGTCTGCTCCAGGCGGCTTTCATGCACAACCTGACAGCATACATCAGCCGCCGCTTACCGGTGGCAATAAAACCAGCGTTTCATCGCCCTGCAGGGTGTCCTGTCGTGTTCGCATCACGTCCCCCACGGCACAGGCCACCCGCGGCAGCTCATCGGCCAGCGCCGGGTACTCACGGGTCAATACCGCCAGCGCCTTGGCGATGGTGCAGGGCGTGTCGAGGGACAGGTCCAGGGTATCGGTGTTGGCGGCTTCCCGGAGCCGGCCATAGAGTTCGATCTTTTGCCTCAAACCTCGCCCTTGTCGTTTACACGTACGGATGAAGATCCAAGAACAACACTGGACTATCCTCGCCCAGATAATTTTCTTGGATGGGTGTGAACCCGTAGTTGAGATAGAAGTTAACAGACGGTTTTTTGGCGTCGACTACAAGGAAACGACATCCCACTACGGGCATGACGTCGGCCAGCGCGATCGCCAGCGCCAGATCCAGGAGGCTTTGCCCTACCCCGCTCCCTCGGTATCGCTTATCAATGGCAAGCCGAGCAACCTTGATCGATGGGAAGGACTCGTAAGGAATCCGACCATTATCGCCTTCAGGACGATGGTGCTCTTGAGAAACCTGAACTTGGCTGCATATCAAGGTGATGTAGCCTCGAACGTTACACCCTGCGTCGACGGCAACGTAGCTTCTCGCCACGTTTTTACGGTGGAACGCGACCGCATCATTTTTCAGGAAGGCTTTCAGAGGAGTGAACGTGGGGTCACCGAGCGACAGGGATCCTGTCCTGTCTTGAGGGTCTATAGGCCGGATTACCAGCTCTTGTTGGTTCCCCTCATCGCTCTGCCCCACGGTGCGGAGAAGGTTCTATTCCGTGGTGACCTTCACACGGACTCTGAGGTTTCTTGTGCCCTTCATATCGCGATCTGCAATCAGCTTCCAGGCACGCTGGACCGCCCGGGCAGAACCGGCATTGGGCTGATTTTCATCACGAACGTATCTGTGCAGCCGGATCGCATCGTTACCGGTCACTTGCACGCTGCTAAAAGTATCAGTTTTTACGCTCACATCATTCTCCAGCCCACAAGCGAAGGTTTACATGACTTGGCAGAGTTTAACAAGCATTGAGCAAATTAGCGATGTGCCTCGGCGGCCCATGTGTGCAGGCACACATAAAAAAGCCCCCTGACGGGGGCCTTTTTATGGATGGCTGGGGGACCAGGATTACTCGGCCTGCGGCCTCGCCCTTCGGGCCGACACACGCGTTCGCGTGGTCGTTCAGTCCGCTCCGCTCCCTGTCGAACCTTCCAGGTTTGAACCCTGGCACTCGGTTATCCATAAAAAAGCCCCCTGACGGGGGCCTTTTTATGGATGGCTGGGGGACCAGGATTCGAACCTGGGTTGACGGATTCAGAGTCCGTAGTCCTACCGCTAGACGATCCCCCAATAAACCGATTAGCGCTTGGAGAACTGCGTGGCGCGGCGCGCCTTGTGCAGGCCGATCTTCTTGCGCTCGACCATACGGGCGTCACGCGTGACGTAGCCCGCCTTGCGCAATCCGCCCTTGAGCGCCTCATCATAGTCGATCAGCGCGCGGGTGATGCCGTGCCGGATCGCGCCGGCCTGACCGCTGGAGCCACCGCCGAACACGCTCACCTTGATGTCAAGCTTTTCCGTGGTGTCGGTCAGCTCGAGGGGCTGGCGCACGACCATGCGCGCGGTCTCGCGACCGAAATACTCATCGAGCGGCTTGCCGTTGACGGTGATCTGACCGTTGCCGGGCCGCATGTTCACGCGGGCCGAGGACTTCTTGCGTCGGCCGGTGCCGTAATACTGTTGGACTGCCATCGGTTATCGTCGCTCCGATTCAGATTTCCAGCGCCTGAGGCTGCTGGGCATGATGCTGGTGGTCGCCACCGCTGTAAACCTTGAGTTTGCCGAGCATCTGCCGGCCGAGCGGGCCCTTGGGCAGCATGCCCTTGACCGCAAACTCGATGGCACGCTCCGGGTGCTCCTGGATCAGCGTCGCAAAGTTGGTCGACTTCATGTGCCCGACGTATCCCGTGAAGCGGTGATACATCTTCTGCTCCGCCTTGCGACCGGTGATATCGACCTGCTCGGCGTTGACCACGACGATGTAGTCGCCCGTGTCGACGTGCGGCGTGAATTCCGGCTTGTGCTTGCCCCGAAGCCGAAAGGCGATTTCGGAAGCGAGTCGTCCGAGGGTCTTGCCGGTCGCGTCAACGACGTACCAGTCGCGCTGGACCGTCTCGGCTTTGGCGCTAAACGTTTTCATGGGTGCTGTTTCTCCGAAGGCCACGCGCCCGAATTAAGAGCCGGGAGTGTACCGAACCCGGCCTACGCCGACAAGCCGTCGTGATCGTCCGGCTCGCTGACCACCTCGTGGCTGTGGGTGACCGTGCAGGCCCGGGCCAGCATGATCGACGCCGAGCAGTACTTTTCGGCGGAGAGCTTGACCGCGCGCTCGACCGCCGCGTCCTTGAGGGCGTGGCCGCGGATCCGAAAATGCAGATGGATCGCGGTGAACACCTTGGGCGGCGTCTCGGCGCGCTCGGCCTCGACGTCCACCTCGCAGCCGGTGACGGCATGGCGCCCGCGCTCGAGGATGTACACCACATCCACGGCCGAGCAGGTGCCCAGGCCCTGCAGCATCAACTCCATCGGCCGCGGCCCCCGGTCCTCGCCGCCCAGATCCGGTGGTCCATCCACCGTTAGTCGGTGGCCACTGCCCGATTCCGACTCGAACGCCATGCCCTCGAGCCAGCGTACATGCGCTTTCACGGTCTACCCCCCATTCCGGACCCCTCCATATGGGTCATTTCACGGTTGCCATCGTCAGTATAACGTCCAAAGGCCGCGTTACCGACGCGATTAAAGGAAACAGGGAGGTTCCCATGTCACCGGCCAGCTACCGCTTTTTCCAGCGCCCCTCGATCATCGAGCTGCTCCGTCACTGCGGCCGCAGTCGCTACCGGCCCCACTCCACGCTCATCCATCAGGGCTCGAGCAGCGACCGGCTGTACCTGATTCTGAGCGGGTCGGTCAGCGTGCTCGAGGAAGACCCGGATGGCCGCGAGCTGATCCTCGCCTACCTCAACCCGGGCGATTTCATCGGCGAGATGGGGCTCTTTCTCGAAGCGCCCCAGCGCAGTGCCTGGATTCGTACCCGCAGCACCTGCGAGTTTGCCGAGATCAGCTACGCCGGCTTTGCCCGCCTGCAGGCCGAGCACGCCATCGTGCTCCAGCCGCTGATCGAGCAGATTGCCGGGCGACTGCGCGATACCAATCGCCGCTTCCGCTCGCTGGCCTTCGAGGATGTCCGCGGCCGGGTCATCGAGACCCTCCATGACCTGACCCGTCAGCCCGACGCCAAGACTCACCCCGCCGGCATGCAGCTGCATATCACCCGCATCGAGCTGGGCCGGCTGGTGGGTTGTTCGCGGGAAATGGTCGGGCGCGTGCTGCGGGACATGGAAGCCGATGAGCTGATCTCGGCCCGGGGCCGGACCATTGTGGTGCACGCCGCGCGCTGATCAGTCGAACAGCGCGGCCAGCCGCTCGCCCGGCGCGTCGGCGCGCATGAACGCTTCGCCCACCAGAAATGCGTCAATGCCCTGGGCGCGCATGGCGGCGACATCGTCGCGGTGGTGGATGCCGCTTTCGGTGACCAGACGCACGTTATCGGGCACGGCGGGCGCAAGACGCGCGGTGGTCTCGAGGGTGGTCTCGAAGGTGCGCAGATCGCGGTTGTTGATGCCGATCAGATCCGCATCCAGGGCAAGCGCGCGATCCAGTTCCGCGGCGTCGTGGACCTCGACGAGCACATCCATGCCCAGCGCCCGGGCCTGATCGTGCAACCCGCGCAGACGCGCATCATCCAGTGCCGCCACGATCAGCAGGACACAGTCGGCGCCCAGCACCCGCGCTTCGAGCACCTGATAGTCGTCAAAGAGAAAGTCCTTGCGGATCACCGGACAGTCGCAGGCGGCGCGGGCCTGCTCGAGGTGCGCGTCCGCGCCCTGAAAGAACGCCGTCTCGGTCAGCACCGACAGGCAGGCCGCGCCGCCCTGCTGATAGCTGCGGGCAATGGCGGCGGAGTCGAAGGCCTCGCGCAGCACCCCCTTGCTGGGCGAGGCCTTTTTGACCTCGGCGATCACCCCGGCGTGGCCGGCCCGGATGCGTGCCTCGAGCGCCCCCCGAAACCCCCGCACGGGAGGTGCCGCGGCGAGCCGCGCCTCAAGCATGGCGGCGCTGACCTGGCGCTGGCGCTCGGCCACCGACTCGGCCTTGCGCGCCATGATCCGGCGCAGGATATCGGGCGTCTCCGGGAGACGGCTCATGGCGTTGCCCCCAGTCGCTGGCTGGTGGCGATGAACCGGTCAAAGCGGCCCCGCACCTCGCCGCTTGCGAGCAGCCCGCGGGCGTGGGCCACGGCGTCGCCGAGATGATCGGCAAGCCCGGCGACATGGATGGCCGCGCCGGCGTTCAGCGCCAGCAGATCCGCCGCCGGGCCGGGCAGGCCGTCGAAGATCGCCTTGATCACCTCGAGGCTGCGCTCGGCGGAGTCCACACGCAGCGGCTCCAGCGAGGCCGACTCCATGCCGAAGTCCTCGGGGCGCACGGTGTATTCACGCACCTCGCCGTCGCGTAGCTCCGCCACGCGGGTGGGCGCGGCGATGCTGATCTCATCGAGACCGTCCTCGGAGTGCACCACCATCACCCGCTGGCTGCCGAGGGTGCGCAGCACCTCGGCAATGGGTCGCACCCAGGCGGCGTCGTAGACGCCCAGCAACTGATTGGGCGCCCCGGCGGGGTTGGTGAGGGGGCCGAGCAGGTTGAACAGCGTGCGTACGCCCATTTCGCGGCGCGGGCCGATGGCATGGCGCATGGCCTGATGGTGCTGCGGGGCAAAGATGAAGCCCACGCCATCGGTATCGATGCACTCGGCCACCGCCGCAGGCTCCAGATCGAGCCGGGCGCCGGCGATCTGCAGCAGATCCGCACTGCCCGAAGCGCTCGAGACCGAGCGGTTGCCGTGCTTGGCCACCCGACCGCCGGCCGCCGCCACCACAAAGGCGGTGGCGGTGGAGATGTTGAAGGTCCCGCGGGCGTCACCGCCCGTCCCGCAGGTGTCCACCAGATGGGTGGGATCCACCTCGACACGGGTGGCCAGCTCGCGCATCACCGCCGCGGCGGCGGCAATCTCGGTGACGGTCTCGCCTTTCATGCCCAGCCCGATCAGAAACCCGCCGATCTGCGCGCCCGTGGCCTCGCCGGTCATGATCCGCTGCATGACCGCGGTCATTTCCGCGTGCTCGAGATCGGCCCGGGCCATGACCCGCCGGATTGCCCCCTGCATTTCCATACTGACCCCCTTGTCGATCAGGCCGCGAGCGCCGGGCGACCCAGAAAATTGCGCAACAGATCATGCCCGGTGCGGGTGAGAATGGACTCGGGGTGGAACTGGACCCCCTCGACATCCAGCTCGCGGTGGCGCACCCCCATGATCGCCTCGCGGTCGCCATCGGCCTGCTCGGTCCAGGCGGTCACCTCAAGGCAGTCCGGCAGCGTCGCGTCCTCGAGCACCAGCGAGTGATAGCGGGTGGCCTCAAGGGGGTTGGGCAGCCCGGCAAACACGCCCTGATCGCGGTGATGCACCCACGAGGTCTTGCCATGCATAACGGTGCGGGCGCGGATCACCGCGCCACCAAAGGCCTGGCCGATGGCCTGATGGCCCAGACAGACCCCCAGAATCGGCAGCCGCCCGGCAAAACGCTCGACCACCGCCAGCGACACCCCCGCCTCATCGGGCGTGCACGGCCCGGGCGAGAGGACGATGCGCTCGGGCTGCAGCCGCTCGATGGTGGCCAGGTCGATGGCGTCGTTGCGATAGACCTCGACATCCGCCCCCAGCTCGCCCAGGTACTGGACCAGGTTGTAGGTAAACGAGTCGTAGTTATCAATCATCAGGAGCATGGGATCCACTCACCTCACTGCCGCGGGTTGCCAGCGTACAGGATAGCGCGAATGCCCCGCCGATGCCCCGTCCGGGGCTCAGCGCGAGTCGAGGCCGGCCTCGGCCATGGCCACCGCGCGGAACAGCGCCCGGCCCTTGTTGACGGTTTCTTCCCATTCGGCCGGCGGGTCCGAGTCGTGGACCACGCCGCCGCCGGCCTGCACATGCACCCGGCCGTCCTTGATGACCGCCGTGCGAATGGCGATGGCCGTGTCCATGTTGCCCGACCACGACAGATACCCCACCGCGCCGCCATAGACCCCGCGCTTGACCGGCTCGACCTCGTCGATGATCTCCATGGCGCGGATCTTGGGCGCACCGCTCAGCGTGCCGGCCGGATGGGTGGCGCGCAGCAGATCCATGGGGCCCAGGCCCGGGCGCAGCCGCCCGGTGACATTCGAGACGATGTGCATGACATGGCTGTAGCGCTCGATGGTCATGCGATCAGTCAGCGTGACGCTGCCCAGCTCGCTGACCCGGCCGATGTCATTGCGGCCGAGATCGATCAGCATCAGGTGCTCGGCGCGTTCCTTGGGATCGGCCAGCAGTTCGGCCTCGAGGGCGCGGTCCTCGTCGGCGGTGGCGCCGCGCCGGCGGGTGCCGGCGATGGGCCGGACCGTGGCCTCGCCGTCCTCGAGCCGGGCGAGGATTTCCGGTGACGAGCCCACCACCTGAAAGTCACCAAAATCCAGGAAGAACAGATACGGCGACGGGTTGGTGCCGCGCAGCGCGCGGTAGAGGTCGAGCGGCCGGCCGTGATAATCGGCGCTCATGCGCCGCGACGGCACCACCTGCATGCAGTCGCCGTCGATGATGTAGTCGCGGATGCGCTCGACGATGGCCTCGTAGTCGTCCCGGCCGATGGACGAGTCGAAATCCTCCTCGGCCACCACCCGCGGTGCGGCGGGGGCGGCATCGCTGAGCGCACGGGTGCGCAGCTGCGTGGCCAGGGCATCGAGCCGGGCCTCGCCGCGCGCCAGGCCGTCGGCCTCGGCCGGGTCGATGTTGACCACCACGTAGAGCCGGCCGGCGAGGTTGTCGAATACCAGCACCTCCTCGGACTCCATGAGCAGGATGTCGGGCACGCCCAGCGGATCGGGGTTGGGGCAGTCGGCCAGTCTCGGCTCGATGTAGCGGATCGTGTCATAACCGAAGTACCCCACCAGTCCGCCGATGAACCGTGGCCCGCCGGGGAGGCCTTCCGGAGGCGCAGCCCGCACGGCGCGGTGGCGGTGCTCGACCCACTCCAAGGGGTCATCGACGCGCTGCGAGGCGGTGCACTCGCCCGCCTCCCAGGTGTCGATGCGATGACCATGAACGCGGTACTGACGCTGGCAGGGCAGGCCGATGATCGAATAGCGCCCCCACTTCTCGCCGCCCTGGACGGACTCAAACAGATAGCTGCCGGCATCGGCGGCCAGCTTGAGATAGGTGGACAGCGGGGTCTCGAGGTCGGCGAGCAGCTCGCGCACCAGCGGCACGCGGTTAAAGCCCTGCTGGCGGTGCTCGGCAATGGTGTCCTGGTTCATGATGCGTTCGCGAGCCCCGTTGCGAGCTGGTCGATGGTCAGCGTCATCGCCGCCGGATGGCCCGCGAAGATAGCATCGTCGCCGGGATAACCGTAAGGCACGCGCACCAGCGGCATCCCGGCGGCGGCGGCCGCGGCCTGATCCGCCGCCGAATCCCCTACGAACAGGCACGCCTCTTTGGCAACACCCAGCCGGTCGGCGGCATGCACCAGCGGCGCGGGATCGGGCTTTTTAACGCCCAGCGTGTCGCCGCTGACCGTCACCCCGAAAAACCCGTCGATGCCCAGCGCCTCGAGCAGCGGGGCGGTGAACGCCGCCGGTTTGTTGGTGACCACCGCCATGGGCAGGCCCAGCGCGCGGATACGCTCAAGCCCCTCGCGCACGCCAGGGTAGAGCGCGCTGCGATCACACAGGCAGTCGTGGTAGTGGACAAAAAACCGCGCCAGCGCCGGCTCGGTGCCCGCCGGTTCGGCATCGATATCGCGCCGGCCGGCGAGCGCCCGCGCCACCAGCCGGCGCGCACCATCGCCAATCCACTGCCGCACGCGGGTTTCATCCAGTGCCGCGGCGCCGCGGTCGGCCAGGCTGCGATTGACCGCGGTGGTCAGATCGGGAGCGCTGTCCACCAGCGTGCCGTCCAGATCAAACAGCAGGCCGGCGGCTTGCATCGGGTTCATGACCCCGCCCGGGCGGCGCGCTCGCGCAGGGTGCCGATCACGTCGGCGTAGTCGCCCTGGCCGAAGATCGCCGAGCCGGCCACCACGGTATCGGCTCCGGCGGCGACCACGGCCTCGACCGTATCGGGGCCGATCCCGCCGTCCACCTCCAGGCGGATCGGCCGCGACTGGGCATCGATCAGCGCCCGCGCCTCGCGCAGTTTGGCCAGGGTACCGGGCAGGAACTGCTGGCCACCAAACCCCGGGTTGACCGACATCAGCAGGATTAGATCGACCTTGTCCATGACATGGCGCAGCCCCTCCAGCGGGGTGGCCGGATTGAACACCAGCCCGGTCTGACAGCCTTGATCGCGGATCAGCTGCAGCGTGCGGTCGATGTGCTCGGAGGCCTCCGGGTGAAAGCTGATCAGATCGGCGCCGGCGGCGGCAAAGTCGGGGATGAGGCGATCCACCGGCTTGACCATCAGGTGGACGTCGATGGGGGCCTGAATGCCATGCCGGCGCAGGGCCTGACAGACCACCGGGCCAAAGCTGAGGTTGGGCACGTAGTGGTTGTCCATGACATCAAAGTGCACCCAGTCGGCGCCGGCATGAAGCACGCGGTCCACCTCGTCGCCCAGACGGGCAAGATCGGCGGCCAGGATGGAGGGGGCAATAATCAGATCATTCATGGCGCGAAATGCTAGCAGAAGCCGGGGCTAGGTGCTGCCGGGCGCAAGCTGGGCCATCAGTCCGCGGCGCACCGCCGCAAAGTCGCCGCGCCCGTGCAGGCGGGCCAGTTCCAGGCCGCCCTGCGCCGCCGCCATCACGACCCGGGCCTGATCCCGGGCGCGGCCCAGGAAGGTCACGCTGCCGGCCTCACGGCCCGCCTCGAGCGTGGCGGCAAGCCACTCCAGCAGATCATCACGCAGGCCCTCGGCCTCGGCGCAGGCATCGGCGGGCAGGCTCGCGTACTCCACCGCCGCCACGCTGAGCGGGCCGACGCACTGCTCGTCGAGGTGCGCGGCCTCCCAGTCAAGATATCGCTCGATGCGCTCGGCGGCGGTCAGCGATCCGGCGCTGACCGGCGCCCACCACGCCGCCAACCCGCGGCGATAGTCGCGATACAGCGCCGCGGCCAGATCCGCCTTGCCCGGAAAGTGATAGTGAATGGCGCTGCTGCCCACCTCCAGCGCCTCGGCAAGCTGCGCAAAGCTGAAGCCGTGATAGCCCCGGGCCAGCAGCCAGTCACTGGCCAGGTCCAGGATCCGCCGGCGCATCTCGCCGCGCGGGCGGCGCGGGTGCCGGGCGCTGCTCACCGCGCCCGCAATCCTTCCGCGAGGTTGCAGGGGGTGTGGGTGACATCAAGCTGTTCGCTGAGCAGCCCCGTCCAGCCGTCCCGGCAGGCGCCGGTGGAACCGGGCAGTGCCACCACCAGCGTGCGATTGG
>Ga0102935_1001032_pt1 | contig 10188 bp, 8 predicted proteins | sample SalPonR2_A_D2_MG_FD_78508 | JGI IMG/M metagenome (GOLD analysis project Ga0102935, IMG submission 78508) | Salt pond soil microbial communities from South San Francisco under conditions of wetland restoration - Salt Pond MetaG R2_A_D2_MG | ecosystem: Environmental > Aquatic > Marine > Intertidal... | reverse complement strand
GGTATGCAACTCACGCTTGACGGCGACGTCGTCCGCGCCGGCGGCCGGGCCCGCGAGCGGTTCTACGACTCGCGGGGCTACGGCCGTGTCCGTGACGGCGACCTCGACCTCGCGCCGGTCGAGGCGGCCCACCTCTGCTATCGGGGCGACATCGACGGCGTCGACGGGATGGGCGTCCGCGAGCTGTTGGGCTCGGGTGTCGTCTCGGCGGGCGACTTTGTCGTCTACAAGGACCTGCGGGACCGCGGTTTCTACCTGACGCCCGCCCGCGAGGGGTGGGTCGGCGACCCCGACGGCGTCGACTTCGTCGTCTACCCGCGCGGACAGGGGCCGTGGGACGACGACGTCGCCCACCGCGTCCGGGTCGTCGGCGAGCGGGACGCCCTCCCGGCGGCCTCGCTCGGCGACTGCGCGCTGGCCGTCGTCGACGAAGAGAGCGAGATAACGTATCTCGACACGACCCGACACACTGTTGGGGGGTCGAGCGACGCCGCCGTCCCGGACACGTCGGGCCAACTGCTCTCCGAGCGCGTGCTCTGCTGGAACCCGCCCGACGTGTTGTACGAGCAGGCGTTCTACGGCCAGCGACTCGACGATGATACAGTGCAACTCTCCCTGTTGGAAGCCGCGTATCTCGCCCGCGAGGGGACGCTGACTGTCGAGCGCGGGGAGCATAGCGGTGACGGGGCCGACGCCGTCGTCGCCCGCGGGCGCGAGGTCGAAGGCGAGCGCTTCGACCGCCGCCTGACCGTCTACACCGCGCTCCGGGAGTCGGGTGTCGTTCCTAAGACCGGCTTCAAATTCGGCGCTGATTTCCGGACCTACGCCGACGTTGAGTCTGCCGAGAACCTTGGACACTCCGAACTGCTCGTGCGCGCCCTGCCCGCGAGCCACGCGTTCGAACCTCGCGACCTCGCGCTGGACGTTCGACTGGCCCACGGCGTCCGGAAGACGATGGTGTTCGCGTTCGTCGAGGGCGAGGGCGTCGAGTGGGTCGCCGTCGAACGCCTGACTCCCTAGTAACGGTTTCTGCTTCTGTGACTGTCTACCGCGACGCTGAGAGCCAGAAAGCCCCGAGCGGCTACGGTCCCGCGACTCGCTGCGCGCTTCACTCACTGCGTTCGCTCCAGTGCTTGCATCGTCGGGGTTCCCGTAGCCGCTCGCCCCTTTCATTCCCACCCATAGCCGGCTGGTCAAACAGTGCGGGTGGGACTGAAAGGGGCGGCTGCGTGGCGGCGAAGCCGCCACGTTTAACGAGGTCGGCGGATGCCGACCTCGCTTGCTACACGAAGGCGGGCGACGCAAGGACCACAGCGAACGTAGTGAGCGAGGACCGCAGCGAGCCCCCCGAGTGTAGCAAGCCGGGGCTTTCTGGCTGTTCAGGACGGGCGTGATGGGAATTGCTGGCGGGGCGTTCTGGCTGTCACTATTCTCCCCCGTTCCAGAGACACGATCAAGCACTAGAAGCGAACCCTTTTTGCGGCGACCGGAGCCAAGAGTCGGGTAACACGCTTTGGCGTGTCCGATACCATGACCGACGACGACTCCCACCACGACGACGCATCGCCCGACGAGGACCGCCGCCAGTCGGGAGCAGCGTGGCGGGAGTCCGGCCTTCGCGCCGATGGTGGTGAGCCGAGTGAAGCGAGGCGAGCCTCGGCGGAACTCCGTTCCGACGGCGGCACGGACGCAGCCGGTGCTGACGAGGCCGTCTTGGACCCGTGGGGTTCCTCGACCGTCGAGGACTACCGCAAACTGTTCGAGCAGTTCGGCATCGAGCAGTTCGACGACGTGCTCCCGACGGTTCCGCATCCACACTATTTGATGCGTCGGGGCGTCATCTTCGGGCATCGGGACTACACACCCGTGGCCGACGCGATGCGGGAGGGCGAGCCCTTCGCTTCGCTGTCGGGGTTCATGCCGACCGGCGACCCCCACATCGGCCACAAGATGGTGTTCGACGAGATAATCTGGCACCAGCAACAGGGCGCGGACGCCTACGCGCTCATCGCGGACTTGGAGGCCCACGCCGCCCGCGAACTCTCGTGGGCCGACATCGACGAACACGCCCGGAGCTACATCCTCTCACTGCTCGCGCTGGGCTTCGACCCCGACGAGGGCGAACTGTACCGCCAGTCGGAGAACCGCGAGCTACAGGACTTGGCGTTCGAACTCGGCGCGGAGACGAACTTCTCGGAGTTGCAGGCCATCTACGACTTCGACGGCGAAACCGACGTCTCTCATATGCAGTCGGTCGTCACGCAGATGGCCGACATCCTCTACCCGCAACTGGAGGAGCCAAAGCCGACCGTCATTCCGGTTGGCCCGGACCAAGACCCACACATGCGCCTCGCGCGGGATTTGGCGGCGCGGATGCGCTACTTCGGTGTGACCGAAGCGTTCGCCAGTTTCGAGGCCGACGCCACTGAGCGAACGCTGCTGCGGCAGGCCTACGACGCTCGCGAGGACTACGCCGAGGAGCCAGAGCGGCCCCGCTGTGTCGAGGCTGCCGACTACCTGCGCGACCACGAGCCAGCGGCCGCCGACGCGCGAGCGTCGGTCGTCGAGAAACTCGACAACGCCGGGAAGGAACCACTCCGTCCCCGGACGAGAATCTTCGACCGCAACGCCACCGACGCAGCGTTCGAGGCGCTTATCGAGGCCGTTTCCGGCGAGAAGCGGGTCTACGACGAACACGTCGACTCGTTCGAGTTGGGTCACGCCGAGGCCGAGGAACTGGCCCGCGAGGTCGAACTCGACAACGGCGGCTACGGCTTCCTGCCGCCCTCCTCTATCTACCACCGCTTCATGACCGGCCTCACCGGCGGGAAGATGTCCTCCTCGATTCCGGCCTCGCACATCTCCCTGCTGGACGACCCCGAGGATGGCTACGACAAGGTGAAATCGGCGACGACCGGCGGCCGGGCCACCGCCGAGGAACAGCGCGAGAAGGGCGGGAAAGCCGACGAGTGTCCCGTCTACGAACTGTACGCCTACCTGCTCTCGGGCGACGACGACGACTTCGCCGAGGAGGTCTACGAGGAGTGTGTCGGCGGCGAGCGACTGTGTGGCGGCTGTAAGGAACAGGCCGCCGAACTGATGGAAGCCTTCCTCGAAGACCATCAGGAGAAACGCGACGAGTGGGCGGACAAACTCGACGAACTCGACATCGAGCTCGACTCGGACCGGAAGCGGGCGTAGCGTCGTCGGTGGTGTCGAAGCACACTCTCTATCGGGCACTGGACGCATCTTCTACCGGATGACTGACACCGCCCTCCGGCGGACGAGCAACTGTGGTCTCGCGCTGATTGTTCTTCCTTTGAGTTCGCTCGTCATCGGGTTCGTCCGGTGGCTCTGGTCGGACACCTACGGCGCGAGTCCGCTGACGGCGTTCGGTCGACTCGCCATCGATGTCGTCCCGATACTGCTCTTTCTCGGCGCGTTCGCCTATCTGCCGGTCTCGGGCGGCTACGGGCTGGTGGGCTGGCTCGCTGTCGATACGGATACCGACGCGTGATACGTCCCGGCTCCCTCCGCAACGCTTTTCAAATCCCACGCCAACCGCTGACACATGCCAGCCGAATCCACTCGTGCCGGCCTCGTTCGCCAGCCAGCGGTTCGTTCGGGATTCGGCTTCTTTTTCGGGGCCTGACGGGTGGCGGACTCGGGGCCGCGGTGGCCCGGACGAAACCATCCGGTGCGAGGGTGCCTCTCCTCGCAGCAAGTGAGAACCGTTAACTGAGCGACCCGCGGTTATGGCGACAACAACCAGATGAAACTCCCACAGGCACAGGTAGCCGTCCTGCAGACGGCCGACGCGGACGAGCCGAGACGTATCGACGAGGTGGCCGACGAGGCCGACCTGAAACCCGAGGCGGCGACGCGGGCTGCCTTCGAACTCGAAGCCGACGGCCTCGTGGCCGTCACCGAAGCGACGCTCGAACACTACGAACTCACCGCGGAAGGCCGCCAGTACGTTTACGAGAGCCTCCCCGAGCAGGACCTCTACGAGGCCGCCGTCGACGCCGGGGCCGACGAGGGAGCGGTCTCTATGGGGCAAGTCATCGGCGCCTCGGGCCTCGACGGCCCGGCCGTCGACATCGCGCTGGCGAACTACAATCGAAAGGGCTACGGCGCCATCGACAGCGGTGAGATAACCGCCGACCCGGACGCCGACGCCGGCGGGGACAGCGAGATGTTCGCGCTCGAAGCCGTCGCTGACGGGCGAGTCGAGGACGCAGACGACGACGCCATCTCGCAACTGGAGCGCCGTGGGCTGCTCGCGGTCAGCGAAGAGACGGTCCGCTCGGTGCAACTGACCGACGACGGCGTGACGGCGCTGATGGGCGGGGTCGAAACCGCCGAGACCGTCGACCGACTCACGCCGGAACTGCTCACCAGCGGTGAGTGGGAAGACGTGGAGTTCACCGAGTACAACGTCGCGGCCGACGCCGAAGACGTCCCCCACGGCAAGGAGCACATCCTCCGCCAGACCGCCAACCGCGTCAAGGACACCCTCGTCGGGATGGGCTTTCAGGAGATGGAAGGCCCGCACGTCGACGCCCAGTTCTGGATAAACGACTGCCTGTTCATGCCACAGGACCACCCCGCACGCACCCACTGGGACCAGTTCGCCCTCTCCGCGCCGGACGAAATCGACGACCTTCCCGAGGACTTGGTCGAGCGGGTGCGGTCGGCCCATCTGGAGGGTGTCGGCCCCGACGGGGAGGGGTATCACTCGCCGTGGGCGGAAGACGTGGCTCGCGGCCTCGATTTGCGGGGCCACACCACGTCGCTGTCGATGCGGTATCTCTCGGGCCACGAAATCGGCGAACTCGAACCGCCGGAGCGGTTTTTCAGCGTCGAGAAGGTGTACCGAAACGACACGCTGGACCCGACGCACTTACTGGAGTTCTTCCAGATAGAGGGGTGGGTGATGGCCGAGGACCTCTCCGTGCGTGACCTGATGGGGACGTTCACGGAGTTCTACGAGCAGTTCGGCATCACGGACTTGGAGTTCAAGCCCCACTACAACCCCTACACAGAGCCGTCGTTCGAACTGTTCGGGACGCATCCTGAGACGGGCGAGGTCGTCGAAGTGGGCAACTCCGGCATCTTCCGCGAGGAAGTCCTCTCGCCGCTCGGCGTCGACTGTGACGTGATGGCGTGGGGACTCTCGCTGGAGCGACTGCTCATGCTGATGTACGGCTTCGAGGATATCCGGGACGTACACGGGACGCTGTGTGACCTTGACCTGCTGCGGACCACGGAGGTGCTTCACTGATGCCAGTCGTCGACGTCGACCCCGAGGAGCTTCGTTACCTGACCGGGCACGAGGACAAATCCGACGACGAACTCAAGTCCGATCTGTTCGACCTCGGACTGGAGTTCGAGGGCTGGACCGACGACGAGGAGTTCCAACTGGAGTTCGCGCCCGACCGACTCGACCGCCTCTCCGTCGAGGGCGTCGCCCGCTCGCTTCGCTATCACTACGGCGACGACCGAGGGGTGTACATCCCCAGCACTAACAGTGCCGAGTGGACCATCGAGGTCGAGGACCAGCCGCCGGAGCGACCGTACGTCACCGGCGCAGTCGTCCGCGGCTTGGACCTGAGTGACGGCGCGCTGGAGTCGCTGATTCAGGTGCAGGAGAAACTCCACGCGACGATGGGCCGCAAGCGCGCGAAGGGCGCTATCGGGGTCCACGACCTGACGATGCTCAAGGGTGGCGAGGCGCCACGCGCCTCGGGACAGTCGAGCGGCGACGAGCCGCGAGACGCGGTCGACGGCACGCGCAAGTCGATAACCTACACCAGCGTCGACCCCGACGAGGCGACGTTCGTCCCGCTCGACAGCGACGCCGAGATGACGCCGAGCGACGTTATCGCTGACCACGACACCGGCCAGAAATACGGCGACCTCGTGGCCGACTTCGAACGGGTGCCCGCCATCTACGACGCCATCGGGCTGTTCTCGTTCCCGCCGGTCATCAACGGCCGCCGGACCGAGGTCAGCGAGGGCTCGCGGGACCTGTTCATCGAGATGACCGGCACCGACCAGTGGACTATCGACCACATGTGTAACATCGTCTGTTACGCGTTGGAAGCCCGTGGCGGCACTGTCGAGCGAGTCACCGTCGAGTACGCCGACGACGCGCCCGGTGAGTACGCCGGCCGCGAACTGGAGCGACCGGACTTCGGCACGCGGACGAAGAACGTCACGCGCGACCGCATCGAGGGGCTGCTCGGCGTCGAACTGGAGCCCGAGGAAATCGTCGACTACGCCGAACGCGCCGGCCTCGACGCGGTCCGTGAGGCGACCGAGGAGGGCATCGCCTTCGAGGTGGAGATTCCGCCCTACCGCGTCGACGTCATCCACCCGCTCGACATCGTCGACGACATCGGCCGCGCGCTCGGGTTCAACAGTCTCGAACCCACGTATCCCGACGTATCGACCGTCGGCGGCCGCCACGAGCGCTCCCAGCTAGCGGACGCCGCCCGCGATACGCTCGTCGGCCTGGGTTTCGAGGACCTGTTGAACTTCCACATGACCAACGAGGCAGAGAACTTCGAGCGGATGAACCTGCCCGAACCTAGTGTGGCCGACAGCGACGTCGTCGGCGTCGCCGACCCGGTGACGATTCAGGAGCCCTACAGCGAGGACTACACCATCCTCCGGACGTGGGCGCTGCCCTCGCTCATGATGGTCCTGGAGAACAACACCCACCGGCGCTACCCGCAGGACGTCGCCGAAATCGGGCTGGCCGCCGGGCTGGACGACAGTCAGAACACCGGCGTCGCCGAACACCGGACCGTGGCGGGCGCGCTCGCCCGCACGGACGCTTCCTACGAGGATGCCAGGGCACGACTGCAGGCCATCGCTGAGGCCTTCGGCAAGGAACTGGCGACGCCAGCCGCGAGCCATCCGACGTTCATCGACGGCCGCGCTGCCGACATCGTGCTAGACGGCGAAACCGTCGGCGTCGTCGGTGAGGTCCACCCGACGGTTCTGGTCGAACACGACCTCGAACTACCGGTCGCGGCTTTCGAGTTCCGACTGGACGCGCTGGAGTAAGGCGCGAGCGCCCCTCGGGAGCGAGCGCTTTTTCACCACGTCTTTCAACGAGTGGTGCGCGCAGCGTATCCGACTTGACGCCCTCGAATACCTTCTCCCGCGGCTCAGCTACCGCTCGCTCGGATAGACGTACTCGATACCCTCGGGCTGGCTGTCGGCGTCTTCGTCGGTTTCGACGACGATGGTAGCAGAGAGCGTGTTGAACAGCCTGCGCCCCTCCTCTTCGTAGACCAGCGCGCCGACGAGTACGTCGAGTGGCAGTAGAAACGCCTTCCCAAAGCTCTCCACTGCGGCGGTCCCGTACCCGATTGGGTCGCCCCGCTCGTCAGTCACGGCGATATCCATGACCATCTTGCCAGCCGACTGCCCCTGATACCCCTCCATGACCGTCCAGTAGAGAAACGCCGAGAGGCCGTTCGCGCTCACGACCGGCGCAGTGTAGGTAACGCGCTCGGTAACCATCGAGAGGACGCCGGTACCGACGCCGAAGACTGCCAGTATCGCGCTGATGAGTATCACGTCGAGGAGCCACGCGAAGAATCGGTCGTCCCACGAAGCGATATGGAGGGTCCGCATCGCTGTCATACTCCCACTTCTCGCGGTCCCGACTCAAGATTTCCGACTACAGGTCCGCGCCGACGGCGTCTGTGACGCTGTCGAAGCCGTCCTCGTCAAGCAAGTCCAGCAACCCTTCGTTGATGTCGCGCGCGAGCGAGGGGCCCTCGTAGACCAGCCCAGTGTACAGTTGGACGAGCGACGCGCCGGCCCGAATCTTCCGGTAGGCTCCTTCGGCCGACGAGACGCCGCCGACGCCGACGACGGGCACGTCGACGCGCTCCGCGACGAAGCGGACCATCTCAGTCGATTCGGACTCGATTGGCTTGCCGGAGAGCCCGCCCTCCTCGCTCGCGCTGGGCGAGCGCAGACTCGTCGGCCGCTCGGTGGTCGTGTTCGTCGCCACGACGCCGTCGAGGCCGAGTTCGGTCACTAGGTCGAGGGCGTCCGCGACGGCTGGCTCGGGAAGGTCCGGTGAGAGCTTTACGAGCAGCGGGGCCGCGCCGGCGTCCTGTAGCTCGGTGAGGATGGCTTCCATCGCGTCGCGGTTCTGGAGCTCCTCGAACCCCTCGGAGTTGGGACAGGAGACGTTGACGACGAAGAAATCGCCGCCCGCAGCGACGTGTTCGTACGTCTCGCGGTAGTCCGCGGGCGCACCCGCGGTGTCGACGTGTTCGGTCTTGGCGATGTTCACCCCGACCGGGAACGGCGCGTCGGTGTCGGCCAGTCGCGCGCCAACCACGGCCGCACCGTCGTTGTTCAACCCCATGCGGTTGATGATGCCGCCGTCCTCGCGGAGGCGGAACATCCGTGGTCGGGGGTTTCCTGTCTGTGGCTCGGCCGTGACGCCGCCGACCTCCGCGAACCCGAAGCCGAGCGACGCGAGCGCGCTCGGGATGGTGGCGTTCTTATCGAACCCCGCCGCGACACCGACCGGGCCGCCGAACCGATGGCCGAACGCGTCGACTTCGAGCCGGTCGTTCTCGACGGTGTACTGGCGGGCCATCGCGTCGGCTATCGGCGTCTCTTGGATACGCTCAAGTAAGGCGTGGACGCTCCTGTTGGCCGTCTCGGCCGGGAGCGCGAACAATAGCGGTTTGACGATATCGTATAGTCTCATCGGTCGGTGTAAACGGAGCCCCGACAGCGGTCGGGCGACAGCACGTTAGAAATCGTGTTCGACCTCTTCCGGGTCGGCTTTCTGAATGATAATCTTGTTGTCACGGACCCGAACGAATACCTCGTCGCCAATTTCCATGCCAGCAACGGCAAGTTCGTCTTCATGGATATTGATATGTACGTTGTGGTACTCGCCGTCCTCATCTTTGGCGCCACTCGGGCTGAGCTTCTTCTTTCGCACCATCGCGCTATCCTATTCCGTGCATCGCTGTAGGATACACTTAAGTCTACCGTGCGGCGGTTCACCGACAGCGCGCGGGTCCGTCGCGCGAGCTATGAACAGGGGCGCTTTTGACCGATTCTGCACCGAATACGCAGTCGAGGCGCTTCTGTTATATAAACGTACCGCGGGACGGAGGCCGGATTGGGGGGTATATTTATATTGTGGCATGTTTTGCATTGACATGGAGCGGTGAAAACCATGGCACGCGACAGCGACAAGCGCAACTTCGCGCTTCGTGAGGATGGTGACGAATCGAGCGTCTTCTCAGGCGGGACCCCTCGGCAGGCTGCGTTGAAAGCAGCCCGTCGACTTGACCCGGCCGACAGCGAGGACGAAGCCCATCGACAGGAGATTCGGCTCCGTGAGAAGGGCACGTACAAAGTACACATCTACGAGGCGTGGGCCTGGGTCGAGACAGCCCCCGACGACAAGCCCGATTGGATGCCGGGCGACATTACGAAGGGGAACGTCTCCAAAGAAGGCGTCGAGCATCTCGACGAAATCTGACTCCGCTGGCGGCTGGACTTTTCCGAGGACGTGAAGACCGACGAGTCACTCGCACCCGACGACCAGTGAGTCCCTCCCAGTTAGTTCTCTCACTCGCGTGGGCGCGGGCGCGTCGATGGACTATCGTAACTCGCGGTGACGCATGCGACTCCCTGACCCGTGTAATCGCCTGACGAAGCGTCCTCGGTCCGACGGGGTTAAGTGTGAACCTCCCATCGACTCTAATGCGAAGGAGGCCGGGGCGACACTTCCCCTGCCGGACCGCGACCCAACCGACGCCCTTAAGTATAACAGGGCGTTCGGATGGAACGCGAAGGTCGCTCACGTCGTGCGGTTCGACGCGAGCGAACTCCGATGCCCTTAAGTGTAACAGGGCACTCGGACAGAACGCGAACGCGGCCCGGTCGGGGCCGACAAAACCCGGCCACACACTGCGGCGAGGCAACTCGCCAACGGAACTCGAAGCCTTTAAGATGGCTTCGGGACAACATGCAGGTCCGGAGAAATGAGGATTCCACCCCTGCGGTCCGCCGTCAAGATGGGATCTGATGTGAGCACTGATGGTTCGGTGACACTCGGTCGGCGAGTGTCCTCGAACACCCTTCGATAGCGACCACACCCTTACTGGGTGTGACCCGCCTAACCCCCCG
>Ga0102935_1001026_pt1 | contig 10238 bp, 11 predicted proteins | sample SalPonR2_A_D2_MG_FD_78508 | JGI IMG/M metagenome (GOLD analysis project Ga0102935, IMG submission 78508) | Salt pond soil microbial communities from South San Francisco under conditions of wetland restoration - Salt Pond MetaG R2_A_D2_MG | ecosystem: Environmental > Aquatic > Marine > Intertidal... | reverse complement strand
AGATGACAGGAGAGTTTTCTCCTGAGATTTTCACGCTGGCGTGACCAAGTCTCTCAAAATCCAAGCCTTCGTAGTCGTATGTCATATAGTTTATTTTGTTTTTGAAAGATAAATATCTGTCAGTTCTTTGAAAATATGGACTTTTTACCAGTTAGTGTCCGAACTTGTTCTTATGGAGTTAACCAGTCTTGACCTTTCGATCCTCATCAAGGAATTCTCAGAGCTTGAAGATGGTCACGTTCAGAAAGTGTACCAGCGAGGAAAGGAACTAACAGTAGAAATATACGTACCTGGTGAAGGCAAAGAAAGACTGGTAATAGGAACAGACAGAGTATTCCTCTCCAAGTACAAGAGAGATAACCCCACAAGACCCCCAGGATTCTGCATGGAGCTGAGAAAACATCTCGGACACGTAGAGGAGATTAAACAGAGAGGATTTGATAGAATACTTGAAATCAAAAGCGGCGACACAAAACTAATCTGCGAACTATTTGGTAAAGGAAACTTCATACTAACCAAAGAGGACAAGATAATAGGTGCTTTGAGAGAAGAGGAATGGGCTGACCGGGAGATAAGAGTAGGTCTGGATTATGAGTACCCAGAACCGACTACAGATCCAAGAAAACTCGAAGACTTTTTCGAAGTGATTGAAGACGGCGAGATAGTTCGGGAAATTGCTTCAAAGCTAAGCTTCGGAGGAACTTATGCAGAAGAAGTACTCAAAAGAGCAAACCTTGACAAGACCACAGATGTAGATGAATTTGACGATCAGAAAAAAGAATTAATTCAGGAAGAAATCAGTGGGATGCTAAAGTACGCTGAGGAGCCTGATCCCGTACTCTACATGGATGGAGAGGATCCTGTAAGAAGCTCACCGTTCCCATTAGAAAAATATGCAGATAATGAGACCATTGAGTTCGAATTGTTCTCAGAAGCCATAGATGAATACTATTACAGGAAAAAGGCTTTGGAGGAGAAACGTGAGAAAGAAGAGGCTTACCAGGAAAAGAAGCAAGGTATTGAAAGACAGAAGGAACAGCAGGAAAGGAAAATACAAGGCTTGAAAAAATCAGCTGAACAGAACAGAGAGAAAGCCGAAAAAATATACGAAAACTATAGATTACTTGAAAGAATAAAGAGACAAGTCGAAAAAAGCCTAGAGGAAGACGGATGGGAGCAGACACAGGAAAAACTTGAGGAAGCTGAATCAGAAGATGCGGAAAGAGTATCAACACTGAATAAACAAAACGAATTCATTTCGATTGATATTGGAGACGAGAACTTGAAAGTTTATCTTTTCCAGGATCTTGAGGCCACAGCCTCACAATATTACGACAAGGCGAAGGAATCCGAAGAGAAAATTGAAAGTGCGGAAGAAGCGCTTAAAGAGACTAAAGAAGAGCTTGAGGATCTTGAGAAAGAGGATATCGATACAGAGGAGGTTCTTGAGGATAAAAGCCAAAAAAGAAAGAAACAATGGTTTGAAAAATACCGTTGGTTCTACTCATCTGAAAACCACCTCGTTCTTTGTGGGAGAGATGCTCAAACAAACGACATGCTGGTCAAGAAACACATGGATTCTAACGATCTTTATTTCCATGCAGACTTTGATGGCGCACCCAGCGTTGTCATTAAGGACGGACAGGAAGCAGGAGAAAAAACCATGATGGAGGCTGCGAAAGCCGCAATCACATTCTCAAAGACTTGGAAAGCAGGTATAGGAGCAGACACTGCCTACTGCGTGGACCCGGAACAGGTGACACAGAACCCCGAATCAGGAGAATACCTTGAGAAAGGAGCCTTCGTTGTTAGGGGAGATAGAGAGTACATGAGAAACGTCTCCATAGAAGCCTGGATAGGAGCATACGAAATAAGTGAAGACCAATACGTTCCAATGGTAGGTGCAGAAGAAGCGATCAAAGAACACTGTAACAAAGCATTAGAACTTGTACCCGGACATACTAAGAAATCAGCGTTAGCAAAGGAAATTCAAAGCAGGTTCGATGAATCACTTGATCTAGACTATATAATTAGAAGTCTTCCGCCCGGAAAATCAGACATCAACAACTAAAAACAATTTTTAAAGCGTAATATCTATTTTATCTTCATTATAGAATTTTCTATTTCTATAGAGGAATGCCGAGTAACCTGTGAATATAGCTATTGCTGTGGATGAAGCCACTGCAACAGGATTGAAGATACTGTAATTTAGCAATGTGTAAAGCAAGATTATTCCAGGCGCCATTGCAACGACTAAGGTCATCATTATATCTAATAGCACGCCTGCTGTTGCTCTTGCCTCCCAATAATCTTCAAAATTAAAAGGTGCTTCAGGTACTTTCAGAAAGTACAGAAGGAGAGGTACTGAGATAGCGATGCCTGAGAAAGATGCTGCAAAGGATGATAAATTTCCTAATGCAACTAGTGGTGCAAACATGAATGCTGATACTCCGGCAACCGTACCAACAGTTATTATTTTCAGTGCTGGAGTTAGCCGAAAATCCTCAAGCAACATAATTTTGAAAGGGGCTTTGTTGTTCTTAAAATGTTCATCTATCTTCTGCGTGGAACTCTGATTCCATACTATTCAGTGTTTTCTGATGTTCATTCATTCGTTTGCGAGCCCATCTCCTTGAAGCCTTGAAATGAAATTCATCTAGTTTGTTTAGATATCTTGGGACATGTGTATCCCAGAAATACTCAAATGCATCCTGTATAGTTCTCTCTTCCTCAGAAGAGTAGTGAATCATCCTCCATAAATCAGAGACACCGTAATTTGTCAATAAATCCGCATCCTGTATGATTTTTCCTTCTACAGTTTCAGGTTCAGAATGATGGTTTCCAACTATTTTCTCTATTTTATCAACCTGTTTTTCGTTCATGAAATCATCTACGAATTCTCCGACGATTTCGGCTCCAGCCTCTGCATGGCCTTCATGACCTTCGAAAGGATCCATTTCACCGTCTTCAATATCTTCTCTTCTACCGATGTCATGAAATAGTGCAGCTACTTCAACCACTTCCTCGTCAAACTCCTTATTTTCCAGAAACTCATAACTCATTATTTTCTTTACATGCTTTCTGGTCGATTTCAAATGATAAAATCTGTAGTTCTTGCCACCAGATTTCTCGTAGTAATCAGAAAACTCTTGTTTCAAAAGGTTTCTCAGCTCTTCAAGCTTGCTTTGCTCCAACATAATACTTAACTCGAGGCAAATATTTTTACAGTTTTTCAGAACCCAGAAATAACCATTCCAAGTCCAGCAGTAAGAACTATAGAGAGCGCGAACGCACTAACCCATGCAAGCACTGTCTTGTAGACTTTAGCATTAGACCTGTTATCTTTGCCTTCCACAAGACCGCTTCCTAAAACAGAGGCGACTATAGCAAGATTAAATGAAACAGGAGCCCCAATAAAGATGCCAATCTGTGCAATTAACCCAGAAGCTGCAAGTGCAGCCACTGACCTTCTGGGACCAACATTTGAGTAATCATAGGAAACAGCGTTGATAATACGCGGAGATATAATCCACGAACCTATTAATATTGAGAAACCTCCAAGCAAAAGTAGATTTGAGGAATTTACAGAAATTGAACCTAACGGACCTACAGCTAAGCCTACTGAAGCCGCTCCAGCTGTATACGCAACATAGGATCCAGAAATTAGGAGCAGATAATTGATGAAGTTTTCTGAACCTTCTGCAGGGACGTATTTTCTTATCAGTCTCGCAAGTATATAGGAAAGACCTAGTGATACTACAGGAGTAAGGGCCCAGAATCCTATTATCATTGATATCTCTTGAATATTAAATCCATTTCCAAATGCAATACCACTACCTATAACAGATCCTACCACTGTGAAAGCAGTTGGCATCGGATAATCTGTGAGTACACTAATTATTACAAGTGAAGAGCCTATGAAAAGTATTGAAGCTCCTTGAATGGTAGAAATGCTGCCAAAAAGGATGCCTGCTCCTACTGTCTCAGCCACGTTTTGACCCTGAAGTACCGCACCCAGAAAAGCAAATATACCGGCTAATAAAGCCAGTCTCATAACATTCATCCCGGCTGAAGAATTGACAGGTGCAAAGGATGGGGCAACACTTGAAGCTCCAATGGATATGCCCATGAAGATTGCTGCCACTACCGCAAAAACCGTTACTGGCTCCATTTCAGTTATCTACCAGTTTATCCTTCAAAAGATTCCTGTATTTTTCATCCGGTACGTTTACATCCATGACGTAACTCCCCTTGCTTTTTTTCAGGTCAGCAGAGAACTCATCAGCATCAAAAAAGTACGGATTAAATCTAGTCATACTTCTATAGACTTTTTCCTCAAGACTCCTCATAGTCTTAACGGATACGGAATTAAAAGGTCTTAAGACACGTTTCGGAACTTTCTTCAACTTATCTTGAGGGTTTTCTCCATTCTCTATCTTCTTACCTGCATCTTTCACCGCTTTACCAGCCTTTGAAAAATCCTTTTTCAGGCCTTCACTCTGTTTTTCAGGTTTCTTCTCCGACATACTTGCATTCTTAACTGTTTTTTCTCTTATAGTCTCCTCATCATCACTTTTCTTAGGACGCCAATTATCAAAGTCTTTTACAGAACTTTCCTTCACATCTCCGTCACTCATTGCATCTTTTACTTCCTCAGAGAACTCTGCAATTTCCTCCAAATCTCCTTGTTTCTTCACACCAGAATTAGTTTTCTCGAATTTATCCGACATCTAATGGTTAAAGATGGTTAAACGGATAAAAAATACTTCCCAACTTAACTAAAGCAAATTATCTCTAATATTCTTCTTTATATCGGAATGAACGTTTTCAATATCTTGTTCAGCATCTACAATAGTCCAGCCCTCTTTTCTTGCTACTTTATGACCATTCTTGTTAGAAGCCTTCATATAATCAGTATCCAGTTCGTGTATATCTTTATCTTTTTCTTCCATGCGTTCCATAGCTTTTTCAGGAGATATATCCAGATAAAATACTTGGTCAGAGCCAGGTAAGTCTTCATCAACAGCTTTAATCTTGGAAAACATGTCCTCCCACTTTTCGTCTTCAAAGCCAACTAATTGATGTATTAGATTTGCTTCTCGGTACCTGTCACAAACGAGTATACCTCCTTCTTGAAGGAATTCTTCAATCAACTGCTTGAACTGTTTCCTGTCTGCAGCATACATATCAACTATATCCATGATTTCTAGTTCGTCTCTTTTCCCAAGTCTTCCATCTAAGTATGCCTGAACTACTCTCCCTCCAGGTGTCTGATCATAGGTAGGGAAGGAAAGTTTCCAAACACCCTTTTCTATGCTGTCCTCTTTTCCCGGATATTTTCCAGGCATACGACTTAAGAACTCGACTTGTTTATTTTCGGAAAGATTGCTGAATTCATTTTCTCTCAGCCATTCAACTATAAGGGATGTTTGAGTGGCTTTACCAGAGGCATCAGGACCCTCTACAACAAAAAAATTACCTTTTCTATTTTCCACAAAACTGTCTTCAGTATGAACGGTTTTCAATATGAGGGAGAAGATCAGATTATTAACTGTTTGAAGATATTCTAATATTATGTTTGAGAAAGGTCAGCTTAAGAGTTTAGGTATCGCAACCTCCCTGATAATCCTGAATATCGCAATAATGTGGATTTTTGGTTTTACACCGCTTTCAGCAGTAAACAATATTCTTTTTGGAACCTTCCTGTTTCTTGGAGTTATCGTTTACGGTGCGATGCTTACAGGAGGAAGCTGGCTGGCTAAAAAAGGTATAAGAGAAGAAAATACTGATAAAGCAATAGCAGGAACAAGTATAGTGCAGTTAGCTTATGGAATGTTTGGAGCAGGGATAATCACAATGTTCTTAGATCCTGGCACGCAGTTAGTAGCTCTAGGAATTACTGGATTAGTGACTACAGCGATCGCATTATTTGCGGGATTGCTGGTGTTCGGTACAAATCATGATTTCTCTAACTGGGGAGGTTATGCTAACTACATCTTTCTAGGTGTGCTTGCAGTGTCTTTCATCGGAAGCTTTTCAGGCATATTCGCGTTAATCAGCTTCACACTCGCATTGATCGGATTCATAGTTTACCTGATCCACCAGATTTACATGACAAAAACCAGGCCTGGAAAACCTTTCCTGAATGGTATAGGCCTATACGTAGCATACATGGGAGTTTTCGTTGAAATACTTCAACTAGTTGTAAGAATGCTCGCAAGAAGAGAGTGAGAAAAGAGATGAGAGATAAACCTCTTCCAGCAGTTAAAGCATTGATACAGCAGAATGGAAAACTTCTGGTTCTGAAAACAATGGCTGCTGAGAAAACATATTACGTTCTTCCTGGAGGGAAGATAGAGTACGGTGAAGAACCTTTAGAGGCTTTGCAGCGCGAACTTGAAGAGGAGATTTCCTGTGAAGCTAAGATAGGGGAACCTGTAGGAATGTACGATTTTTTCACAGGCTCGAAGAGTGATAGCGACCAAGTTGTGTTGACTGTGTTTAAAGCCGATATTGATGATCAGGAAGTTGATATCTCGAATAATCCTGCTGATGAAGGTATCGATGAGGCTTTATGGATGAAACCTGAGGAATTTTTAGAAGCATCAGAAAATGAATCCTTGAAGGATTTAATACGGCAGAATTTCTGAGGTATCAAAAGATATACTAGGTTTGCAGTTTCAAGGATTGGTTATGGAACATCGTGATCTTTCTGAAGCAGATCCAGAGGTCTACAAAGCGATTAAAAACGAAGTTGAGAGGCAGGAATCTGAGTCTTTGGAGATGATTGCCTCAGAAAACTTTGTACCACGCCAAATATTACAGGCACAAGGCTCAGTCTTGACAAATAAATACGCCGAGGGATATCCAGGTAAGAGATACTATGCAGGTTGTGAATACCACGATGAGATAGAGAATCTCGCAAAAAAACGAGCATGCGAAATCTTCGGTGCTGATCACGCTAACATTCAACCACATTCAGGCAGCCAGGCAAACTTTGCAGCCTATTTCTCCCAGCTAGATGCGGGCGATAAAATTTTAGGACCTGTACTGAGTCACGGAGGACACTTGACGCATGGACATGGAGTAAATTTCTCTGGAGATCTGTTTGATTTCCACACTTACGGGATAAATGAAGAAACTGAGAGGTTTGAAAAAGAGGATGTAATGGAGGCTGCAAAACAGCATGATCCAGACTTGATTGTATGTGGCTACAGTGCTTATCCTCGAGAAGTTGATTTTGAAATGTTCCGAGAGGTAGCAAATGAGGTCGATGCGTTGTTGATGTGTGATATTGCGCATATTTCTGGGTTAGTGGCGGCTGGTGTTCATCCAAGTCCTTTCCCAGAATGTGACATCGTAACCACTACCACACACAAGTCTATACGTGGTGCACGAGGAGGAATGATTCTATGCAAGGAACAGTATGCCTCTGACATAGATTCAGCAGTCTTTCCATACAGTCAAGGCGGACCGTTAATGCATCAGATAGCAGGCAAAGCAGTATGTTTCAAGGAAGCAATGAAACCAGATTTCAAAGAATACGCCAAGCAGATCAAGAAAAACACGAAGGCATTGGCAGAAGGACTGAGAGAACATGATTTGAGAATGGTCTCAGGAGGAACCGACAACCACCTGGTACTGGTAGATCTTAGAGACGAAGAAGTAACGGGTAAAGAAGCTGAAGAAGCACTTGAAGATGCAAACATAGTAGTTAACAAGAACTCAGTACCTCATGACCCGGAACCACCTCAAGTCACCTCAGGAATCAGAATTGGTACTCCAGCCCTGACGACTAGAGGTATGAAAGAAGAGGAACTTAGAGAGGTTGGACAGATGATAGGTAAAGTAGTGAAGAATGTAGATTCTGAGGAAGTTAAATCAGAGGTAGGTGGAAAAGTATCAGAGATGTTAGAGGAGTTCCCTCTCTATGAGAATTCTGATGTAGAGCTATAATTTAGAAACATGTGTATATTTCTTCTTTCTCTTCTGCCCTAGTTACTAGCTTTTTCGCCAAGTCAAAAAGGTCAGGCTCCTGCAAATCTGCGGACTCAAAATAACCATTTATTTCATCACTGAAATCAACTGACTCATATCCTCCAGCACCGTATTTATCTAAATTGAGCAGCCTAGCTACAGATTCTATCACTTCAAAATCACCTCTTAAACTCTCACCGTACAAACCAACTGCAATAGAATATTTTGGATCATCTAAATCCTTCATATCAGATAACGCGTTTATACCATCTGTTGGAGTATAAGACGTAAAGTCTGGAATACCTAAGCTGTCCATGAACTCCTCCATGATTTTTTCGTCAGTCATTAGGTAATTAAGAACTGTTAAATTTATATAAATAACTGAAGAAAGATTTAAAACAAATTTACGTGGATTTTAGAGTATATTGTATTCTGAAGGTTTCATTGTCTCCTTCGTAGGTCATGGAGCCTTCAAACTTATCAACTATATACTGTGAAGCAGGTATACCGAACCCGCCCTCTGTCGACGGATCATAATCAAATATATTCTCACCGATGTTTTCAGGGAGATTCTCATCAACTTGGCTTTCATATAAAACCTCTATGTCTCCGTTTTCGTTTTGAGTTACTTCAACCGTAGTACTGCCATCAACTCCTTTTTCGTAGGCGTTTTGCACGAAAGTGCTTGATATGAATTTCATGGCTTCGTTTCCGTGAATCTCATCATTAAATGAAAGATTGTCTTGGATGGAAAGATCAATTCCTTGGAATTTATCGAATGCCCATATGGCATCTTCGAGAGTGGTTGAGGCATCTGGTTTAGGGAAGTTCCTTATTTTATCGTATCCTCTTGCAGCTTTAGCAACCTGTTCAGCTCTATAAACAACTTCTTCAGCGGCTTGAGGCATCTGTTCATCTTGAGCAGCTTCCTCAAAAACCTTTATACCATTTCTGGAAGATGGATTTTCTTTTAAAATAGAGTATGCATCACTAAGATCATCTCTGTCATGTATTACACCAATATTTTGTTCTTCCCAAGGAATAGCGTCGATTTCAGTTAAATTATCATCTTTTTCAAAGTGAACCTCTCCGCTAAACTCGGGTACAGATTCATTTTCTTTTATGGAGGTGTTGAGCCTTATCTGGAAGTAGTTTGATAGATCGTGGTGTAGTAAAGCTGAGCCGGAGTCTGGAAGGTCTTCAAATTCTTTGTCTTCTTCAAAACCAGGGTTGCCGTCTAAAATTTCTTTTAATGCCTCCGATTCTTCCCAGTCGGTTTCTGCGGTTCCGAAGAGTTCTCCTTGATAACCTGGTGTTTGAACCCCAAATGGATTGGATTGTTCAGAACTTTCTTGTTTTTCTTTTTGAGACTTTTCGTCTCTGGTTTTTAATTTAGGACTCATGATAGAATCTAGACCAATAAGTTTTTTATTATGTACTAATAGCAACAACAGAGAAGTTGGTATGAACAAGGTTAAAACTCACACCAACCAATATCCAAATAGGAGGGGAAACAAAAAATTGGAACAATACCACGAACTCGTCAAAAACATAATTGAAGACGCCGTCTACAGACCCAACAGAACAGGAGTAGACACTCTAGCAACTTTCTCACAACACTACAAAATAGACCTGCAAAAAGGATTCCCCCTCCTAACAACAAAAGACCTTTCAGGATACCGCTGGGACTCACTGATCCATGAACTACTATGGTACTTCTCAGGAGAAGAACACATCAAAAACCTGAGAGAACACACAAAAATCTGGGATGCATGGGCAGACGACGAAGGACTACTACCAACAGCATACGGACGATTCTGGAGACGCTACCCAATACCAGAAGACCAAGACCTACTAGAAGGAGAATGGTGGCCAACCAACCAAGAAGAATGGATCCAAAAAGCAGAAAACCACTACGATCTAAACGAAAAAGAAATCAATGAAGGTATTTCAAGGTGGATCAACGAAGAGGAAGACGAGCGTAAAACATTTGACCAAATACAATACGTGATAGACACATTAAACGGAGACCACCCATACAGATCCAAAAACTCTCGTAGACTGGTGATCAATGCGTGGCATCCTGCAAACGCAGCAGTCTCAAAACTACCGCCTTGCCACTTCACATGGGTGTTGGTAGCACAAGACGGAAAACTCAACACCCACCTGACACAAAGAAGCGGAGACACAGCACTCGGAATACCTTTCAACATAGCAGCCTACTCCATCATAACAAAGATGATAGCCAAACAAACAGATCT
>Ga0102935_1001024_pt1 | contig 10243 bp, 10 predicted proteins | sample SalPonR2_A_D2_MG_FD_78508 | JGI IMG/M metagenome (GOLD analysis project Ga0102935, IMG submission 78508) | Salt pond soil microbial communities from South San Francisco under conditions of wetland restoration - Salt Pond MetaG R2_A_D2_MG | ecosystem: Environmental > Aquatic > Marine > Intertidal... | reverse complement strand
ATAAAATTCTTCCGGCAATAATTGACATATCTTTCTTCCTTTCCGAGTAACTACCGGAAGCCGTTGCTGGAACCGGGCCGGCACAACTACTTTGGGACGGAGTGCCATACGACGAGTAATGGCCGAACGCACGTTACAGGGTATCGGCGTCACACCGCGCTCGGGCGTGGGGAGTGTCGTCTGGTACGACCCCGAAATCACCGTATCGGACCCCGATAGCGGGGCCGACGCCGACACCGAGCGCGAGCGGTTCTCCGAGGCCGTCGCCACCGCCCGCGAGGAACTGGAAGCCGAACGGGACGTCACAGCCGACCGCGTCGGCGAGGAGGAAGCCGCGGTCTTCGACGCCCACATCCAGTTTCTCGAAGACCCGACCGTCGAGCGCGCCGTCGAGTCGAGCATCGATGACGGCCTGCCCGCTGCCAACGCCGTCGACGACGCCTTCGGCGGCCACATCGAGCAGTTCGAGGGGATGGACGGCCGGATGGCCGAACGGGCCGACGACCTGCGTGACGTTCGGGACCGTCTGCTTCGCATCCTGACCGGCGGCGACCGCGTCGACCTGAGTGATTTACCGAAAGGTAGCGTCGTGTTCGCACAGCGGCTCACGCCCAGCGAGACGGCCCAACTCGACCCCGAGACCGTCGCCGGATTCGTCACCGCGACCGGCGGCCGGACCTCTCACGCCGCTATCTTCGCCCGCTCGCTCGCCTTACCGGCCGTCGTCGGCGTCGGTGACACACTCGACAGCGTCGCGGACGGCGCCGAGGTTGTCGTCGACGGGGAGTCTGGCGAGGTACTCGTCGTGCCCGACGCTGACGAACGCGCGGCCGCCGAAAAAAAAGAGGGGGCCGCTGTCGTCCACGACGCCGTCGAGACGACCGACGGCCGTCACGTCGAGGTGGCGGCCAACGTCGGTCGGCCGGCCGAACTCCAACCCGCCGCGGACCGAGGCGCGGACGGCGTCGGACTGTACCGCACGGAGTTCCTCTTTCTCGACCGCGAGTCGCCGCCCAGCGAGGACGAGCAGTACGAGGCCGTCACCGAGGCGCTGGATACGTTCCCCGACAGCCGCGTGGTCGTCCGGACGCTGGACGTCGGCGGCGACAAGCGTATCCCGTATCTCGACCTGCCCGAGGAGGAGAACCCGTTCTTGGGTGAGCGGGGTATCCGCCGGTCGCTGGACCCTGACTCGGACCTCTTCGCCACGCAACTGCGGGCGCTTTTGCGGGCGGCCGCCGACGGCGCGGGCGAGTTGAACGTGATGTTCCCGCTGGTCGCCACCGTCGAGGAACTCGACGCCGCGATTGGGGCCGTCGACGACGCCGCGGCCGCCCTCGAGGACGAGGGTATCGACTACGAACGGCCGTCGCTGGGCGTGATGGTGGAGACGCCCAGTGCCGTCTTCATGGCCGAGGAGTTCGCCCAGCGAGTCGAGTTCCTCTCTATCGGCACCAACGACCTCACCCAGTACGTGATGGCTGCCGACCGCGAGAACGAGCGCACCGACGACCTCCACGACCCGACCCACCCCGCCGTCCTGCGAGCGATTCACCGAACTGCGGAGGCCGCCCACGCCGAGGACGCGTGGGTCGGCATGTGCGGCGAGATGGCCGGTAACCCCGACCTGACCGAGTTGCTCGTCGGACTGGGCTTGGACGAACTCAGCATGAGTGCCGTCACCATTCCCGAGGTGAAAGCCGCCGTCGGTGAGACCGACACCGACAGCGCGGTCGAACTCGCGGGCCGCGCTCGCGGGGCCCCGGCCCGGGCCGACGTTCACGACGCGCTCCGGGATTGACTGCTCCCAGATTCGCTATCGGAAAAACCGCCGGAAAGCCGTTGTGGCGCCGCCCTCGCGACTCGTATTCCGAGACCCATCGATTCGCTCGACTCTCGCTACTCCACGAGTCGCTTCTCGTTCCGTCGGGGTTTCTTCCTCCGGTCGAAACCTCGCTACTGCTCCGCGAGTCGGTGACGAGGTGTGAAGCGGCTCCCCCTCCTCGCGCCGCTTCGAGACCCCTCGCGTCGCTCGGGCTCTCGCTACTCCCCGCCGTCGGTCAACACTTCTTGCTCGCCGCTGGCCTCCTCGTTCAGGAACTCCGGCAGTTCCTCGCGTTCTTCGTCGGCTGTCTCGATTTCCTCACGCGTCCATTCGGGAATCTCGCCCATGTGGTGACACATCTCCACTCACCGAGCGTTGGTCAGGTCTCTACTGTGATAAATGTTAACACGACATAACCGACCGTCTCAAGTCGGGGCAGCCACAAACGCCGTCAAGAGCACTGCATGACGGATATCGAACGACTGGACGAGCGGACCGTCGAGCGAATCGCGGCCGGCGAGGTGGTCGAACGGCCGGCCTCGGTGGTCAAGGAGTTGGTCGAGAACGCCATCGACGCCGACGCCGACCGGGTGTCGGTGGCCGTCGAGGAGGGGGGTATCGACGGGATTCGCGTGACCGACGACGGTATCGGCATGGACCGTGAGTCGGTACAGCGGGCCACCGAGGAACACACCACCTCGAAGATTCGGGACATCGCCGACTTGGAGGGCGGCGTCGGGACGCTCGGCTTCCGGGGCGAAGCACTCCACGCCATCGGCGCGGTGTCGCGACTCACCATCACGACCCGACCGCGGGATGGTGCCGCCGGCGACGCGCCGGGGACTCGTGGGACAGAGTCCTCCGCAGGCACGGAACTCGTCGTCGAAGGCGGCGAGGTCACGTCGGTCGGTCCCGCTGGCTGTCCAGAGGGAACGACCATCGAAGTCGACGACCTCTTTTACAACGTCCCCGCTCGCCGGAAGTATCTCAAACAGCCGTCGACGGAGTTCGCCCACGTCAACACTATCGTCACGAGCTACGCCCTCGCCAATCCGGACGTGGCTGTCTCGCTCGACCACGGCGGCCGCGAGACGTTCGCCACGACTGGGCAGGGCGACCGACGGGAGACTGTCATGTCCGTCTACGGCCGAGAAGTGGCACAATCCATGATTCACGTCGACGGTGACGACCTGCCCGACGGTCCCCTGGACGGCGTCACCGGCCTCGTCTCCCACCCCGAGACCACACGCGCTGGCCGGGAGTACCTCTCGACGTACGTCAACGGCCGCTACGTCCGAGCGAAGACCGCCTACGACGCCGTCGTCGACGCTTACGGCACACAGATTGCACCTGACCGCTACCCCTTTGCCGTCCTCTTTCTCGACGTGCCGGCCGGCGACGTGGACGTCAACGTCCACCCCCGGAAGATGGAAATCAGGTTCGTCGACGACGAGGGCGTCACCGAGCAGGTCAGAACGGCCGTCGAGGACGCGCTGATGAACGAGGGACTCCTTCGCTCGTCGGCCCCACGGGGTCGCTCACAGCCCGAACAGACCGAAATCGCACCCGAGCGGGCGACGGCAGAGACCGACGACTCCGCTTCGGCGACCGACGGTGCGGTGGCCACCGACACCCCGGCGAGTGACCCGACGGCGTCAGCGACCCCGGCCGAGACCGACGACGACGACGGGCCGCCCGCCGACACCGCTGCTTCGACTGGAACCGCCGACGCGTCGCCACCGACGACCGAGGTGCCAGTGGATTCGGCTCCACCAGCGGCGGCTTCGGCCGACGATACCGAGACGGCGGGCGGTGCGGGAGATACGGACGTGACAGCGTCGCCGGCCACCCCTTCACCGGACCGCAAGTTCTCGGGCGACCACGACCAGACGCGGCTCGGCGACGGCCCCGAGACGAGCCACGAGACGCTCCCGTCGATGCGGATTCTCGGGCAGCTACACGACACCTATGTCGTTGCGGAGACGGTCGACGGCCTCGTCCTCGTCGACCAGCACGCGGCCGACGAGCGGGTGAACTACGAGCGACTCAAACGCCAGTTCGCCGGTGAGACGACGACCCAAGCGCTTGCGGAACCGGTCGAATTGGAACTCACTGCCCGCGAGACGGCGGTGTTCGAGGAACGGTCGGACGCGCTGGCGAGTCTGGGATTTCACAGCGCTCGCACGGGCGAACGAACCGTCGAGGTACGAACGCTGCCGGGCGTCATCGCGGACGCCGCCGGCCCGGACATCGTCCGCGACGTCCTGAGCGCGCTCGTCGGTGGGGAGAACGACGCGGCAGGCACCGTCGAAGCGGCCGCCGACGACCTGCTCGGAGACCTCGCGTGTTACCCCTCTGTCACCGGCAACACCTCGCTCACGGAGGGGTCTGTTCGGGAACTATTGGCGGCACTCGACGACTGCGAGAACCCGTATGCCTGTCCCCACGGCCGACCGACAGTCATCGAAGTCGACTTCGACGAACTCGAAGACCGCTTCGAGCGGGACTACCCCGGCCACGCCGGCCGGCGAGAGTGAGCGGGCGGTCACCGCTCGCGTCGGGCTCTCGACTCACTGGCCGACACAGGCGGTTGAACTAAACCCCCGTCGGCCGATGAATGGGTATGTCTATCGTTTCGTTCGGCGAGAGCGCGGTTCGACTCTCTACGCGGCACGGACAGCGTTTCGAGACGGCCCGGGAGGTCGGACTGGCGGTCGACGGGCTGGCGAGCAACGCGGCGGCCGTCGCCAGTCGCCTCGGTGCCGACGCCATCTGGCTCTCGAAGGTCCCGGACACACCGCTTGGCCGGCGCGTCGTCGCCGAACTGCACGAACACGGCTTGGAGACCGACGTGGTCTGGGCCGACGAGGGCCGACAGGGCCTGACCTTCTTCGAGGACGCCACGCCGCCACGCGAGTCGCGACTGTCCCACGACCGCGGCGAGACGGCGATGGCGACGCTCACGCCCGGCGAGTTACAGATGGCCCACATCCAGAACGCCGACGTGGTGTTCACCACGGGGTCGGCGGCGGCGCTGTCGATGCAGGCCGCCGAGACGACCGGCGCGTTGCTCCGCTCCACGTCGGGGCTGCGGGCGTTCGACCTCGACTTTCACCCGGACCTCTGGAGCGGTGAGGCCGCCCGGAGCACGCTCGCGGACATCTTCTCCGCCGTCGACCTGTTGTTCGCAAGCGAAGACGACGCCAAAACCGTCTTCGGCCGGAGCGGGTCGCCGCGAGAACTGGTCCACACTATCGCCGCCGACTACGGCTTCTCGCACGTGGTGTTGACCCGAAGCGAACACGGCGTCGTCGGCTACCACGACAACGTCGTCCACGAACAGGAAGCCTTCGAGACGGACGCAACCGACGCCGCGGGCCAGCACGCGACGCTCATCGGTGGCGTCCTCGCGAAACTCGTCGACGGTGCGCCGACCGACGACGCAATCGAATACGGGGCCGCGGCGGCCGCCATCGCGCGGACGATGCCGGGACCGCTCACGCCGGTCGAGACTGCCGACATCGAGCGCCTCGTAGACCGGAGTAAGGGCCGCTAATACGGCGGTAAGACAGCCATACTGTTAAGTCGCACCTCTGTTACTACTCCACTATGGATTCGGTTCGACTCTCGATCGGACTCTGTATCGTGTTGGTAGTGGGGGGTGTTGCCGCGGTTCCGGCGGCCGTGACTGCACAATCGGGGCAAGTCACTCTTACCGTGACCGTCGTCGACCAGAACGGCGACACCGTCGGTGGCATCCCGGTCTCGGCGACGTGGAACGGTGACGAGAGCGGCCCAGTCAACGAGACGACCGCGGCTAACGGTCGGGCGTTCATCGACGTGCCACGGGGTTCGAACGTCACCATCTACGTTAACGACGACGAGTACATCCGAAACTTCCCGTACACGGATGTCACCGACGCGACGGCCCGAGACGTCAACGTCAGCGTCTCCCGGTCGGCCACGGGGACGGTCTCAGTGACCAACACCGCGGGCAACCCCGTCGAAAACGCCCGCGTGTTACTCTTCCGGGGCGGGCAGTTCGTCACCGACCAGCGGACCGACGCCGACGGCACTGTCACGACGCCGGCCGTCGAGGAGGGCGACTACGACCTCTTCATCCGGAAGTCGGGATACGTCTACAACCGAACGGACGTGACCATCACCGGCGAAGCAACGGTCGACCGGACCATCGAGGAAGGCTTCGTAACGCTTCGGTTCAACGTCACTGACGACTACTACCGGCCGGCACAGACGATACAGGACGCGTCGGTCGCAATCGAGCCCGTCGGGACGACGCTTCGGACGCTGTCGGCCGGGCAGGCCTCGACCGAGGTTCCGGTCAACACCCAGTACACGGTCAACGTGACCAAAGAGGGCTACGCGACGACTGAACGGACCATCGACGTCGGTGAGTTCGACACCACGGTCAACGTCTCTATCAACCGCGAACCGGAGCTCAACATCAACGCGCCGAACCGGACGGTCATCGACCAGTCCATCATGCTCGAAGTGACCGACGAGTACGGCGACCCCGTCCCCAACGCCACCGTCATGCAGGGTGGCGAGCCGGTCGGGACGACCGACGCCGACGGCGAAGTGGACGTGACCGTCCGGGAGGCCGGTGTGGTGAACTACACCGTCAGTGGTGACGGCACGTCCGCGCCCATCTCGGTCGAGGTGTTCGACCCCGACGCGACGGACACGCCGGGGCAGATGACCGCGGCACAGACCGCTACCGAGACAGGCACCTCCAGCGGATTCGGTCCCGGGTTTACCCCCGTTGCTGCCGTCGTCGCGCTCGCCGCACTCTCGCTCATCGCCGTCCGTCGCCGAGACTGAGTCGCCCGACGGCCGCGATAGCGGGAGCCTTTTGCCCGCGACACTCTACTTTCCGGTAATGACTGTCATCGAGGACACCCACCTCGCACACGGCGCGACGTTCCGCGAGGCCGGGGGTCGCCGCGTCGTCGAGGACTACGGCCGGCCAGAGCGCACTCACCGGGCGGTCCGAAACGTCGCCGGCGTCTGTGAGTTCGGCTACGGCGTCCTCGTCGTGACCGGCGAGGACCGCGTGGAGTACGTCGACAACGCCGTCTCGAACCGCGTCCCGACAACCGACGGCGGGGGCTGTTACGCGCTGCTTTTGGACCCACAGGGCCGCGTCGAGACGGACCTGTACGTCTACAACGCCGGCGAGCGCCTGCTCGTCTTTACTCCGCCACAGACGGCCGAACCGCTGGCCGAAGAGTGGCGCGAAAAGACGTTTATCCAAGACGTGGAGATTCGCGTGGCCACCGACGACTTCGCCACGTTCGGCGTCCACGGACCCAAGGCCACCGAGAAGATAGCCAGCGTCCTCCATCAGGCCGGGTCGCCCGAAGCGCCCCTCTCGTTCGACCGGGGAGAACTGGGCGATGCCGGTGTCACCGTCGTTCGCACTGACAACCTCGCCGGCGAGGAGAGCTACGACGTGGTGTGTGGGGCCAACGACGGTGAGCGCGTCTTCGATACGCTGGTCAACCGGGGACTCAACGCCGTTCCCTTCGGCTATCGGACGTGGGAGACGCTCACCACGGAGGCGGGGTCGCCGCTGTTCGATACGGAAATCGACGGGGCACTCCCGAACGACCTCGGCCTCCGAAACGCGCTCGACTTCGAGAAGGGGTGTTACGTCGGCCAAGAGGTCGTCTCACGCATCGAGAACCGCGGCCACCCGCGCAGTCGGCTCGTCGGCCTCACCGTCGATGAGCTCCCCGACGCCGGCGCGGCGGTGTCGGTCGGGGACGAACACGTCGGCGAGATAACGCGGGCCGTCGAGAGCCCGACGCTCGAACGCCCTCTCGCGCTTGCGACGGTCGACTGGGACACCGCGGGCGACCTGACGGTGCGTGTCGATGGCGACGCGGTCGGGGCCGAACGCCGCGACCTGCCGTTCGTCGAGGGGTCGGCGGTGTCGGCGCGACTGCCGGCGTACGAGTAGCGCGCTGCTGGCCTACTCGACGAGGGGCAACACGACGCCGAACACGAGCGGCGAGAACAGCGCCAGCAGGATACCGAGCGCTTCCATGTCTGTCAGAAGCGTATCGACCAGTGCCGGCAGCGTGCCGACGAGGGCGTGGCCGCCGACCTCACCGAGCGCGCCCAGCGCGAACAGGCCGACGCCGAGCAGAAACCCGCGTTTCGCGAGCATCGCGTGGTCCATACCGTGATAGCGTGTCACGTCTGTAGTGGTCAGCACAACCGAACTAACGCCTTTTGCTTGCGCCCAGAAGGGTTATACTGGCAATCGTCATAGCCACTGCCGATGAACGGATTCGCCTCACTGCTCGAACTGCTGGGGTCGGCACTCGTCGCTGTACTCCTGACTGCCGCCGGCATCTTCTTGGAGAACGCCGGTATCGCGGACGTGCTGGCCGGCCCGTCGGTGTTCAGCCTCTGGGAACTGGGTATGGGACTGCTCTTGTTGTACACCGGTGTCTACATGCTCGGGTACAGACGGGTGTGGCTCGGCCTCCGCGAGGCGCTCGCGGCCTGATTCAGGACCGCGACAGCAGCGCCTTGAGTTGTTTTCGCGAAAAGAGCGTCGAGGGACGGTCCATGTGGACCCCGATTTCGCCCTCGAAGGCTTTCATACCGGCTTTCTGGACGACTTTCGGCACCGAGTAGCCCGCCCGGACGGCGTGGCCGAGGCGAATCTCGTTGCGTAAGTCCTCGCGCCACGCCGTCTCGTAGTCGGCGAGCGTCGACGGGTCCGATGGGTCGATTTCGCGGGCGGCGTGGTCGGCGGCGGTCATGCCGTAGAGGATTCCGCCACCGGTGAACGGCTTGGTCTGAGCCGCCGCGTCACCGATAAGGAACGAGCGCTCGCCGGTCACTCGCTCTGGCGGGCCGATGGGGATGAGCCCCGAACAGCGCCGGGTCACGTCGGCGTCGTAGCCCGCACAGAACGCCTCGAAGCGCTTTCGGGCGTCGTCGCCCGGCGGCACCGCCAGCCCGTACTCGACGCCGGCTTCACCGCGGGGAATGCGCCACGCGAAGAACTTTGGGACGGTGAGATGGACGTCGACGAAGTCGCTGTCGTCGGCCGTCTCGTCGAAGCCCAACACGCCGTGGAGCAGTTCGTCGGGTTCGGGCAAATCGAGTTCGCGGCGCACGCGGCTCTTGGGGCCGTCACAGCCAGCGACCAGGTTCGCGCGGTGAGTTTCGACGCCGTCGGGGTCGCGGGCATCGACGGTGACGCCGTCTGCCGCCTCGCTCACGCTCACGACCGTGTGATTCTCCCGGAGGTCCGCGCCGGCCTCGCGGGCGAGGTCGGCCAGATGTCTGTCCAGCCCCACGCGGTCGATGACGTTCGAGATGACTTCGTCCTTGTAGAAGGGGTGGTCGTCGCTGCCCGGGCCGCCGGTGTGAAAGCGCGCGCCCGAAATCTCGTTCTGGAACAGTTCACTGCGGGCGTCCTCGGTGTACTCCCAGAGGTCCGTGCTGACGTGGCCCGAACAGGCTAACGGCTCGCCGACCTCGCCTTGCTCGAAGACGAGCACGTCGAGCCCCGACTCGGCCGCCCGACGGGCGTACCGCGAGCCCGCGGGGCCGGCCCCGACGACGACGACATCGTACATATCCGGCGTGTGGGTGTCAGCGGTCATATACCTTCTCGATTCGAGCGAGCGTCAGACACTGTGGACCGAGCGCGGATGGCCGCTCCGCTCGGCCAACCAGCCGCCTAGTCGTGCGCCAAGCCCGCCAACGGCGGCCGCCAGCACGAACGTGAGTACGGTGACGACGACCACCACGAGCAGTTGGGCAGCGCGGAACCACCCGGGGCCGCTGAGCGTGAGGACGAACGCCACTATGTCGCCGGCCATCCACAGCCCCGGCAGGGCACCGACCACGCCGGCCCGCACGCCGACGGGGGTACTCGGGAGACCGCGTCGCTTCGCGAGATAGCCAACCGCCATGCCGGCCCAAAACACCGCGCCGAGGGACAGCTCGGAGCCGGTCTGCCAGTAACTCGCGGTGGTGAACGGGACGGCCAACAGCCCGCCGAGGAGGGCGTATCGCCATCGCTCGGATAGGCGCTCGTGGAGGGACATACCACTCGGTTCTCGGCCCGCTAGGTAAACTGTTTCGCCGTTGGCAGTGTCGAACAGTACGGCGCAGCGACCCCGACCACTTTATCAATCCAGCCCGAAACGACGCTATGGCAGAGTACCAGCCCGGGGTCTGCAACATCGGGGCCGAGCAGCGACGCGCCCGCCGGCTCTCGGGCGTCGGGTCGTTCGGTATCGCTCTCGGCGTCGTTTCGGCAGTCGCACTGGAGGCGCTTCCTGCCGCGGCGCTGGTGGCGACCGTGCCTTTCGTCTTCGGCGGGTGGGTCGGCGTGTTACAGGACCGTTTCCGCTTTTGCGTGGCCTT
>Ga0102935_1001022_pt1 | contig 10249 bp, 8 predicted proteins | sample SalPonR2_A_D2_MG_FD_78508 | JGI IMG/M metagenome (GOLD analysis project Ga0102935, IMG submission 78508) | Salt pond soil microbial communities from South San Francisco under conditions of wetland restoration - Salt Pond MetaG R2_A_D2_MG | ecosystem: Environmental > Aquatic > Marine > Intertidal... | reverse complement strand
TAGGTTTTCGTCCAGCGTTATATCATTCTGCTTGTCCAGTTGTCTTAACAACTCTTCAGATTCTTCTCGGTTCATATCTTGAACAGTGAGTTCAAATTTAATCATTTGAGATATATGTCATCCCGATATGATTTAATCCTTTCCATCAATAGGATAATTAGACTCTGTGGAAATCCTACTGTTCACATATATTTTCGCCTGAAACAGTGGTTAATAAGGGCTGCGAACTAATTGTCTGGATTTCCATCGGTTTTAGATGGCATCCAGAGCGCTCTGTTGAATAGCGGTGCCATCAGCAAATGTTGGAATGAGAAGTAGCGTGTGAGTAAGGGCATCATAGAGCGATTCACTGGGTATTGTTTGCAGAAATCACTAACATAAATTAGACGTTAGAAAGAGGATTTAAATATCTCACCCGTATCTTCCGACTACGAACACCGTGATCCCCATAGTGATGAGGGGGACGGAAGGAATTACGGCAACAGAAATTGATTGAGCTGTCGCTGTTGAGCCGCTAATAATTCCAATTCTAATGAGAAAGAGACCAGTAGATTTCAGCTGATGCACAATATAATTCGGTTTGTCTCTCTATGAAAATAGCTACCCTGTATCGTGCAAATATGTAGGATCAATGGTATCTGAATCATCCTATAACACGCTCTGTGAGTGGTTGCTCTAGGTAATCTCAACGTTGAGAACATGCTCACCAATCGCTGGGCTGAAGAAACAGGACATATTGAAGATGCAAATATGTAATATTGTTTATCTTTCACAGGATTTATATATAATCTTCTACTTTCATTTTCTGTGCAACCTACAGAATTTGATAACGAACTAACGTTCCACACACATCAACAGAGCGGCAGTGAAGAGGAATTCCATTCTGCCTACGAGGACGCCGTCAAGTCCGTGAAAAATGAACTGGGGTCGTACCACCCACTTCGTATTGACGGCGAGGCAGTCGAGACAGACGATCGATTCGTCGTTGAATCGCCAGGCAATGTCGATCTCACAATTGGGGAGTTCGCTGCAGGGGGCACGGCAGAGGTCAACAATGCGGTAAATGCAGCGAAGAACGCACTACCGACATGGGAAGACCGAGATCCACCGTCGCGAACCAAATTCTTCACAACCGCTGCGGACCTTCTCCGAGAGCGAAAGTACGAATTTGCCGCGACACTTTCCCTTGAGAATGGGAAGAACCGAACCGAGGCCATGGCCGATATTGACGAGGCTATAGACTTCCTTGAGTTCTACAGCCAAGAGTTCACTCGGTCAAACGGATACCAATTTGATACCGGTGAGCCAACACCCAATCAACATACGAGCAATCTCCTGCGACCGTACGGTGTTTTTGCGGTCGTCGCACCGTTCAATTTTCCAGTGGCAATCACGGTTGGGATGAGTTCTGCCGCGATGATTACGGGTAACACGGTCATTTTAAAACCCGCCAGCACGACGCCTCTCGTTGCGCAAAAATACCTAAATCTTCTTGACGATGCAGGCCTCCCTAACGGCGTCATCAATATTGTGACGGGTAGCGGACGAGCAGTCGGAAACCCGCTGATTGAACACGAAGACGTCACCGGTGTTGCGTTCACAGGCTCGCGTGAAGTCGGCCTCCATATCCAAGAGACATTTATGGAGCTTGGAAAGCGGGGGCCGGTCATCGCCGAACTAGGTGGGAAGAACCCGGTTATAGTCAGCGATACGGCCGATATCGACGATGCCGTTGAGGGCGTTATGAAAGGAGCCTTCTCATTCAGCGGGCAGAAGTGTTCTGCAACGTCACGCGTCTACGTGTATGAAAGTATTATAGACAAATTCACAGAAAAACTCGTGGCCGCGACTGAGCAGCTGATGATTGGGCAGCCAACAAAGAGAGGCACCTTCGTCTCCCCCTTGATTAATGAAAGCGCGCTGGAGCACTATCTAGAGATCACCGAACAGGCACGTATCGATGGGAACGTCCGTACCGGTGGGACCGAAGTCTCCGACTCCGACCTGCCGGACGGGCGGTACGTTGAGCCAACCGTGGTCACAAATCTCCCGCACGAGCATGAGCTCGCACGGGAGGAACACTTTGTTCCCTTCTTGACTGTCCACCCCATCTCTGATCTCGATGAAGGGATCGAGAAATCCAACGACAGCAGGTACGGGCTCTGTGCGGGCCTGTTCTCAAATGATGAAGCAGAGATTGACTGTTGGTTTGACCAAGTTGAGTCTGGGATGTGTTACGTCAACCGGTTTCAGAGCGCCACAACCGGTGCACTCGTCCAGGCCCAGCCGTTCGGCGGCTGGAAATTCTCCGGCACGACTGGGAGGTTCGCAGGTGGCTACTGGTACCTACAGCAGTTCATGCGGGAACAGAGCCGGACCCGGGTCGAATAACCCAATAGCGATTTGAGTCATAGTTTTTTGAGCAGCTATGACCTGCTTCTAGTGCAACGTCCGTCCGAAGTTATCTGGGTGATAGCGGCCCGTTCGTTTAGGGACTGTCGTGGGGCTACTCATACGCCGAGTACTGCCCGAGCCGCGAAGAGTGCATTTTCTTTGCGCTCTCGGATCCGTCTGTAGAAGTATGAGAGCCACTTGTCTCCGTACGGTGCGTATTGCCACATCGGAACACCGTCGGCTGCGAGCTGCCTCTGAGCGTCTTCGCGAACGCCCATCAGCATCTGAATCTCGTACTCAGCATCGTGTTTCGTCCCGAGATTGTGGGCTAGTTCGATCATCTTCGGATCGTGACTCCCGACCGCGATACCCTGTTCACGCTGCTTGAATAGGTACTCAAGTCCCGCTTTGTATTCCTTGTTGATCTGTTCTTTGTCAGTGTACGCAATCGAGCCTGGCTCGTCATATGCTCCCTTCACCAGCCGGATATGTCCTGGAACATTAACCATTCGCTCGAGGTCAGCGCTCGTTCGTTTGAGGTTTGCCTGAACGCACTGGCCGACTGTCCAGTGGTACTCTGTTGCGAGCTGTATAAAACTGTCGAGCGTGACATCAGTTGTGTCTGCGTCTTCCATGTCACACCAGACGAACACGTCGTGTTTGTGTGCGTGTTCAACGATTCGGCGGAAGTTTTTAACAAAAAGATTGTCCGAGATATCCATCCCGATCTGGGATGGCTTCACAGAGATGCATGCGGTGTAATCGTTGTCATCTATTTCAGAGACTAGGTCGATATATGCGTCTGCATCGGCCTTGGCTGGTTCCGGCTCGTCGTAGTGTTCTCCGAGCAGATTCAGGATGACGCCGACATCGTCGTCGTTCATCAACCGAGTGTGATTAAGTGCTGTTTCAGATGACTCTCCGGCGACAAATCGGTTTGCGATAGGTGGTATCATATTATTGTTAAATTGTGTTGATTAGTTATCACAGGATGTGCTTGTTGTATTAAATATATGTTACAGAATACGAAGCTCACGTGAGCTGGTCGAGAGTACCTCTGAACCATCCTCGGTGACGACGATGTCGTCCTCGATTCGGACGCCGCCGATATTAGGAACGTAGACGCCAGGCTCGACAGTGACTGCGTGTCCGGCCTCCAACGTGCCATCGTTCCCTTCGACGAGATAGGGCGGCTCGTGGCCTTCAAGCCCAAGTCCGTGTCCGACACGGTGGGGGAAATAATCGCCATAGCCGGCGTCCTTGATGACGGTCCGAGCGGCACGGTCAATCTCTTGGAACTCGACGCCCGGCTCGACACGGCCCCGGGCGGCCGCGGCGGCTTCCTGCACCACGTCGTAGATTTTGACCAGTTCGGGCTTCGGTTCGCCGACTGAGACGGTTCGTGTAATGTCCGAGTAGTAACCCTCGTAGATGACGCCGGCGTCGATCATGACGAACTCCTCGTCCTCGATGACATGGGGACCCGTTTTGGCGTGAGCGTAGGCGGTCCGTTTGCCGCTGGTGACAATACCGCCCGCATAAGCGTCGGCCTCGCTCTCAATCACGCGTTTCTCGATCTCCGTCTCGACATCGATCTCGGACATTCCGGGTTCGATGCGGTCGAACACCTCCTCAAGGATTCCCTCGATGATCTCCACGGCGGTACGTATTCGTTCGATCTCCGTTTCGTCCTTCCGGGACCGGACCGTAGCAACGGTGTCCTCGACATCGACAACCTCCTTGTCGTGTGGGGCGAATACTTCCTCCTCAAGCAGGCGCGTCGAGCGGAACTCGGCCCCGATGGGTTCGTGGAGCCTTCGGTTGTCGGTTAGTTCCTCGAAGGCCTCACTTGCAGCGGCGACGGGATCTGTCGCGTCTCCGTACGTGTACCGCTCGGCGTCAGGGAGCGCCCCCGCGATGCGGTCGCCTTCCAGTACCGGGTGAACGACCGCAGGCGTGCCCTCTAGGAACAGGAACACCAGCGTTGGTCGCTCGCTCTTGTGCATATTCAGCCCTGTAAAGTATCGCAGCGTTTCGCTGGGTGACAGCGCCACCACGTCGATGGTGTCAGGAAGAGCTTCGAAAAGCCGTGTCACTCGGTCACTAATGCTATCGTTTGCCATGGGTATTTTCGTGGTATGAGTAATATAAACCTATCTGAACATGAGGAACTGGCCGCCTCCGTCGGTACGGCGGAGAGTTCCGGCAATTGACTCCCCTTTGTTAGGAATATTACATAGTGATTGTGAGTTACTAACATGGATAAGCTAGTCATTAGCAGTAGTGAATACGGTATTCGCCGCACTGAACTTCTCGATGAAGCGGAGGCCGACGGTCACGACGGGATTGTCCTCTTCGACGCGTTGAACATCCGATACATGACCGGAATGTACCACCTCCCGACCGAGCGCCCCTGTATCGTCGGGATTACCCGTGACCGGGTCGAAGCAGTCGTCCCCAGGCTGGAACAGGAACACGCTGAACGTGCGGATTTCCCGTTCGACGACGTGACTGCCTACTTTGATTATCCGCAGGGTAAGCCGATGCAGCGAGCTGCCGGACTGTGTGAGCGGCTCGGTATCGCCGACGGCTCCATCCTGGCCGACGCTGATGGCAGTCCGCCACGGAACGGCTACACCGGCCCCGCGTTGTCCGACGTGGTCTCGGGCTCGGTTACCGTCACGGAGTACGTCACCGATATGCGTGAGGTCAAGTCGTCCGCCGAGATCGACCTCATCCGTGAGGCCAGCGTCTGGGCGAACTACGGCCATCGACTTCTGCAAGAGAAACTTGAACCGGGTCGGCGGCCGGTCACAATAAGCAGCGAAGTTGAGGCCGAGGGGACGAAGGTCATGCTGGACACGCTGGGTGACCGATTCGAGATGACGGACTGGACCTCACCGATGATGTGTAAGTTCACCGCCGGGGACGTGACCTACGAACCTCACAGCGTAGACCAGACGAACCGCATCTGCCACGGGGACAACGTCGTCTCAATCGTCAAACCCACGATTGGCGGCTACACGACTGAACTTGAGCGCACGATGTTCGTCGGCGACCCCTCGACCGAGCAGCGTGAGTACTTCTACATCATGGCCGAAGCACAGGATTTAGCCATCGAGACAATTGCCCCTGGAGTGGAGTATGCCGCCGTCGATGAGGTGGTCCGTGACTACTTCGAGAAGCAAGGTATCGCGGAGTACGCGAAACACCACGTGGGCCACAACATCGGGCTGGAGGGCCACGAACGGCCCTTCCTTGACGTGGACTACGAGGGGACAATTCGCGAGGGCGAGCTCTACACCGTCGAGCCGGGGTTCTACGTCCCCGGTGTCGGTGGATTCCGCCATTCCGACACTGTGGTCGTCACTGAGGACGGGACAGAGTTGCTGACCTACTACGAGCGCGATATCGACTCGCTGACCGTGGAGGTATAACGATGCGGGATATCACTCCGAGCCCCGCCGACCGGTTCGTCGACGACGACCGGCTCGACCGCGTTCGAGATCACATCTCGGATGCCAACCTTGACGGATTCCTCGCGTTCTCCCCGTCGAACTCCTACTACCTCAGCGGCTGTTACGCCGGAATGTACTCGCGGCCAGTTATCGCTCTCGTCACCCACGAGGAGAGCGTCTTCGTCGGACCGCGCCTAGAAGAGCGAAAGGCTGACCGGACCGCGTGGACAAATCGTGCGTTACTCTACGAGGACAGCGATAGCCCCTTCGACGTGTTGGCCAAGGCCGTTCCGGACGATGTGGACTTGCTCGGGTACGACGCTTACAACGCCCGCCCCGAGTGGGTCTCGGAACTGGAGCGGCGTGTCGAGCCTTCGTTTGTCGACGCCTCTGAGCAGTTCCTCTCGCTTCGCATCGTCAAGACCGACTGGGAACTCGACAAGATTCGGCGGGCACAGGACCTAGCTAACGCCGGCGTTGAGGCGATGTTCGAGAACATACGCTCTGGAGTCCCCGAAATCGAGGCGGTCGAAGCGGTCCAGCAGGCGTACTACCAGACGTATCTGGACGAACACGACGAGTTCGACATCGGCACCGCAAACGAGCTCGGACAGTACGGTTTTGCGAGCGTCCTCAGCGGCCCGCACGCGCTGGAACCCCACAGCCTCTCTACGGCACGGCAGATTGAGTCTGGCGACAGCGTCGTCGGTATCGCGCTGCCGTCGGTTCAGGGCTATGTCTGCGAGGAGGAGCGGACGTTCCTCGGTGGCGACGTGGGTCCGGCGGTTGAGGAGGGAATGGAAGCATTAGTCGACATCCGCGAGCAGGTTATCGACCGCGTCGGGCCGGGCGAAAGCGTGGCCGAACTCGACGCATGGACCTTCAAGGAGATCGAAAACGCCGGATTTGCTGATAAGGTTCAGCACCGAACTGGTCACGGCGAGGGCATCACTATTCACGAGGACCCGGCGCTAAACGCCCAGTCGTCCGGTGAGCTGAAGCCCGGGATGGTCATCAGTGTCGAACCGGGCCTCTACTTCCACGAGAGGGGGAACGCTCTCCGACACTCCGACACCCTGATCGTGACAGAGGACGGCGCTGAGCGGATCACGAGAACCAACGCCGACGTGCTTATTATGAACTGATGTCGACATACGATCTCCTCCTGAACGGGGACGTGTGGGACGCGCAGAACGGTAGCCGGTCGGACCACTGGGTCGCTGTACAGGACGGGACGATTGCGGACGTGTCAGCAAAAAAACCCGGCACAGCGGCGAGCGAGCAAACCGCCGAGACAATTCTCCCGGGTCTCTGTGATATGCACGTCCACTTGGTGTGGGATGGGTCTGGAGACCCCGTCGAGACGCTCCGTTCCGAGTCCGAACAAGAGACTACGCTCCGAGCCGTCCGGAACGCTCGTGAACAACTTCGCGGGGGTGTGACTACGATTCGGGATCTGGGAAGTGTCGACGATATCTCGATCACCGTCGCACAGGCGGTGAAAAACGGCTGGATTGCGGGTCCTCGAACGTACGCGAGCGGCCGGACGGTCATCATTTCCGGCGGCCACGACCCATTCTGGGGACTGGAAAGCGATGGCCCCGACGCGTGCCACCGTGCCATTCGGCAGCTCCGTAGCGCGGGCGCGGACCTCATCAAAGTGAGTGCCACCGGCGGCGTCTACGGACAGGCGGTCGGTGAAGACCCGGGCGTCGCCGAGCTCTCTCTTGAGGAGCTCACGGCAGTCGTCGAGGAAGCCCACCGCTTCGAGCTGGACGTCGCTGCCCACGCTGTCGGCCGTGAAGGCATCGCCAACGCCATTGAGGCCGGCGTCGATACCATCGAGCACGGTAACCAACTCGATCCGGAACTCCTCGACACGCTGGCAGCCTCCAGCGCAGCGTACGACCCCACGCTCTACGTCTACGCAGACATCGCGGCTGGCGGCAATGGGGATATTCCGGCGTACGCCCAGCGAAACGCCCAGGGGATGTACGATCAGCACGCGGAGGCGTTCCGGTCGGCGCTGGACACCGACATACGCCTTCTCGCTGGCAGCGACGCCGGTTCACCGGACGTCCCCCACCCCGGCCTCCACCTCGAACTCCAACAGATGGTCGCAGAGGGGATGGAGCCAACGGCAGCCTTGGAGGCGGCGACGCTCGCCGCGGCCAGAGAGTTGGGGCGACCGGGTCTCGGGCTCGTTGAGCCCGGAACGCCAGCCGACCTCGTCTGCGTCGATGCCGACCCACGCTCGGACGTTACTGTTGTCGCCGCCCCGCAAGCGGTCGTCAAAGATGGCATGCTTGTGGACTGATAGACGGGGAGTGCTTGCGGTTCAAACCGTATATTTTGACTGCCCCGTCCACGGAATGGGGAAGAAAAGCAGGCTACAGAGCTGTGCTTCCCGAACAAACGAGAGGAGAGTGACCCCCGCGTTAGTGTGGGGGCTTCTCAGGCGTATCCGAGTGCTTCGGCCGCACCGAAGAGGCGCTCAACAATCATGATCGCTGCCAGCGTAATCAGGATGTTCACCGTTGCGACGGCCGCGATGATCGGCGTCGCGCCGAACTGCATCTGCGAGAAGATTCGGACTGGGACGGGAACGACCCCGGATCCCTGCATGAAGACTGCGATCTGCAGATTGCTGTAACTGATGATGAACGAGAGGATCCCCGCCGACATGATCCCTGGGAGCAGCGACGGTCCCGTCACCCGGAGGAACGTCTGTATTTCGTCGGCACCCAGCATCTTTGCGGCTTCCTCAAGATGCGTGTCGAAGTTCTCGATCGCGATGAGCAGCGACTGGGTTGCGAAGGGCGTTGCGTACACCGCCACGGCGATTGAAAGCCCCCAGATGTTCCCGACGAGTCCGAAGATGTTCAGGAAAATCAGCAGTGCGATACCTAAAATGATTTGTGGGATGATGAGCGGCATGAACGTCGCCGAACTGATCGCCTGCTTCATCGGGAACTCGTAGCGGCCGATGGAGTAGGCTGCACTGAAGCTCAGCACCAGCGCGATGAGCGTCGCGAGAATCGAGTACTGGAAGGTCACGATGAATGAGGAGATCCATCGCCGGCTGTTGATGACTTCGGTATACCACTCGAGTGTTGGTGTTTCCGGTGGGATGACGTATAGCCCCTGACTGAAGCTGATCAGGACGGCGAAGATAACGGGAATCAACAGGAAGACGAACGATCCGACGAGGCCCGCACGGAGCAGTAGCCCGCCGAGTGTCTGGGTTCCCACGAGTCGCTTATGTAATGGGAGTTTTTCGAGCACCTCGGCAAGCAGGAACGTCCGTTCCCGGCCGATCGCCATAGATTCGTCCGACACGAAGCTGTACTGAACACCCTCCTTGCTTGCTCCGACGTCCATAATGCGGCCGTATACCGTGATGAGGACGAACGATACAGCCAACAGTACGAACGACAACGCAGAACCCAGCGGCCAGTTCAGCCCCGTTGCGGCCGCCTGATAGATCTGTGGCCCAATCATCGGTACTTGTGGCATCCCGATGAACACCGCGGTCGCGAACGTCCCCATCGTGAGCACGAACGAGATCAGCGTCGCGCCGATGATGCCGGGCATTGAGAGCGGGAACGTGATGTACCAGAACGTCTGGAGCGGGTTCCCGCCCATACTCTCTCCAGCTTGAAGCAGGTCTTGGTTGATGGAGAAGAGGTTGCTCAGCAAAATCAGTACCGCAAACGGCATGAGCACCGACGCGATTGCGATTATGACGCCCGGCTTCGTGTTGAGGAGCGTGTAGTCAACGCCGAAGACGTTGATTATCTGGTTGACGAGTCCGCTCTGGTCAAGTAGCGCGTACCACCCGAACGCACGGACGACGTTCCCGACGAGCATCGGGGCCACCGCCGCGAGAATGAGCACCTTGGAGTATTTCCACGACGAGAATGCGATGAAGTACGCGATCGGGTAGCTGATGAGAATCGCGATGAGCGTCGACAGCAGGCTGATTTCCACCGTGAGGTACAGCGTATCGACGTACAGCGATGTCGTGAACACCGTGACATAGTTCTCCAACGTGAACACGGCCTCCATTGTCCCCGTGGAAACGTTGGTGTAGAAGCTCACGACGAACATGTAGAGTACCGGAATCGCAAAGAATACCCCCATGTAGAGGAGGTACGGGCTCATGATGAACAGCGGTGCCCACTTCGAGTCCTTGTTCTCCTGAACGAACGACAACAATCGCTTGTGAGCCGGCTTGATGAGCGGGTCGAGTCGTGTCTTCACCTTCTCCTGTACCAGCGACCCGGTGTCTGATGAGGTGGCCATTATTGATCACCGAGAAGCACCGGCGCGTCCGGTCCGAACGAGATACTGACCTCGTCCCTAGGATCCATGTCGATGGTTCCACGGACAGGGCT
>Ga0102935_1001020_pt1 | contig 10258 bp, 20 predicted proteins | sample SalPonR2_A_D2_MG_FD_78508 | JGI IMG/M metagenome (GOLD analysis project Ga0102935, IMG submission 78508) | Salt pond soil microbial communities from South San Francisco under conditions of wetland restoration - Salt Pond MetaG R2_A_D2_MG | ecosystem: Environmental > Aquatic > Marine > Intertidal... | reverse complement strand
GAGAAGGTACGAGGCAACGAGTATCCACAGGCATACCGATACGACTCGTATCCGAAAGACAGCAAGCGCCCAGATCCGCCTGAAGTGAAGCGACCGGTCGATGCGATCGCTGTCGACAATCCGGATCGGATTCCGGATGCGTTCGTGCTCGATATCGACAAAATGGTGACGAAGGAACTCGAAGACAAGCTACAGCCGATCCTGCGAACGATCGGGGAAGACTGGGACGGAATGGTCGGGAACGGTCGTCAATCCGGACTCGACGCATTCATGTAGCGCCACTCGGGCAGTCGTTGCCTGTTCTTCGAAACACTTTTATGCGCTCGTCCCATACCAGTGTATAGCATGATTTCAAAACAAACGGCGCTCATCACTGGGTGGACCACGGGCGTGCTGTTGTGTCTGCCACTCGGGATCGCGTTTCCGATGCTATGGGGGGTTGCTGCTGGCTCCATACTGACGGCTGCGGTGCTCGGGATCACCGTGAAGCTGGCAGTCGATTCGCTGGTCGAACAGAACATCGGACAGTTGAACGACCAACTCAACGATGCAATGAACGACGACCTGGGAATCGATGATCTCGATGAATCCAAGTTTTCGTAACAACATCCTGTTTGCGATCGGACTCGGTGTCTCGATCGTGTCGATCGTTGCGCCGTTGGTCGGGATCTACGCTGGCTATCGGCCCCAATTCATGTGGGGCTTTCTTGCCGGTGCAACCGTTCGGTTCGGGACTGATCTGGCACTGCTTGGCCTTGCAGACGGTTCCCCATCCGACATCACGGACTTCTCGACTGGACACGTTCCGATCGCACTGACGCTCATGTTCGGCCAGATTGCCACGTTACTTGTCGGAGGCTACCAGGCGCTATTCGGCCACACGATGATTGGCCTTGGGATCGTGACCGCAATGCTGATTGCCTATGTAACTGGCGGACTGATTTCACTACTGACAGCTCCAACTGAATCGGACACTGGGTCTGATCGGACTGATGACTCCGAGTGGGATGTGCACGTTGACGACGTGTGAAACGAAACTATTAAGTAGTCACGGAGCATAGCATAGCGTACAATGGTTTCCAAACAGATGGATATGCTCGGCTACGACGAGGCCGAGCCCGAATCCACGACACGAATTGGACTGGTTGAAGAGATCGCCGAGAATGGTGAGGCAATCGTCACCTTTCAGGACGGGACTGTCGAAGAGTTCCACGGCGACGATACACACTTCTATCCGGAGAAGGGCGTCATGTTTACCGAAGCTGACGACCCGAATGGTGAGGAAGCTGAGTCGTGGTTCTTCGACAGTATGATTGTGTCAGTCCAACGACATTAATGATAGAGTTGGAACCGGAAGTACTGTCTCCATCCGAGACAACTGATGGCCCATCGTTACAGATACAGGTCGGTGATCGGCCAAAACTTGATGTTGCGTCTGTCACGATGCGAGTTGAGGATGTGACAGCGATGGGTATGCCTGGTGCATACTCACTTACTATTGAATCGAAACAGAAGTGGGCTCTCGGGTGGGACGACACGCTGACGGTGTACGGTCTGAATGGGACCCGATTTGTGGCTGATCACATTCAGTCAATTCAACACGACAAGCTCGGATCTGACACGATCGAAACAACCGTTGTCGCACGATCACTAACACGCTATGAGTAAGAAAGGACGCACCTATGAGCATCATTTAGGCGATATTGTAGCTGACGCAACGAACGGCGAACTCATTCCGTTGGGAACCGGATACAATTCCCAACACAGCGAAGCCGTCGACTTGATCATTGACGATGGCTATGCGGTCCATGCACTCGAACTGAAGCGCACGTCGAAGGACGCATACACGCTCCATTGGGATGAAGACGACTATCAGAAAGATGATCTCTACAACATGTGCAAGTTCTGTGTCAACTACCCGAGGCCCACGTATCCGTATGTGGGCGTTCGGTTCAACAACAGACAGTTGGCACTCACCAAGTTGTATATCAATGACTGGCCCGATCAAGACGATCTGCTATCGGATGCCGTGACACTCGCCCCGATCGACGCAAAAGTAACGCGGGCCGACAATCTGCGCTTCTATCGGCCCGAGTCCGGCAGCGGATGGCAGGCAGAAAACCTCGATCAGTTCGATGCCCAACACGTGCTCGATACGATCGGGTGGCAACTGTAACTGTAACTACTGGATTTCCGACTCAGTTGAGACCGGCATCGAGAGCCGGGTCGACAAACACATATTTTCTGTCGCATCCTCGACCATGAGCAGCCAATAGCTCCGGTACAACACAGTGTCATCTGTATCGTGGACTCGACACTGAACCAGATGCGTGTCGACATCGAACAAATATGGGGCGATTCGATTCGGTTGGCCTCTGATCTCGGGCAAGTTGTCCGACATCACCGGTAGAACTGTTCGGGTTCGATCTCGCCGACTGTGCCCTCAATCTCATCCGATGTAACCCAATCATGGACGTGCGGGAATCCACCAACACACCGGATTCGCTTACTGTTTCGATACGTGGCCCGATGCGACCAGAACTGCTCCCACTTCGAGGTAGATGCTGTTTCGTCCGATCCGTCGATGACCAGGGAACAGGTTCCACACACAATTTCGTTATCGAGTTCGTACGTTGTGGCCCCACATTCGATGCACGGATCGTCAGCTTTGGTCGCCCCCTTGTCTTGGAGTTCCGATTCGATCATTGGCAACGGTCTCGTGTCGCATACATATTCGATTGCATCAGGCGCAACACACTGTAGATTCATCAATACTTGTTAGCCGGTTACGTTCGCCTTCAGTTGGTCAATTTCGTCGTCAGCGAGTTGTGATCGAAGGTCACAGAACTCCTCGTACAGATCAGCCCTGGCTTCGATCCACTCATCGCTTCTCGATACCTCCCATGTCTCTCCGTCCGGGTTCATTCGGACCACTTCCATCCGATCGACGGCAATATCGACGGCCTTCGCATACGCTGCCAACTGGATCAGATGCTTGTCGTACACGCGCTTGCTCGTCTTGATATCAGCCAAGACGACATCCGATCCGTCGGCATACAGGAGATCGAATTGGCCTGCATAGCCGACATCCGTGTTCATCACGAATAGCTCGACATCGAGTGTTTGCTCGGGCGTGATCCCGTAGATATCCTGGATCAAATCCCAGGCATCGAGCGCCCAGTCCCGATCGGACTTGTATCGCTGCCATGTCTCGTAGTCGCCCGTCAGTCCCGTTGGACCGTGCACCTGTGACCCTCGCAAGCACTGCTCCGACGATTCCTCGTCATCGGACCAGAACTCTTCTTCGACCAGTTGTGAGAGGCATGCGTAGTGAATGAGCGTGCCTCGGTTCTGAGTGTAGAAGGTCTTTTGTTTCTTTTCCGATTCGCTCGTGTTCCGAAGATACTTCTTGAGCGCGGGTGCTTTCGGACGCACATCGAGCACGGTCGAAACCGATGGCAGCCAAAGGTCGTCGTGATCGGTATAGATCCGGCCGTCTTCGTCAAAGGTATATCGCTCTAATTGTGCGCCATCCATTTATAAGCATGTAGTTGCTCCAGTAACTTAAGTGTTTCGATTTCCGAAATACTTGAGTCGGGTCGTGTTAGACCGAAAGCCTTAAATACGTTACGATCGTAGGCGTGTGTGATGACAGAACTTGAATCTATCGATGGTGTTGGCCCATCGTATGCAACTGAACTTGAGACAGCAGGCTACGATGACGCTGAAGCCGTGGCCTCGGCTGATCCGGACGAACTGGCCGGCGTGTTGGATACGATGACTGGCGAAGAACTGGTATCGAACGCCAGCGATGTGGTCGAGACGGACGACGAGGCCAAATCCGAGTCCACGGATGGCCCCTATACCCTGGAACCGGACTTCGACCCAGTCCAGGAGTATCAGCTACTGTATGCACTCATGAATGAGTTTGTGAAGGCTAATCGGACGAATAACATCGATCGGACTGAGGCAGCACTCGATGCCCTCGATGATGTCCGATCGGGCGAGCCCTACGAGTTTACGATGGCCCAGCTATCGATTGCCTACACGGGCACGAATCAACTCGAAAGTGAGTACCGTGGAACCCGAGGGCTCTCCAACTTTGTGAGTCAGATGCGCGATGTGAAAAACGTATTCCAGGCTGCTCGGACTGAAAACTGGCCCGAGGAATAAGCCATGCATCCGATCGAACGGCTCCGTCGCATGTTTCACAACCCGACGCCGATTCGGCCTGGACACTACTACACGGATGTGGTGACAGGGGAGCGCGTGTTCGTGCATTCAGTCGGGCGTCACGTCGAATTGGAACGGATGGATGCTGACCGACGGCCCGAAACCACAGTTCCGAAAGAGACATTTCGACGTGCGCTCGAACACGAATTTGTGACACATGAGCCCCGAGTGTGCTCCGAGTGTCGAACTGGAAACGATGTGCGATAGAGGCGCATGGCGGGGCTTTCACTCCCGTACGATCAACGGCACACTGGCCGTGATGGAACAGTGCACCGATTGTGGGGCCTACCGAGCCCGTGCGATTGAAGACTGTCCGTTTGTGCAGCCCACAGACGGCGCTCAGTCCGATTCAAACTCGGAGCCGTTGCCTGACCCTGAATCGGATGACGGATCGATCTGGGGGCCATCTGGCGACGATTCTGGCGGGACCTGGTAACTGTCGTTAGTCGTCATCACTGGGGCCTTGATCCGGCCCGAACCGTCGCTCGTTTGTATCGTGCATCGAATCTATTTTCTGTTCGAGTCGCTCAAGTCTATCGATCACGTCCTGTAAGTTTTCTGACAGACCTGGTTGCTGCATGTCTGCGTCATCACCATAGAGCGTTCTGCTATGACGAACCATCGACTGTTCTAAGCCACGAATTCGTTGCTCTTGGTTCCACATAACCTTGCCCATGAAGATGATCACAATTGAGACTATTGGGGCGATAATCGGGGCCAGGGTATTGAGCGCACTCCAGAAGCTAATCGCCATCGTCGCCTCCAGTGTGGCCAAGATAAGCGTCGATCAAATCGATCCCGAAGGTCCAGGTTCCGGCTGCAAGGACGATCAATGCGAGGACAGCGAACTGGTAGGTTCCGAGCCGATTGAGCGTCCCGTATCCGAGGACCGTGAGTAGGATCAGTCCGTAGTAGCCACTCAGGACCAACAATGCCATCATCGACCCGAAAAACTTGAGCCGAACGTCAGTGTCTGTCGTAAACAACGAGCGTCCCATCACTCACCAATCACCTTGTCCCATTCGATAACGATACTGTCGCTGAAGATCCACAGGAACGTGAAGACGACAGCGAGAATCGTGTACGATACGACTGGCTCGACCTCGAAGAAATACGCCACTGCGCCCTTGATTGCCTCTGAAATGAACAGAATCGGCATGAAGGGGTTATCAATGATTTCCTTCGTGATCGACTGTACTGTTCGGGGTTGGGTGGAATCAGTAGCCGACATGATGTATCACGATAGGCTGCGCTATCTATGTAACCAGTAATGCAACCCCGAATAACATTCCGAATTCCGCACCAGCCAGCGTCTACTGTTTCTTGTACTGTTCGAGTCCGTCTTCGATCCGACCGCCTGCTTCCGCACTCACTTCCCGCACTTCGTCTCGGGTCAGATCAAGCTCCGTGTAGCCGAGGTATTCGTAGGCGATCAGGAGCAGGATGCCGATCAGGCCCGCAATGCCAGCCGGAATATAGGCCCCGTTCATGGCGAACGTGACGGCCACAGTTAGTGCTACGATACCGCTTGCTTCGGTCCCAGCTTTGGTTTTCGGTTTCTTACTCATTGGTATAGTTGATATCGGATTGTTCGAGCAGATCCGTGAACAACATGGTTCCGGTTTCCCACGAGAACCCGATCTCATTCACGTGTTCTTCGGGATGCTCGAAGCGACTCTTCTCCAAATGGGCCACGTATTCGTAGGCATAGTCGTCCCGTTTCGCTGGACGGGCTCTGACGTGTAGCTCCATCTGCTTGCCATCGGAATTGGTGCCCCATGGTGCTCGAAGGTTTAGCACTTCGCCTTTGTAGTTGTAGCCGAGGTATGTGCCTTCGAAGTGGTGCTCGTCTCGAAGGACCGATTCAAGGTCTTTGTCACAGTAGATCGAGGGCGCATGATCGGGCCACGGAACTGTAAAGAAGTCATGTCTGAGCGAGCGAATCAGCTTGACGATGATTTTGAACGGGATGTCCTTAAGCATTGGTCTCAGTTTGTGTCTCAACTCGCTCCAGTAGTTCGGCCACTGTCTCGCCGGTCATCACTTCGAACACATTATCGAGTGCCTCGGCCAGTTCCGGATCACTGTCTTGCATCCCACTGATAGCCGTTGCAATCGGCACCTTTGTCTCGTCTGTCACAAGCGCACGGTCGAGCAGCGTCCCTTTGGCCTCGATAGCGTCCATCACTTCATCCGCATTCCGAGCCCCTTCCCGTTCGATCAGATATCGCTGCTTGGGTGTCGGGGCCACGTCACGCGTCTCGTATGGCACGTCAGCCGTGCTCAGTTCGCCTTCGATGATGTCCCTGGCATCTACATCAGCAACGAGCACTCGTCGTGTGTACGCCTGCTCAGTGCCATCAGCATCGGTGTATGTCGTTTCGGCCCCAACCTTGTCCTGAATGGGTGCGCCATCAACGTACTCCGAGAGGGTTGTGTCCGATTCGGCGAGTGTTGTTTCTACTGTCGATTCAGTGCCATCATCTTGTTCGATGGTCTCCTCGATCGTGAGGAATTCAGCCATTGGTTTGTCCAGATCGTATTCGATCGTGTATTTCGTGTAGGTTCGCTCTGTTTGATTGTTCGATACAGCAACGCCGAGAAGTGCATCTTCGTGATTCATTGGTTAGTAGTTTGTCTGTAGTTACTTACGTGTTTCGATCGGTTAGTTAGACGGGCCAGTTAGGTTGTCATCGAGAACTGTACCTGTTCCTCTGTCATTAATGTCACTATTTGTTGAATCAGAAATTCTATTATTTGCTACAATTTGATCTGATGCAGCTACATCAATACCGTTATCTTCAGAATTAATAACCCTATTCCCGGCAATAATAGAATCATCGGCCCCTCCGTCTGCCAAAATTCCATCCCCGCTTGTATCACTTACAACACAAGATGAAATTATCGAATCATCACTCGAAATTCTAATGCCAATACTTTCTGAACTTTTGCATATTACATTAGATATAATAGTTTTTGGAGCAACAGAAAAAAAGCTAAATGAACTGGAAATTAAACCATTACAATTTTTAATAATATGGTTAGAACCATCTGTAACAGAAACGCAATGTCTATCAGCTTTTACAATTGTTATCGAATCAATAGTAAGAGAATCTGCACCCGCTGACGTATTAATTCCATCATTTGAAGTACCATCCGATGTCTGAACAGACAAATTCTGAATCGTATTATTAGCGGAACTGACTGTAATCGCATCACCGATCGTCTCCCCATCAATCAACGTATCTCGGCCACACCCTTCGAGCATCAGCCCATTCGTATCAATCGTAACACTTTCTGCAAATCGACCCGGACCAACGAACACCCATCCACGTGCATTATTGACGGCTGTCTGGACCGAATCGTACATCTCACCATCGTCAGCCAAAGCCTTCCCGTGTTCGACCGATTCGGCCAGTCCTTGTGGGACGAGTGAGCCACTTCGATTTTGTGGCACTTCACTCCGCTCCCCATTCGGGTGATTGACGGCAAAAGTGCTCTCTGTGCTGTCATACTCGATCTCGTAGTCGCCCACTTGGAGCGCATCATCGTCGCCCAATTCGAGCGCGTCTGTTGTTGGATTATAGTCTACCATTTTTAGTTCGAAGGGTCAGTTAGGTTGCCATCGAGGATGGTGTTTGTTCCCTGATCGTTGATATCTGTATTTGTTGAATCAGAAACTCGGTTATTTGCTACAATATTATTTATAGATCCAGGGACAATACCAACCCCATTAGATGTGTTTATTATTCTATTACCAATAATAATATTATTTTCGCTTCCTTTATATACTCCATCTAATTCTGTATTAGTAATTAAATTATTTGATATTATATAATTAGAACCGCTAAGGCTATTTACCCCATTTCTTCCAACAGAATCGATAATACAACCGTTGACAACAATACCATTTGCACCAGATGAAAATCCATTCGCATCGCAAGAGTTTATTGTACAGTTTATTATAGATGCATTTTCTGAACCAATAGTTATTCCAGAATTTCCTGATTGGCTAACAGCCACGTTTATTACTTCTAAATTGCTACCAACACCAACTAATGCATTGTCTCCATCAGGAACATCAGTTTGTACAGATACGTTTTTGACTGTTACATTATTTGCGCTAGCAGATACTGCACTGCCATTGGTACTACCATCAATAAGCGTATTGTACCCTGACCCCCGAAGCGTTAGCCCGTCTGTCGTAATCTCGACGCTCTCTTCGTAGTTTCCCGGTGGCACGAATACCCACGAACTCGCAGCCCGCTCTGCTGCCTGAATCGAGTCGTGCGTGCGCCCATCATCGGCCATCGGTTTGCCTTCTTTCAGGGCTTTGATGAGCACCCCATCGCCACCGATCTCACCACCCCGATCGCCTCTGACATACGCGACAGTTCCGTTTTCCGTATCACGGATGATGAGTCTGTCACTGATCGGGTGGTGTTCCAACTCGAAGCCATCGATGTCTCCGAAGTGAATCGGTTCGCCTACTGCCAGATCAGGTCGTCCGTTTGTGATTCCAGCCATTGTTATGTTGTAAGATTGTTGTCGAGGACTGTTCCTGTACCGTTATCATCAATTCCTGTATTTCCGGTATTACTAATGCGATTCTTCGCAACTATATTATCATTACTTCCGCCTTCTATTATTATACCCTTTTCCTCTACATTATCTATTCGATTACCATAGAAAATGTTATCATTTGTTTCTATATCCATACCATTACCGATAATATCACTCATCTCGTTATAGGCAAATAAACAATTATCAGCGCCAGTTGTTGTTACTCTGGTTCCCCATCCGGACTCAAGGTTTTTCATAGTATTTCCAACAATAATATTGTCAGATGAAGTCATCGTAATGCCTCGATCTGAGTTAGTAACTGTACAATTCTTAGCAACGCTGTTTGGTCCTGTGAAAATAACAAGCCTATCTCCATCATCCATTGAACAATTTTCAAACGTTGAGAACGCACCGTCAGAAACAAATCCGTAATTATTACCACCAGATGGCTCCTGGGTAGTAATTACAGATAGATTTCGAACTGTGACGTTATCCTGATTTGTATATACAGCATCATTTTTGCCTGAATCGATAAGAGTTCGCTCCCCACTTCCTTCGAGTTTCAACCCGGCTGTATCAATCGTCACGGACTCGTTGAATGTTCCCGGACCAACCTTCACCCAACTGTCGGCCTCATCAACGGCTGCCTGAATCGATTCGTACACATTCCCGGCATCATTCAACACCTTGCCTTCATCGAGTGTCTGTGCAAACTTGCCCCCAATCAGGTCCGTCTCAGCGCCCCGAGGAATTTCGGCAAGTGCGCTATTGACCCGATCCTCGATTGCGAGGGCATCAGTAGCATCGTTGTATCCGAGATCGAACTCGCCACTGTTCCCGAACCGGGCGCGCTCTTCGTCCTGAAAGTCGAGGGAGTCTACGTTAAACGTTACCATCTGTCTCTATTTTGTCTGCTAATTCGTCTCTATTGTCGAACATCTGTGTAATGTGATCGATGCACTCTGCTTGGAGCACATCGTGAACTGCTTCTTGGCCGAATCGATCACACAGATCATCGTACATTGCTTGCCTGTGTTCCGATTCGAGCGGTAGATCGAGTGTAGTCATACTTGTGTGTTCTTCGTGTCAAAATTTGTGTATTGGTAGTATCGGAGCGGTTACTGAGTCTCAGCGTTGTTTATTTCACGCTTTATCGAGTGGATCATCTTCATGTCTTTACCCATCACATCTTCAAACGGATGCTATAAACTGACACGCGCGCACCCGAAGTTGAAAATTCGGCGGTCAGATCGCCACCAGATGATGCAAAAACCGGATGGTCAGGATTGTTGCGACCATCAGAATATTGAACAGTATGTGTGTCGAATAACGCAGTTATTTTGTCATAAAATCTAATCCCGGCATCGTCGAGATCTGTCCCCACAATTGAGACTTCAGCCCCACGGTCTCCGATATTCGCTATTTTGGTCGGGGTGGTATCTAGATCCCCGGCAAATCCTTC
>Ga0102935_1001019_pt1 | contig 10261 bp, 4 predicted proteins | sample SalPonR2_A_D2_MG_FD_78508 | JGI IMG/M metagenome (GOLD analysis project Ga0102935, IMG submission 78508) | Salt pond soil microbial communities from South San Francisco under conditions of wetland restoration - Salt Pond MetaG R2_A_D2_MG | ecosystem: Environmental > Aquatic > Marine > Intertidal... | reverse complement strand
TAGCGGATCAAAAAATGTAGTTTCAACCCACGATGGGCTATCTGCGGGTTTTGTTATAACTAGTGATTTACCATCAAGGTCAGTAACACCATCAATGCCGCCATATTCACCAATAAATTCATCAACATACCGATTATTAATTTCGTCAAAACCAATATCCGTTATTAAATCAACTGTCCCAGCATTTTGTAAATTATAAAAGAAACTTTGTGCATTTCTATCAGGAACATTAAACGTAATTGTTCCTGTGTCTGCTCCATTGTCAATGACACCCAGTACATTTCGTGAAGAACGGTTAGGTGCATCATCTAACACACCGTCTGTACCCGGCTCTGTTTGAATAAAGAAAGGATTTCCGGGCTGATTTAACTCAAATGTATAACTGCCACCACGAACAAGTGTGATAACTGGATCACTTCCGGGCAAACCTTCTAAATTATATCCAGTATCGCCTCGTGAAACTTCAAAACTATCTGTAAATGGAATCTCGGTAGCAGAAACATCTACCGCATCAGGACCTGCTGGCAACCAATAATAACGGTTAAAATTACTAAACTTGTCAAAGTCAATGAATGGGTCCCACGCAGCATAATCAGATTCAAACAATCTGTCCTGTCGGGTGATATCAGCACCATTATTAGATAATGCATCTAACATTCCCGGATGTGTAATAGCATCGGTTGCTTTGCTTGACTCACTTTCAGTAAAAACTACGCCGGGTTCAAGTTGATAATTTGTGCGGTTAGGCGTTAATTCATCAATATAATTGTCGGTTGTTCTATAACCGGGCGTACTAACTCTTCCAATATAACCTTGAGTGCGTTCAAATTCTGGATTACGAGATAATTGGTCGAGCGTAGATGATAGAAACTTTCTATTTGGCTCGGTCCGAAAAATCTCCGGCAGTAAATCAATTGTCCGTGTCAGTTGTGCCATATTATATTTGTGTATTTGTTGGTGAAATTCTTAATGTGGATGCAGTTAGAGAATCTACAACCTCTACGTCATTTACCGTTGCTGCATTAGCAAATATCTCATTGGGCTGGGATCTAACCTCATAAAGGTCGCCAAATCGCTTGTTAAGATCAAGTGGTACAAGAACAATACTTGAAACAATATCACCCAATTCTTGATGGAGGTAAGCACTCAACTCTGAAAAGTAAAACGTATCTCCAAAATCCCAATTTTCTATTCTAAAGTAATTATTCATTTCAGAAATAACCCGACTTTTAACTTCACTGTCGCTGACTGTGTTATTGCGTTGTTTAACAACTTTTATTGTCGCCTGTAGTTCAGTTTCTGCTTTGTCACCAAAAAGTGTTTTGAATTTTGCACTATTCAAAATGACATTGTCTGAAATCATTTTAAAATCCTGAAGTTCTACGTAATCTTGGGATAATTGTTCTATAGACGGCGGCGTTGGCTCGGGAACAGTTCCAGTACTATCATTGATATACTGCTGATATGCTGAATAGTAACTGCTTGTAATTACATACAAATCAATAATATTAGTGCTACCGGGATCTATTCTGCGACTATTTGATGAATTATGACGATATTGGAAGTCAATGTCTTGTCTTCCTGTTCGTGCAAGAAAGTCATTTCGTTCTGTAAGATCTCCACCATTATTTGGTGCTGCTGAAAACTGCCAAAATTGATTTTCGGAAGTAGTATAGAATATCTGACCATCAACTAACTGCCGCTTGCTTTCCAGCAGTGCGTCTTTTGTCGCAAATGAGGTATTCACTGTGTTGCTAGAAACAACTTGCAGTCTTTCTAAATCATCAAAATCAACAATTCTTTGTAAAAATATTAATTTTTGACTAGGCGATCTGGTAGGATTCACAATCTCACGAAAAAAATCTGGGTCATCTGCAATACCATCAGAATCAGAATCAGCGTAACTAATTAGAACCCTAAAGTCATTCACAAAGCCATCACTCTGTTTTGGCTGTCCAATTATGTCTAATTTATTGTCAAACGCTAATGGCTGTGGGCTGTCAGGTTGACTGTTTGTCTTTAATACATTGATAAAATCATTTATCACCGTGCCGTTTTTGCTATCGTATACAGCATCATCTTCATTAAAGTAGAATCTGGTTTCTAAAACAGAACCAAAGTAATACTCTAATGCTCGACTTTTGACTGTATATACTTGACCTTCTGTGGTAAATTGAACCATCCACGAGGCATCTGTATTCAGCCCAGCAGTAGACCTTGCATTATCAGTGCTGAAATCAGCGTCTTCGGCGAGATTTGTGCTGGTAATAATGTACCACTCACGTGTATTATTGTCATACCCTAGACCAAAATTACGATAAAGCCGAACTTGTTCAACAATTTGTTGCTCAAAATCAACAGGAAAATCAATTACAAATTTTGGTATGATTTCAGTTACTATGGCTTGAGATGGAATTCTTTCATTCAGCGTGATTGGACCAATGCCATCTGGAAGATTGCCAGTGCCAAAGTTTGTTCCGTCTTCAATCACCTCAACAGGGGTAGCCCATATAAATGATTTTTCATCTGTTCTTGTAGGTACACCCAATACCAACTGGTTATCGCTATTAAAATAAAAACCTGCAGGTGCTTCAAATTTAATTAACGCACCCGGTTCAATAAATTGACGTGTGCTGCTAGTAAATTCACCAACACTTTGTGGTCTGTCTATTGTTTCTGAATAAAAGAAGCCGGTTGTTTGATTAATTTGAGTAGAGGAACGATTCCACTCTAAATCTTGCACAGCAATATTAGGTCGAGAAAATTGATCGTGATAGAATTGAACTGTTGACCGCTTTGAAATTAGTGGTTCAACTTGGTTAATAATTGTATCAGCAATATCGTTAATAGTATTCCACGTAAATGTAAAACTTGGACTTCCTTGTTCTCGATATAAAGCACCATCACTGGCGAAAATATTAGTGCTAGAATATTTGCCTGTGATATCAAGTAAATCTAGATAGCGATTTGTCCCAATGCTACTGCGATTAACCGCTTTGCTTTTAATAATGCTGCCGAATTGTGTAAATGGAAAATTATTATAATCCTCACCATTTACCATTCTGTTTTGTGTATAGAATCGGGCTGGTGCACGTTGTTTTATTTCTTCCAGTGTTTCCCGTGAACGAGAATTACTAACTGGTGTTTCAAGTGCAACGGTAAGTGTTAGTGTTTCATTACGACCAGTGCGACTAATGTATGAAATTGGTATTGTGACCGATTGTAAATCTTCTGTGTTGATAATATAGTCCAGTCCATTATTAACACGAACAACCGTGCGGAATGAGCCTAGTGGCATTTCTGAAAACACACCATCACCAAAGTTTAGCGTTATTTGGTCATTGGCACGACTGCTTACTGAATAATAATATCGGCCATCAATATCAGTTTGTGTTTGATTAGAATAAATGCTTTCAACTTTTTCCCATTCGCGTCTTATCTGACCATTGTTATCAAGTTGGTTTAACCAAACATCTTGGTTATTCACGCCGCGAACATCAATTTCGACTTGGCGGTTAGGAACTTTCTCAGTAACACGAAAATCTTGGAAACGAAGTGTTCCTTGCTTAAAATATAAAAAGTATCCTGTATTATTTGATGCGAATCCCAGCCCATCATTGCGAAATAGTATATTAAATTGTCCGTCTGCTCTTGGTGTTGGTTCGCGTATTCTGCTTACATTCCCACCATATTCTTCATTTTGATCAGAGGTTGTTGTTGCGGATACTGCTTCAAACGACATATCAATTCCATTTACTGAAGCATTAAATGGAAACACAGGAAGTAATCCTGATGCCAAATTGACTGAATATTCTTCTGTGCGGATTCCAAGAATTTCATTTCTATTGCCCGGGTTGCCAACACGCTGTGAATCAACAAGTGCAGCATTTAGTACTGCATTAAATTGCTCTTGCCAGTTTTGGTTAGTAGTGTCATTCCAGTTTATTACTGTATCTGATAAATTATTACCAGCAAAATCACGAACAGTTTCGGTGGTAGAAATGGATTGTGCTTTAAGAAATCCAGCGGCAGACTCTGCACGTTTAGGTGTATAACTAATTAAGTCTGCGGCTTTTGTTACTGAATCACGTCGCTCTGCGGTTTCTAGGAAGTTTTCGCGAGCGTTTAGATCTGATCTGAAAGACAGTGACTGCCCCATAAATGCAACAACATCGAGTAGTGCAACAAACTCTGAACTTTCAACATAATCGTTGAAACTTTCTGGGTAGTATCGTTGGAGATAATCTACAAAACTTTTTCTTAAAGTTTCATAATCATAACTTTGGAAGTCTGCTTCTCGATATGTTTCATATATCCGACGCCAATCTTCGACGCCAAAAACCGAGGTTTGTCTTGTTGTCTTTGCCATTCAAGTATTTATAGCAAAAATTAAAACCGCACTTAATCTAGTTGGACGCGGCGGCTGGTCTCATTAAACTGCAATACTAAGTCTAATGGGGTTGCTGCTGGATTAATTAGCAGAGACAATTCTAACAAAACGCCACCTTCTCTAGTAAAAACATTGATAGTATCTACACTGAGTCTTGGGTCTTTTGTTACAACTCTTTCGGCTTCTTCTACGATTTTTTCTACAACATCGTCAGTGAGTGGGTCAAAAACAAAAGACCAAATAGAACTTCCATATTCGGGTTTACCGGGCTTTTCTCCCTGTCGAATACTAAATGCATTTAGCAAGTCGGTTTTAATTAAATCAACATCAAACGCAGTAAATCTGCTAAAACGTTCTCTAGTTGTGAATCCACGAAAAGTAGCCATATTACTATTTAACCCAATCTATCTGGAACACCATCATCTGGCGTTGTAAATGGTGGCACTTTGGCATTGGCAATTATTCTATCACTTGCTTGTGCAAATGCTTCAGGAAGATCAGATGTGTCAACCGCAACAAGTGGGCTGCGGGTGCCGGTGCCACCACCGCCACCACCAAAGAAACTGCCTAATGCTGGAATCTTTTGTATTGCAAAATTAACTGCAAACTGTGCTCCAGCGGCTGTGATATTGATATCGCCAATATTTGATGCTAAATCAGAAATGCCACCACTTATGTTATCAGTAACTCCACTTATTCCACCATCTAATGCAGAGGTTAGGCCGTCTGTCACGCCTGAAATAGTGCCACCTAAATCGTCAGCAATGTCACCAATACCGCCAGCAATATCTTCTACAGATTCACCTATATTATCTGTGATATCTTCTATAGTTCCGCCCAAATCTCCTGTTATATCAGTAAAATCACCAAACCCATCTGGAAGACCGCCGGGAACTAAATTTGCTGCGGAAGCAGATAAATTGGTTGTATCACCCGAAGTAAAACTTTCAATCCATTGTTTTGTAACACCAATACCTTTTTTAGTTGCTGTTTGAACAAATACAGCCAATTGCTCTGGTGGTTCTTCGCCCGTTATTAAACCAGCATCTTGCAATTGTAAAAATCTGTCACCCATTACCTGCTGTTGTATAGAATCTTGTAAATCAACATTGGTGAGTAGCGTTTCCACGCTCGTTGCACCTTCTCTACCTGTCCATATTTGAGGGTTTTGGACAAAGGTTTCTAAGTCTAAATCACTATTGTTAAAAAACTCAGTTGATCCGGGTTTTAATACTCCAATTTCTTCTAATTTATCTGGCGTGAACGCAAACTTACCTAGCCCATTTTCTGTTATTTCATCTACTGCTTGACCCGTATCTTTTGCTGCCTGTGCAAGCAACCCAGTGACCTGTTGTGAGTCCAGTGATCCGAGTGTTATTTGTGCAGGGTTTTGTAACCCAACATCAGCAATATCAATGCCGTTGACCTGTTCATTTTTTACACTTTCTACCGCATCTCTTTGTGCTTTTGGCAGTGCTCCCGGAGTTTGCGAGCTTAATCGTGTGTTTAATGCAACCCCTAAGTTGTGTTGAGGATACGGTTCGTGGGTTGGTGCTCGGGTAACAATTGTTTCTAACTCTCCTTGTTCAACCTGCCATCCAAGCGAAGGGTCAAATTTTGACTCTGATAAAGGGTATTTTACAATTGGCACTGGTTTTAAAACCGGTGTCGCCGGGAAACTGTTTAACCCAACCACGCCACCACGCAGTGACAATAAATTGTCTGATGAAAAACTTCCTATTTTAGATTGGAGTGCTAACGTAACCCCAGAACGAATACCAACAGATTTATCTCCGCTTATCCCTATGGCGTTTTTAGAACTCATATTCAGGGAGCCACTTGCTTGTGCAGTTAGATTTTCTTCAGCATTAAGATTAAGAAACTTTCCTGCATTAATATTAACGTTTTCATCAGCGTGTAGATTAAGGTCACCTTGTGTCCGTAAGTTAATAGAGTTAGATGAATAAACATCAACTGTTCCTTCTTTACCAAACTCTAACCACGTCTGACCATTGGCGTGCGTGATATAGAAAGCGTCCCCTGAGTCACTCATAGTAATTTGGTGACCACGTGCAGTTCTTATTCTGACCATTTGGTCACGTCCATCCAGATCACCATCGTCCATTATAAAACTATGTCCGCCTTTTCTGGCGACGACTTTGGCATCTTCAGGTGTTATCTCACCTGTTCGTAACTTTTCACGTATTTCTGCATCTTCTAATCGTGTTTCATATACAGGTCTCCCCGGAGAAGAAACACCATACACAGAACTGGGTGTTTCGCGTTGGCTAGACGAACCTATAACTCCTCGTACACGGTCTTGAAGAAGCCCTTGTTGAAATAATTGATTGGCAACAACACTATGTACAGGTTTTTTTGGTCTATCTTCTAGCCGATTGTTGGTAGAAAATAACTTTGGGTTTTGTAAAATTGCAGGATCTTCGTTGTTTATTTCAGTGACTGGTAAGCGAGTTGCACCTGCAAATAATTCTCTTTGGTCATCTGAAAAATCTACATATTCGCGTTCAGTGCCAGCAATGCCGGGTACCATGTGACCAATACCCGGTTCTGGTATGCAACCAATATAATATCCATCATTGTGTCTCCCCGCTGGGAAAAAACATAATACACGCGTGCCTATGTCAGGTGGCGTAAACCACATACCATAAGAGTGTTGGTTGCCTTCATACGTGCCAGTGCCTTCAGCGTTTCCTGTTTTCTCCGTTGAACCAAAAAATGGCGAAAGATATCGCACTGTTCTCCATAAGGCTGGATCGGTTTTATCAGGTCCTGCAAATTCTTCAATATAGACACTTACACGCCCCAGCCTCAGTGGGTCAATGTTATTTCGTATTTCACCTATATATGGACCAGATTCAACCGCCACGCCACCACGGTCAAATTTAAATCCTCGGCTTTTGCCTTTTCCTCTTTGAATATTTTCAGTCATTTGTCTTACTTAAGCCCGTAATTTAATCATTTTTAAATCTTCTTCAAATTCATTATCCTAATCATCTACCGTGGTGTCTGGCAGGGGGCCACCGGGAAAAGGTGGGCGTGCATTGACACGGTCACCAACGATTGAAACTGAGTCTGATCCAGCTTCATCACCCACTATCGATTGACTTGTGCCTGTTCCATTTCGTGCGTTAGTGGTATCTTCTAAATCAGGTGTATCTTCGCCATTTCTCGTGTCAGATGTTTTTGGGAAAGTATCAAACATCTGCGTTGCTGAGATTTGCTGTGTAAATACACCGCCGTTAAAACTGTTTGTGATTCGGTTTGCTCTGTATACAAATCTATGACTGCCCGGTTCGTCTCGTCTCACCTGATTAAATTTTCTTACTGGCATTGTGCCAGTGTTTTCAACATCGTAGTCTGTCGGCAAGTTAAAACTTATCTGAAAGAGTGGTTCTTGACTATCGTAATTTATTGAATCATCGGGCAAAAACGGAGCATAGTTGATTCCCTCGATATTACTATATAATAATTCACTTTGTTGTATCCAAGCAGGATCACCTATTATTTCTAATTCTGCGGTACCTTGGTCTGCTGGACTGTATAATGCACTAGCAGCATCCGCAGCGGGACGTGCTTGTTCACCTGTTCCCATAACTTCACTTGCGTCTGTTGTATCTAATGTAGTTCTTTTTGCATCATTTCGTCGCTGCCTTGGATTAATTCCTGACGCAATTAATACATCTTGTGGTGCCATACTTAAATAAAACAGAGAATTAAATTCTTGTTCAAAATTTAATACTTCAGTATTTTCGCCAGTAAACCAATAATCATATTCTTTATGCACTCCCCGGAATAGTGTCTCGGGGAAGAATTCACTTTTTAAATCATTAATTTGATATCCTGAAACAATAAAAGTCATTTTATAAGAATGCTCATTGCGTCTTTTATCATATTCTTTTGGTTCAATATGAGTGGTAATTTTATACCACGCAACTGGTCCTTGACTGCCATCACGAATCCTTGCATATTTTTTATTTTGTTGTGCACCGCCGCGATCAACAGCCGGGTCTTCGGTAAATTTAACTAATTGTTGATCGGTAATATAGGTACTTGCCCTAACCAGAAGGTCTAACACTTGAACTATTGGTTGCCCCGCAATTAAACTATATTTGCGTTGGTTGTTATCTGTTTTGGTTTGCTGTGCTAATGTAGCGTTAGTCCGTCCATCCATTGGTAGGTTTGCGAGATATGCCTCATTAAATTGAGCCATTTTTGCATTGGATAGCCCAACAGATTCATCAAGTTTAATAGCATATTCGTTTGGTATAGAGCCGGTTTCTTCTGCCTTCTCGCGTTCAAATTTGTTTAGTGCAGCAACTAACCCCTGTTTAATGGTTTTAGTGCTCTGTGCTTCTGTTTCGCCGTCGCTCTCGCTTGCTTCGGTTTGATCAGGCGTTGGCTCAGAGTCTGAAAATATTGCTTCACCGTTGACCACCTCGGATAAAGATTGTCCTGATATTTCAATATTATAAGGAATGGATGTATATAACTGTCCTAATCCCACATATTGATTAACGGCTACTGCTTTGCACTCATAGTTAACCAGTTGATTTGCAACAGTAAATTTAATACTTTCCCATATAAATGGAATAAATTTCTCAACAACAGAATTTGAATCAGTAGTTTCTTCTGCTTTGTTTTCAGGACGCACAAGATTACCAGCCTCATCATATCCATAAAAACGAATAACCATAAGGTATACTTGACTAAGCAGGTTTTGGTCTGAACCCCTAAAATCATTTACTGCATCTCGCAGCCTATCTAAAAAACTAATACCATATGGTTCTGTAATGTTAAATCTAATCAGTGTGGCATTGTGTGCACCTTGGTTAACCTTGCCAGTAACTAGTGATTCAATATCAAGATTGTCAATATAAAAGTCATCATTAAAAAATTGATTTCTATTTGCACCAGAGGTGCCAGAGACACCACCTGTTTGTATTAATAGTGTGCTACCAAATAATCGTTTTTCGCCAGTTAACATCATATTTCGATAATCGTCTGGTCGCATCAAATAGATTGATATTGAATATGAATAACTAGAGAATTCTGAAAGAATATTTGGTTTTGGAACTAGTCTGGTAGTAAATTCGCCCGGAATAGTTGTATTTTCTAGAATTACATCTGGGTCTACTTCTTCTTCGAAATCTTCTGCTGATTCGTTGCCCTCGTCATCTGATACGGGTTGCGGCTCGTTTCCCAGTGGTGTTTGGTCTCGTATGCCAATACCCGCCTGAGAAAGTGCGTCGGTGCGACCAACATCTTGAGACTCGGATTCTTCTTCTCTTGCTTCTCTTGCCTCCCGGCGGCGTATACCGTCTTCTAAATCAGATTCGCTTTCTTCGGGTATTTCTGGTTCTGGGTTTTGTGTATTTGAATCTTCTGCTCTTGCGTTTTGGTCCTGTTCAACAATTTGTCCAGAACTAGTTTGTGAGTTTGTGTTTAAAGCTGCGTCGGCTTCAGCCAATGATGCAAATGTCCCTGCACTTTCTTTTATAAGACCGGGAACTTCGCGAATATCACCCAAATCCAAACCCACGCTTCTCGCCAATTCAACATCTTCATCGCTTAGTGGGGTCAGTTGAAACGCGGCTTGTCTTGGGCTTTGTGCCAATTCTGCTCTTACTTGCGGGCCTTGCCCTTGGCTGATTGCTCTGGCTTTGGCTACTCTTACGTCATCGTTAGGTTCGTAAGTTGGGAAAAACCCTTTCCACGCGTCTGGGTCTGCACCTATAAGCCGTTCGTCTAGCGTTGCCATAATAAAGTATTAAATTCCTAATGCTACACGCAAATTTTCTATTTGCGGTAATCTAATACTTACTCCTGAACGAAAGTCTCCCAAAGGATCTA
>Ga0102935_1001015_pt1 | contig 10278 bp, 10 predicted proteins | sample SalPonR2_A_D2_MG_FD_78508 | JGI IMG/M metagenome (GOLD analysis project Ga0102935, IMG submission 78508) | Salt pond soil microbial communities from South San Francisco under conditions of wetland restoration - Salt Pond MetaG R2_A_D2_MG | ecosystem: Environmental > Aquatic > Marine > Intertidal... | reverse complement strand
GCGAATCGAGGCCCGCGTCGACCACGGCGTTTCCCGCGAGGCGGTCGCGCTGACGGCTATCGACGGCGTTGGGGCGGGGCGGGCCGAAACGCTCGCCCAGGCTGGGGTGACCACCCCTGGCGAGGTCGTCGACGCTGGCGTGGGCGAACTCACCCGCGCGGGGATCACGGCGGGCGTCGCCGAGCGGATCGTCGAGTCGGCCCGCGAGCTGCCGCGGATCACCGTCGACTGGGGGGCGTTCCCCGACGCCATCGCTCGCGGTGACAACGAGATGCGGGAGATCACCGTCAGCACGACTGCCGGGAGTGCGACCGCCGGCATCCGGGTCACGGTCAACGGCGTCGAAATGAACGAAAAGCGGTGTTACCTCTCCGATGTGACGACGGTCCCGGTTGGCGTCTTCGGCGCGGCCGAGGACCTCGAATTCACCGTTGAAGTGACGTTCCCCGATCTCCCGCTGCCGCCGGTGCGGGCGAGCCGGTCGGTGACAGTCGAATAGAATCGATATTTGAGTTCTTGTTCGACTGGAACTACCAGAAAATGAGATTATGGTCGATCAACATGCAAGACTTAGAGATTCCATCTCGCACATGTTGAATCGAACTACACAGAGGCAATCTGATACTAAGACAGTTGACAAAAACAATAATTATAGATAATATGGGGTGATTTCTGATAATTCGTAGTTGGAGTGTTGCCACGTTATGAGATGATTTCAACATAATATCGATCAGGTATAACATTAGAAACCAGGGACATTTATTATATCTGGGGTGCCCTCAAAATTCCGTTGGCAACGGCATCTGTTCGAAGATGCCGTCGCTGTGATCAGCAGCATCACCGTAGCTGAGCGAGGTGGCGAGATCAACACTAGTGGTTGCGGTGTCCTGTTGATACCAGTCTTGCCCGTCGAAGCTGAGAACACTTTCGACGGGCCGGAAGTAACTAGATTCGTCATGGTCAGCGGTATCGTTTTGTCGTCGTTGATGCTAACCGCACGTCGATTGTGGCGTGCATGGGGCATCTCTCGGAGTGGATACTAGAGGCGTCTCTTTCGTTAAGTGAGTCAGTAGCTACTGAACTCTAGAGGACTTTGCGACACGACCAATGGTTTGGAACACGAGGTATGATTGAAACGATAACTAACAAAATTTTCACTACCAATGGGGTAATACTACTGTTCATGATTATTTTTTATACGACCGTCTTTTATTTTAATTGTATTATCAACAGCTGACTCAATTTGATCGTGGTTGTGTGATGATATGATTACTGTACCGTCATTACTGGCATGCGATATTAATATATCAATAATTCGACTACGAGAAAGCCTGTCAACATCTGATAGTGGTTCATCTAATATAACGACTTCTGGGTTGGATAACAACGCCACTGCAATATCGAGTTTCTTTTGAAATCCTCCCGACAAATTTTTGGCAGCCCTGTGGGCTTCACGGTCTAACCGCAGTTCAGAAACCAGCTTCTCCTTCCAGCCATCGTCAACTTTGCCTGCCAGTTGGGAGAATACAGACAAATTTTCTTGGACAGTAAGATTTGGATAAAATTGCGGTTGCTGGAAAGAAAATCCAATCCTATCGGGAGTTGGTGACGTAATTACTCCGTTAGTAGGACGCCTGAGACGTAATATAAGTTCGAATAGTGTGGTCTTTCCTGAACCATTTGGACCGGCGATGGCATGAATTTTGTTTCGAACAAATCTACAACTAACATCATCCAGTGCTTTTACAGACCCAAAATGCTTGGAAACATCTTCTAGCTTTATTTTAATATCTCCCTTATTTTTATCCGGTGTCTGATATTCACCTTTCGATCCAGCGTTTGTTATATTCCTCCAGGTTTTTTCGCCGAATGAACTGAGTTTCATCCTTAAGCCCTCCACTCATATAGACGTATACTTGCGATACAAAATACTACAGTACCAACCGTGAACTGGCCTATGAACCGATACCACTCGGTGTACAGCGCGAGCGGATCACCTCGAAGCACGTGACCTCTTATTACAACCGCCAGATAATGGAGCGGAATTGATCGTGCGATATCCATGCGTAATGATGAGAAAAATCCGACCGGATATAGGATACTCCCAAAAACGAACACCCCACTCAATAATCCGAAATTTATGAACAATGCTTTTCGACTAAGATTAGTTAGAAATAGGACGCCACTACCGATAGCGGCCGTTGACATAAACAAAAGCGCGACAGCCAGCACGGTCTCTGAGCTAAGTATATTAATTTGATATTCAAGCTGTGTATTCACTACAGCAAGAACACCAACTAAAAAAACCATCATAAGAGTGTAAAATATAATTTTTGCACCGACAAATGACTCAAGCCACGATTGATGTCGAACCCTATCGAGAACTTGTCTATTGTCTCGAATATCATATGGGAAATAAATTAGTCCTATTGCCATTGTAAATAATGTAATGAAATTCGGCACTAAATATTCAGAAAGCGTGAATTCAGTTCCTATTTGCTCATGTGTGACTTCAACATCGCCATCTAGTAGCGAGTCAAGTTCAAGATCTATGAAATAAACTAATAGGCTAGTAGCTTCGGCTAACGGAACAGCAGAGCCGTGAGACAATAATTTGAACTCTGCTGAGGTAGCTTCATCGGTTATATCTGGTGGAACCAATACGACCATATAAACCTCCTCACGTTTGAGTGCATCGGTTGCAGACTTTTCGCTGGCATAATGTACTGGAGTCCCAACTAATGCGACGCCACCTTCAGTGACAGTCAAGTCATCTTCTGTTGTAGTCTCATCCTGTGGTGCGATACCTACTGGTACGTCTTCTGGAAGTGTTTTGTCAAACCCGACCGTACCTATCATAAATAATGTCGGCAGCACAGCAAATCCAATCAGAATTAACGCTGCTTTTCTGCGAGTTGCATACACCTCTGTTCCCAGAAAGACAAATAGATCTCGTATCATTTGTATCATTACTTTACTTTCTCTTTGCTCATACTATATTCACAAATAGACATATCAACATATACTTTATGGGTACAATAGCATTCAGATAAGCTGATTCCATGCGAAGCTAAGTGAACTGATCCAGTCGTTGTCAGTTTCTGTTGAGGCGGTGATGAAACAGGTCGAGAAATATATACTTCGGCATTTTATCTCACGAAATACACGCTCGATAGCATTTCGAGATCCATGCATTTTATATCTAAAATCATAGCCTGCTCGGTGACATGCAACCTGTAACAGGTGTGATCAGTCAATGAGAAGCACTGCTTCAGATATGTCATGTGTTTCGCTTATTTCGGCGAGAAACGTCTGAGCAATTACTGTATTTGCGGTCGGTTCAAGACTTACATGTATAGTTCGTTTGTCTCTGGATCAACCGCGGCGTACAGCCAGTATTGTTTGTCATTGAGTTGGATCACCGACTCATCAACCGCAACGTGATCCGGATTCTTGCCGGACTCGGGCTGTGGATCTATCTTATGAACCCAGTTATGAACGGTAGATTGAGCACGGTGGACACCAAACACCTCAATAGTCAAACTGTATTCAAAAATTATAGATAAGACAGATGTAACTAAATACTGAGCTCCATCAGAAACTCCGATGTCGCTTCTCGTTCCACAAAACCTAATTCGACCTGGTCAATACTACCGCTGAGCCGTCCGTTTTCGAGCATAGATCTCTCAGAAAATTCACCGTCTTATTCTTCAATCCTTATTTGAATATCGTTCTGCGATCATTCTGACCAATTAACTTAACGACTTGCCCACTTCTCAAACTGGGTTAACTAGACTGTGCCGGTCAAGACACCCGCTAGTTCAACAATTCCTATCAAATAAATCACTATAACAGTGCACGGTCCATCGGTGTTGAGTCTAACCCAGTCAACTCTGTGCCGTTGGTTGAACTAATTTTGAGCGTGCAGTTGTCCATTCCACAATAAATTCATAATACAAAATAAAATTAGGAGATGGTTCTTGTGGCTAAATTAATTCCTCTTCAGATCAGGGAACTGGTTGAGTCTGTGGTGAGGGATTTTCTAATGCCTCCTGTAGATCTTCAATGTTATCGACTTGTGTTTCATAATTAACAGCCACGCTATTGCCCTCTTGGGAGACCTCCACCTTATCGATTTCTTCGTCTGCTTCAGGAATTCCTGTGTCTCCGTATAGTACTGTTGCTGAATCGACCACGCTTGATAGATCGTCTGCATCGGACTCACTATCCGATTGGAATCTCGTGGTCATATCTATATTCCCATCTGGGGTTGCATATTGGAACGACATCATTTCCACCGACTCAAAAACGGTCAGATCTATTCCTTCTGGACCACCTCTATTGGCCTGTTCAATCGTTTCGTCAACATCCGGGACTTCTACCGCCATTCCAAGCAGAGCGTTGCTCTTTATTTCGTTATATTCTGACCGTAGATCACCACCCAATGCATTTTCATCACCAGCATTCACATCAATAACTGACTCAATAGAATCTTCAGTACCAACGGCGACTTGTCCGTCATCTAGTATTCCGATTGCAGTATCTTGGCCGTATTCATTTTCTTCGATATAAATTGTCTTACCGTTGTATTCTTCTTCCTCTAACTCGTCTCCCTCATCTTCAATGTACTCAGTAACCGATTCGGTATCAAATGATCCATGAGCAATCGCAGCACCTTCGGGTTCTTGATTAGATTCTACAGAATCAAGATCAGACGCAAAAATAGTCATCGTATCAATCCCTTCTGGATCAATATCTGTCTCGTCCTCAAATTCCTCTGCAGCTTCCTCTTGAGTCCACATCCCAGCGGATTGCCCAAATTCTGATAACGCCGTTGTTTCTGTGTCGTCTTGGAGTTCATCCGAGTCAATATATACCACCATTTCAGCATCTTCTGGCACCTGATCTATTGGGTTATTGCCGCCTCCCAATGCTCCTGCGCAACCTGCCATCACAGTTACTAACAGTACCCCGAGTATGAGTTTTTTATTGACCATTTTGGCCTCATTAGATCACACGTTGGATATGTTATAAAACTAACGTACCGTTTTCAATGCCAACGCAAATTCTCTTTTGTGACATAATTTCGTATTCTACCACGACCTACCCTGTCAACTGCAATAGCAATTAGCGGTCAGTGGTGATTTATTAATACGTAGTGTAATCAGTCACACGTATTAATTAAAATCTTGAACAAAGTTTCCCATTTCTGAATAGTATTGTATCTCATTTTTATTCTTAAAGATCACATCTAACAACTCCTTGCAGCGTAACTTTAATTTATGTCTAAAAACCTTTAGGTTGCATCTCAGATAGTATTCAGATAAGCTGATTCCATGCAAAGCTGAGCAAACTGATCCATTCGTCGGCAGTTTCTGCTGAGGCGTTGCTGAAACAATTCGAGAAACAAACAGTTCGACGTTTTATCTCTCTAAAGACACGTTTGACAGCATTTCGATTTCCATGTTTTTCATATCTGAAATTGTAACCCGCTCGGTGACACGCAGCTTGTAACGAATGTGATCCGTCAACCAGAAACACTGCGTCAGAAACGTCGTGTTTCTCGCTGATTTCAGTGAGAACCGTCTGAGCGATTACTGTATTTGTGCTCGGTTCGAAGCTTGTATGCAGTAATTCGTTTGTCTCCGGATCAACTGCTGCGTACAGCCAATACTGCTCATCATTGAGTTGGATCACTGTCTCATCAACCGCAACGTGATCCGGATTCTTCCCGGACTCCGGCTGTAGATCGGCCTTATGAACCCAGTCGTGGACGGTTGACCGAGCGCGTTGGACCGAAAATACTTAATAAATTGAATGATATTCAAAAATATCATATCCGACAGATGCAGCTGAATACTGAGCTTCACCAGAAACTCTGGTATCACTTCTCGTTGTATAAAACCTAACTCGATTTGGTCAATACTACCGCTGATCCGTCCGTTTTCGAGTATAGGCCACTCAGAAAACTCGACGCCTCATTTTTCAATCCGTATCTAAACACCGCCGTTTCGATCCTCGCTCGTGGTCTTGCATAACGGGGTTGATCGCTTTATTCTAGAACTCGATTATCTGACTCAATAATCTCCTTAGAGCGTGCCTCTTGTAGCGGTAGAGGACACATGCGAGTTCTACCTGATCCTCAAAGAGGGGCCGAGGGAATAGGGGAAGGAAACCACCTCCGTGGGGGAACTGGAGTGGTAACGATGATGGGAACACTCACTGTCACCCGGCCAGCGGTGTGTCATTGATTCTTCCCATGGCCTAATCTAACCGCCCAGCAGACATTACTGGTCCTCCTAATATGTATGAGTATCCAGTGGCAGCGATCAACCATTTGTAAGATACGCGTCTTGGCCAAGCGGATGTAAAGACCGAAGGCAGCAATTGATCCACTCTCAGTCGAGTCCACAATCAGTCATCAAACAAGAACTCCTGGTACTCTTCTGCACTATCCAGGAGCAACCGCTCGGTCCCGTCGTGGTCGGTTAACGCACCGTCTTCGAGTCCGCCGTGGACTGCCTCGACAGTACCCGGATCAAGCTTCTCGGTCACTTCGAACGATTCGACCGGCCGAAAGAGGCCCCAGAGTGCGCCGATCGAGTGAATCAAGACTGCCACCGGAGTGAGCACCAGTAAAATCGGCCAGAGGACAGGGTGCTTTCGGTAGCCAATGATTCCCGCGAAGGTGTATACGAACAGAATCGTCAACAACGACAGCGAGATTGTGCCGTACAGTTCCATCGATGGTGCTGTCCCTGGGAACACATATGCCAACAGGACAAGGAGTGGCACAAACGGCGAGAAGGACCATGCGATGATTCGTGTGTAGTACAGGGGCCGATAGGTCACCGGCAGCAGTCCGCCATCACGGATCGTCCCCGAAATCCACCGCCGACGCTGCTTGATCAGCGATGTCATCGATGGCGGTGCCTGATTTCGGAACCGAGCGTCGACGAGTCGGTAGGTGAGATCACGACTTTCGGCGGCCCGCCAGATGAAGTTGGTATCTTCAGTGATCGTCGAGACATCCCACGTAATGTCGTCTTCGATCTCGTGACGAGTAGCGACGCCACCGCCCCACGCATAGAGGGGATAGCGAAGCCGGTGGAATCCGAGCTGTTCGAACTGATAGCCGACCCGGAAGATCTCACACAGATATGCCAGTCTGGAACCGGTATACAGCGGCTTTTCAGTGAATTGCACAATGTCTGCATCAGGAACCCCCTCAAACCCGGTCACGAGTGTATCTTCATCGAGGTACAGGACGTATTCACGATTACAGCCGACATTCCGACGAGCCCATTCGACAGCCCGGCCCTTGTTGGTGGCTGCACACTCGAAGTCCGCAGGGACAACATGGACCTGCGCTCCGGTGATCGAGATCTCCTCTTCAGCAATTACTTTGATATCTGCGATGCTGTCCGGCACTGAGTTGACCGTCGCTTGGACAACGTTTTGAGCGCCGATAGTGAGAATTCGAACCTGGATATCCTCGTTTTCCCACTGGTCGGTGTTCTGTGAGCCTTTCCATCCCCACGAGAGACCAAACACTTCGAAGAGCCACCAGACGGCAGAAAAGCCATACAGGATCAGCGAGATCCATAACAACAGAATAAGCGTACCCAAAAACGGGTTACCGAGAAGAAATTCAAGCATACCGTTCGGTACTCACTTCTGGTCTTAGGAGTTGTTATTTGCACCGACGTCTGCTTCGATCTCTAGCGCTTGAGAATGCCCGCTACGCAGTGTTGAACGGTCTCTCCGGCGTACGTCCTGGAGGACCGATCTCACCCTGGGGTAGCATATCGTCGCGGGCTCCCTGGTCGGCGGCCATGCAGCTGTCGGCTGTGATGTGCTGATCTGCTTCGATATGGCTTCTATAAAATGAATCCCCTCGATACCGGTCGGCCCCGACTAACTGATGGTTCAGTTCCCGCTGCCGCCCTTTCGTGCGACCTGCCGGTCGATGATGTCTGAAGTCTTCTTGAAGACGATGGCGACGAGCGCGGTGAAGACGATTGTCCCGAGAGCGAACGGGCTGGCGATCGACTGGAGGGTTTCGAGGCCGACGGTGTACCACAGCACCGCGCCGAGGACGACCGTCGAGAGCACGACCAGCGCGACGCCGACTACCCTGAAGAACGTATCGCCACCCGAGTCAGCTGCTTGCGTGCCGGATTGCTGTGTCATACCCGGCTAGTCGACTGTCGGTCACATAATACTGAACGTGCGTTCCCACAAGATAGGAATCCCTCACAGCGGCTGGTAGAACGGGATCGGTGCGTGGGGGAGGTCCACGCCCATCAACATCAGTGCGTGCTGCAGCGGAATGTAGCCCAGCCCGATGAACGCCACCCCGAGCACTCGGTGGAGCCGAACCCGGGTTTGGGTCGACAGCGACTGGAACAGCGTCCCGTAGATGAACAGCGCGGGGATCGTCCCCAGCCCCAACACCGCCAGCGAGACCGCTCCACCCGCAGGCGAGGCCTGGACGAACGCATAGAGGAAGGCGGGATACAGCAGCGGACACGGCAACAGGCCGTGGAGCGCGCCGAGCCCGAGGATGCCCGGCCCGTCGACGTAGGCGTCGATCCGGGCGGTGAGGCGGCGCTGGACGGCCCGCGTGATCGGCCCGAACAGCGACTCGCCGGGCAGCGACAACACCTGCCCTCGCACCAGGTAGTTTACCCCGGCGGCCATGATGACGACGCCGACGGTGAAGCCGACGACGATATTGAGCTCCCGCAGCAGGGTCGACACCTCGCCGACCGAGACGGTGACAAGCGAGCCAGCCAGCCCGAACAGGCCGCCGATAAGCGTGTAGCTCAGCGTCCGCCCCAGATTAAACAGGCCGTGTTGGCGGACCATCCCCACCGACAGTCGATTCGACCCGCCTGCTGACCCGCCGGTCGACCGCCCGCTGGCCGACCCCCCGCTGTCCATGCGGTCGGCGTATGTCGTCACCAGCGGACCACACATGCCGAGGCAGTGGGCCCCGCCGAACAGCCCGATCAGAAAGAACACCCCGAGGCTGACGGTCGCGCCGTCGAGCGCACCGGCCGTCCCAGAGGGCGTACACGTCTGGAGGAGTTGGAGGGCGACCATCGCTCAGGCGTAGGCGTCGACGACGGTTTCGATGTCGCTTACGACCCGCTCGACGTCGAGACTCTCGCCCCGGTAGGCCCGCTCGACGACGCCGTCGGGGTTGACGAGGAACGTGATCGTGATGTGTTTGAACTCGTAGGCCTCGCCGACACCGGTCTTCTCGAAGCCGATGCCCAGTTTGTCGTCGACGATCGTTTTGGCGCGGTCGTCGCTCTCGGGGCGGAGATAGTGCCACCGCTCGTGGTCGTGGCGGATCCCCGCCTGCTCGGCGTCAGCCTCCAGCTTTGCGGGGGTGTCGCGGGTCGGATCGAAGGTGATCCCAACGAGGTCGACGGCATCGAGGCGGTCCCGCTCGGCCAGCGTCGCCTGCACGTTGGCCATCCCGCCCATCAGGAGGATACATTCGGCCGTACAGAACGCATAGAAGGCGGTGTAGACGGCGGGTCGATCCCGGTCGGCCGACGAGAACGGCTCGTCACTGAACGCTTCGGGCAGGGTAAATTCGGGGAACGACTGTCCGTAGGCGGGGTAGCCCAGGTCCTCGCTGTCGGCGAGTTGGTCTTCGGGCTCGCCGAGGACGACGTTGGTTGGCCCCGACTCGAAGATCCCGGTGAGACAGCCCGCGGTCGACCCGACCGCGCCCGTAGCCCCAAGCGCGGCTGCCCGCCGAAGCACGCTGCGTCGTTGCATTTGTCGTACAACAGCGTTCGACGCCGAAGTACGCTCTGGTCGACCTCTCGAATCGCCCTCCGACTTCGATGGCCGTACCAGACGCGTTAAGCCGCTGTCTGGCATATATGGGTTTCATGACCCACCCCACCGACGCGTCGGGTTTCGACAGACGAACCGTGCTGACGACTGCCGCCGGCGGACTGGCGGTCGGACTCGCCGGCTGTATGGGCGGCGACAGCGCCGACCGCCCGGCAGCGGTCGCCCTCGACGAGGGCCAGACCTGCGACCAGTGTGGGATGGTAATCGAAGAACACCCTGGCCCGACTGGCCAGGTGTTCTTCGAGGACCACCTCGCCGACCGGGATGGCCCGGCATGGTTCTGCAGCGGCACCTGTACCTACACCTATCGCTCGGACCGCGTGGCCGAGGATGCGACCCCTATCGTCACCTATCTTACCGACTACAGCAACGTCGACTATTCGGTCGACGACCAGCCCG
>Ga0102935_1001012_pt1 | contig 10304 bp, 10 predicted proteins | sample SalPonR2_A_D2_MG_FD_78508 | JGI IMG/M metagenome (GOLD analysis project Ga0102935, IMG submission 78508) | Salt pond soil microbial communities from South San Francisco under conditions of wetland restoration - Salt Pond MetaG R2_A_D2_MG | ecosystem: Environmental > Aquatic > Marine > Intertidal... | reverse complement strand
GACCACGACGCGGCCGCCGGCGTCGACGACGGCACGGGCCACCTCGCCCACGAGCGGGTCCGCCACCTCCCGCGTCGTCGCATCGAGGTCACTGGAGACGAGTCCGAGCGTCAGGTCGCCGAGCCCGGCCGTCGTCTCCTCGCTCTCCCTGGCGGCGGCGAGTTCCGCCGCGAACTCGACGCCGCGGGTCACACACTCGTCGGTGCCGCCGACACCCTGGATCGACAGCTCCCGAACCGGGACGCCCCGGGAGTCGAGGGCCTCTGCCACGTCCTCGCTCTGGATCTCCTCACAGCCGAGTCCGACGACGACGGTCCCCGCGACGTTCGGGTTTGCCGCCAGCGAGAGGAACGTCCGCCACGTCTGGTCGTTGTCGGCGCCGAGTTGTGCACAGCCGTGATCGTGGGGCGTCGAGACGGCGCCCTCGACGTTCGAAGCGATGCGGTCGGCGACGATGTGTGAACAGATGACCGACGGGAGGACGAGCACGTTGTCGCGGACGCCGACGGCGCCGTCCGGTCGGCGGACGCCTTGGAATGTCCGTTCGGTCGCGGTCGGGACGCTCACGCCGTCTCACCCCCTGCGGCCGCTCGGTCGCCACGGCCGCGCGTGCTCTCGCAGTTGTGGGTGTGGACCCACTCGCCGCGCTCGACCGACTGGGTCGCCGTGCCGATGATCTCGCCGTACTTGCGGACCTCGTCGCCGGGCGCGAGCGATTCGAGCGCCACCTTGTGGCCGAACGGAACGTCTTCAGCGAGGACGACGGCCTGACCGTCGTAGTCGAGTTCCGTCCCTGCCTCCAGGTCGTCGACGGTCGTGCCGACGTTGTCGTCGTCGCTCAGAAGGAGGAGGGTGTCGTCGAGCACGCGGCCCTTCATGCGTCCGCCTCCGCGGTGAGCTCCTCGGGCTGAATTTCGTTGATCGCGAACTCCTCCAGACGTCGGCGTTCGGACTCCGTCTGCCGGCCGTTCGCGACGTCGACGAGCGTCTCGAAGACACGGCCGCCGACCGAGTCGATGGATTCGCCGTCGAACACCGTCCCCGCGTTCACGTCGATGTTGTTCGACATTCGATCCCAGGTCTTCGGATTGCCGGTCACCTTGATGACCGGCGCGATTGGGTTGCCGGTCGTGCTCCCGCGGCCGGTGGTGAAGGCGACGACCTGTGCTCCGCCAGCGACTTTCCCGACGACGCTCTCCACGTCGTACCCCGGGGTGTCCATGAGGACGAGTCCGCCGCCGACCGGCAGGGGCTCTCCGTAGTCGACGATGCCGCGGACGGGCGTCGTGCCGCCTTTCGCTATCGCGCCGAGGCTCTTTTCCTCGATGGTAGTCAGGCCGCCCTCCTGGTTACCGGGTGTGGGCTGTGCGCCCCGGAGGTCGACGCCCATCAGTTCGGCCATCCCCTCACGGGTGTCGACCCGGTCGAGGAGGCGGCGCCGCGTCTCGTCGTCGACACACCGATCCGCGAGGATATGCTCCGCGCCGATGAACTCCGGTGTCTCGCTGAAACACGCCGTGCCGCCGGCCTCGACGAGGCGGTCACAGGCCGCGCCGACACCCGGATTGGCCGCGATGCCGCTCGTCGCGTCGCTCCCGCCGCACTCGACGCCGAAGACGAGTTCGGCGACGTCGGCTTCCTCGCGGCGGGCGTGTTTGATCTCGTCGTTCAGCCGGCGGAGTCGGGTCTCGCCCTCGTCGAGGGCGGCTTCGGTGCCGCCCGCCTCGCGGATGGTCAGCGTCTCTACCGTCGTCCCGTCCGCAGCGATGCGATCCGCGACGTCCTCGACGTCGATGTCCTCGGTGCCGAGTTCGACGACGAGCGCCGCCCCGACGTTCGGATTCTGTCCGATCCCGACCAGAACACGCTCGGTCTGTCGCCGCGCCGCGTCGGGCTGGCTCGTCCCGAGTTGGTGGGGGGTCGCCCGCGCCCACGCCCCGACGCCGTCGGCGGCGGCCGTCGCCACGGCGGCGGCTGCTACCGACGTCGGAATCACGGCGACGTAGTTGCGGACTCCGACACGTCCGTCCGGTCTTCGATAGCCCTCGAATGTAGCGTCCATTACTGTGAGGGTCCATCACGAACGTCTTAGTCTTTGTCAATGGTTACCGGCGTACGCACATTTAATGCAATCGCCCGAAAGCGTCCGCTATGGATTCCGAACTCGACGACCGCATCGCGTTCGTCACCGGCGCCACCTCCGGTATCGGGCGGGCGGCAGCGCTCCGACTCGCCGAGGGGGGCGCCCACGTCGCCCTCGCCTCGCGTCGCGAAGATCGACTCGACGCCGTCGCCGACGAGATCAGAACCGACCACGAGCGCGAAGCGCTCGTCGTCCCGACGGACGTCACCGACCCGGAGCAGGTCCGGTCGGCGGTGACCGAGACGGCCGAGACGTTCGGCGGCATCGACGTCGTCGTCGCCAACGCGGGTCTCGGCGTCGACAAGGACGTCGAATCTCTCTCCATCGAGGAGTACGAACTGATGACCGACGTGAACGTCAACGGCATGTTCTACACCGCGAAGGCGACCCTCCCGCATCTGAAGGCGTCCTCGGGGAACCTGGTCTTTCTCGGGAGCTTCTCCGGCCAGCATCCGCGACCCTACAATCCGGTGTACGCCGCGACGAAGTGGTGGACGCGTGGATTCGCGCTCAGTCTCGAAGGCGCCGTCGGCGACGACGGCGTCGCCGTCAGCGTCGTCAATCCCACCGAGGTGCGCACGGAGTTCGGCTCCGAGACTGACGACCCGCTCAAGGAGCGCTTCGACCCCGGCGAGGTGACCGAACCCGAGGACGTGGCCGAGGCCATCGCGTTCGCGGCGACACAACGTCCGCCGAACACCGTGAGCGAACTCGACCTCTATCGGCGTGACAAGCTCTCGCACTTCTAGCTCCAGCAAGTTTATACCGCTGTCCCGGGATCACGAGATATGTCACCGACGATCACTCGGATCGAAAGTACGGAGTTCTCGTACCCGCTGGAGGACGTCGGGCAGAACCCGGACGGCTTCAGCCTCGTGTACGACCCGGGCGAGACTACCCGCCGAAAGCTGTTCGCGCTGCAGATTCACACGGACGAGGGGATCACCGGCGAGTACGTCGGTGGGAGTTCCCCGGGCGCCGCCCAGATCAACACGTTCGCGGACTACCTCGTGGGGAAGAACCCGCTCGAACGCGAGAAACACTGGTCGGAGATCAAACGCGCCCTCCGGAAGTACGACCGGATGGGGATGGGACCGATCGACATCGCGCTGTGGGACTTCGCGGGCAAGTACTACGACGCTCCCATCCACGAACTGCTCGGCACCTACCGCACCCGCCTCCCCGCCTACGCCTCCACGTACGAGGCCGACGAGAACGGCGGACTCGACTCCCCCGAGGCCTACGCGGACTTCGCCGAGGAATGTCTGGAGATGGGGTATCCCGCGTTCAAGATGCACGTCTGGGGGTCCGACGAGTGGCGCGACATCGACCGGGAAATCGAGACGGTCCGTACGCTCGGCGAGCGGGTCGGCTCGGAGATGGATCTCATGCTCGACCCGGCCTGTCAGTACGAGACGTTCGCGGACGCGCTGAAAGTGGGCCGGGCCTGTGACGAGGCGGGCTTTTTCTGGTACGAGGATCCGTACCGCGACGGCGGCATCTCTCAGCACGCCCACCGCAAACTCCGGGAGAAACTCGACACGTCGATCCTCCAGACCGAACACGTCCGGGGCCTGGAGCCACACGCCGACTTCGTACAGTCGGACGCGACCGACTTCGTCCGCGCGGACCCCGAGTACGACGCGGGTATCACCGGTGCGATGAAGATTGCCCGCATGACCGAAGCGTTCGGTCTCGACGTCGAGTTCCACGCTCCCGGACCGGCCCAGCGACACTGCATGGCCGCCACGCGCAACACCAACTACTACGAACTCGCACTGGTTCACCCGAAAGTCGACAACCCCATCCCGCCCGTCTACGAGGGCGGCTACTCCGACATGATCGACACCATCGACGCCGACGGGACGGTGTCCGTCCCCGACGGTCCCGGACTGGGCGTCGAGTACGACTGGGACTACATCGAGGACAACGCGACGGGATCGGTTCACGTCTACGAGTGACGCGATAGCCGATCCTCGGGTGGTTCAGTCTGTCGCCTTCACGAACGTGACCGGGCACGGCGAGTTCAACAACACGTCCTGAGCCGTGCTTCCGAACACCGCCTTGCCGACCCGGGACCGGGATCGGCCGGAGACGACGACCCGGTCGCTCTCTGTCGCCTCGGCGATGTCGATGATGCCGTCGCTGATGTCGCCGACGACACCTTTGACCTCGTAGTCGACGCCGTGATCGTCGAAGAGGCGTTCGAAGTGGCGGACCGACTCGTGGCGCTCCAGTACCTCGTCGACTTCCGTCTCGGCGAGTTCCGGCATTCCGAGTTCCTCGGCGATTTCGTGGAACTGGTCGGGCGTGAAGACGTGCGTGAGGATGACCGTCGCACCGGTTGGTTTCGCGACCTGGAGGACCGTCTCTCCCAGTTCGTCGAGGCGGCTCTTGTCGTTCGGACCGACGGTGAGAAGGATCGTTTCCAGTGGCTCGAACATCGACCGTTCATACGCGGATGCAGGGGAAAAATACTACTGCCTGCAGGGACCGACGGCCCGTCCCCCGCTTCCCGGCACCCACACTTATTATGCGGTGTGGGGACTCTGGGTGTATGGCCCCGACGATCACGAAAATCGAGAGCCGTGAGTTCGAGTACCCCCTCGAAGACGTGGGTACCGACGAACACGGGTTCAACCTCGTGTACGACCCCGGAGAGACCACCTACCGAAAGCTGTTCGGCCTGAAGGTGTACACGGACGAAGGGATCACCGGCGAGTACGTCGGCGGGAACTCCCCGGGCGCCGCCCAGATCAACATCATCGCACCGTATCTCGTGGGGAAGAACCCGCTCGAACGCGAGAAACACTGGTCGGAGATCAAACGCGCCCTCCGGAAGTACGACCGGATGGGAATGGGACCGATCGACATCGCGCTGTGGGACTTCGCGGGCAAGTACTACGACGCTCCCATCCACGAACTGCTCGGCACCTATCGGGAGCGGATTCCGGCCTACGCGTCGACGTATCACGGCGACGAGGCGGGCGGGCTGGACTCGCCGACGGCCTTCGCAGATTTCGCCGAGGAGTGTCGCGACGCCGGCTTCGGCGGCTTCAAGATCCATGGCTGGGGCGGCGGCGACGGTTCGCGGGATCTGCGCCGCGAAATCGAGGCCGTCCACGCCGTCGGCGAGCGGGTCGGCTCGGAGATGGATCTCATGCACGACCCGGCCTGTGAACTGGAGACGTTCGCGGACGCGCTGAAACTCGGCCGCGCGCTCGACGCGCAGGGCTTTTTCTGGTACGAAGACCCGTTCCGCGACGCGGGCATCTCCCAGCACGCCCACCGCAAACTCCGGGAGAAACTCGACACGCCGATCCTGCAGACCGAACACGTCCGCGGTCTGGAGATAAAATCCGACTTCGCCGCCGGCGACGGAACCGACTTCCTGCGGGCCGATCCCGAGTACGACGCGGGCATCACCGGCGCGATGAAGGTGGCCCGGATGGCTGAGGCGTTCGGTCTCGACGTCGAGTTCCACGCCCCCGGACCGGCCCAGCGACACTGCATCGCGGCCACGCGCAACACCAACTACTACGAACTCGCCCTGGTCCATCCCGACTGTCAGAACACCCAGCCACCCGTCTACGAGGGCGGCTACTCCGACATGATGGACGCCGTCGACGCCGACGGGACGGTATCCGTCCCCGACGGTCCCGGACTGGGCGTCGAGTACGACTGGGACTACATCGAGGACAACGCGACCGGGTCGCGTCACAGCTACGAGTGACGCCACCGACGCGCGGGACCGATCGCCCGCATCGCCGACGAGCACGCCGAACACCCCCGTCGCGCGCCACGCCGTCCGCCCGGCTGTCCCGGTGACGATGTCTTTATCTATCCCCACGGCGGATTCTCCTCCATGACGGTCGGTCCCGACGCCGTCCACGAACTCATCGTCGAGGCCGGGTGGTCCTCTCCGGTGACGACGCGGCGACTGGAGCGGAACATGCCGCTGGAGAACATCACCCTCGACGAGGAGGGGAACTCGATGATGCTGGCGGAGTTCCTCCACGAAGCCGACGTCGAACGGTTCGAGAGCCGCGAGGACCTCGAACGAAAGCTCCAACCCGTCTGCGAGGCGGAGAGCGAGGCCCGGAAAACGACGCTCGTCGGCCGTCTCAAACGGACATTCTTTGGCTGATATGAATACACTTCGGACGGTCGCCTGGGGCGGCGGTGGGTTTGCGGTCCTGCTCGCTGTCTGGGCGACGATACACTACGGCGGATCGCCGGCCCGATTCCTGCCAACGGCCGCCCTCGGTCTCGTCGCGGCGACGCTCCCGTTCGGCATCGCGTACACGAAACACGCGGTCACCTCGACCCGCCGGCGGTTCGCCGACGTCGACGACGGATTCAGCGCCGAGACGGGCTCCATCTTCGTCTCGACGACGACGGTGGACGACCCGCTCGACTGCCTCGAAACCATCGTTCCGGCGATTCGGGCCGACGACGACTACGACGAGGTGACACGCGAGTCGTTCCAGGAGGGTCCGGGACTGATGGTGCTGTACGGTGGTTTCCACAACGCGTTCGTCCGGATCACCGAACCGGGTCACGTCGTCGTCACCGGTGCCTCGGAGCGCACTCACGCTCTCGCAGACACCGTCAGCAAGGCGTGTGCCCTCTCTTTCGAGCGCACGCGGAACAACCCGTTCACCGGGATGAAGCCGGTTCGGGGCGCCTCGCGCGTGTTCCTCGGGGTGATCGTGTTGACGCTCGTTCTCGGTAGCGCCCTCGCCGTCGGCACCGCCGCGTACCCGTCGGACACGTACAACCCGGCCGAACGAACGGTCATGGTCGGTATCGACGCCCGGGGTGACGTCGTGCCGGGCGTCAGTCGAGTCGACACGCAGTTGTCGAAGGCGGCCTTTCTCGTCGCCATCGTCGACGAGGGATCGCAGGAGGTCACGTGGGCACAGAACGACAGCGAACGCGTCACGGCACACGGGCGTCAGGCGCTACGGGCCTCCCGTGACGCACGGGCGCTCCTGACGACCGTCCGAGAGGGACCGCTCACGCCGGCGCAGGCGGCACGGGCCGACAGCCTAGACCGTCAACTCGTCGAAGCGCGGGACTCGGTCGCCGAAGCGATGACGGCACGGATAGAGAGCGGGTCAGTAAACGAGACTGCGGAGATGCGTCGGGTCGTGGCGGAACTGCGGGCCGATCCCGAGACTCCGTCGTCGTCCGGGTCCGCGTGAACGCCGGTCTCCGCCCGCCGCTGACGGGAGCGCCGATCAGTCCGCCGTCGTGTCGGACTGCTCGACGGTCGCCGTGACGTCGGCGTCGGGGTAACCGTGGGCGAGTGCCTCGCCCGACGCGCTGTCGAACAGGTGGATGTCGTCCTCGTCGAACGTGATCCGGACCGTCTCGTCTTCCGCCGGTTCGACCTCCGAGGGAGTACGGACGCGGAACTCCTTGCCCGCGAGGTCGAGATAGATGAAGTTGTCCGAGCCGACGACTTCCACGACGTCGACGGTCGTTTCGACGCTCTTGTCCGTCGGTGCGTCGGGATCGATCCGGGCGTTCTCGGGGCGGATGCCGAAGACGACGTCTGACACCGACGAGTCGATTTGCTGGAGCAGTCGGTCACTCGCGCTGTAATCGAAGTCCTCGCCGACGAGCCTCCCGGAGCCGTCCGCGTTGCGCTCCAGTTCGACGTCGACGAAGTTCATCGACGGCGAGCCGATGAAGTTCGCGACGAACTTGTTTACCGGTTCGTGATACACCTCCTTCGGTTCGCCGACCTGCTGGAGACTCCCCTGATCGAGGATGACGATGCGGTCGGCCATCGTCATCGCCTCCTCTTGGTCGTGAGTGACGTACACCGTCGTGATTCCGACTTCGGAGTGGATGCGGGAGAGTTCGGTCCGCATGTGCTTGCGGAGTTTGGCGTCGAGGTTCGACAGCGGTTCGTCGAAGAGGAACAGGGACGGTTCCCGAACGATCGCTCGCCCCGTCGCGACGCGCTGTTGCTGGCCACCGGACAGCGACGACGGCTTCTTGTCGAGCAGATCCTCGATACCCATCATTTCGGCCGCTTCCCGCACCCGGCGGTCGATCTCTTCGTTATCGAGGTCCGTACTCAGGTGCAGGCCGTAGGCCATGTTCTGTCGCACCGTCTTGTGCGGGTACAGCGCGTACGACTGGAACACCATCGCGATGTCGCGATCCTTCGGCGATTTTTCGTTGATGCGCTCGCCGCCCAGTCGGATCTCACCGTCGGTCACCGTCTCCAGTCCTGCGATCATCCGCAGCGTCGTCGACTTCCCACAACCCGAGGGACCGACGACGACGATGAACTCCCCGTCGTCGATGTCCAGGTTGAGTTCTTCCACTGCGATGATGGTTTCCGCATTCGTGTCGAATACCTTCGTTACGTCTTCGAGTTCCAGTTGTGCCATGTTAATTATTCTCTATGTTTTGTCGTCCCAGCATTTATCACTTGGCTCTCGATGCGTGCGGGGGCACGCCGGATCGGGTTACTGCGGCGTCCCTCCCAGGCCTTCGCCGACGTAGCGGCGGGATAGCCCGTAGAAGATCACAGGTGGTGCGACGAGCAAGACGAGCGACGCCATCAGCACGTTCCACTCCCGGAGTACGTCGCTTCCGAGGATGTAGTAGATGGCCACTGTCGCCGTCCTGACGGACTCGTCGGTGGTCAGAACGAACACCCAGAGGAAGTTGTTCCAGGCGGTCAGGAAGGCAAACAGTGCCGCCGCCGCCACCGCTGGCAGGCTCAGGGGCAACACGATCCTGAGGAAGGCGGTGAGTTCGTTGTGCCCGTCGATGAGCGCGGCCTCCTCGATGTTCTCGGGGATGCCCTGTCTGAAGAACCCCTGGAGCAACCAGATGTTCTGTGGCAGGACGAAAATCGAGAGGGCGATGATCACGCCCGGCAGGGTGTTCACCAGGTCGAGGAAGAAAAACACCTCGTACACTGGGATGGTCAGTACGATCCACGGAAACATGATCGTGAACACGGCGGTGTAGAACAGCGCCTTCCGGCCGGGGAAATCAAGTCGTGCGAAGGCGTAGGCTCCCGGAATCGCGAAGAACAGCGAGATGATCGTCGCCGTCACGGAGACGATGATGCTGTTCCGGAAGAAGGTCACGAAGGCGAACCGATCCCAGATCTGGGTGTACGATTCGAGCGTGAGCTTTCCGAACGCCGGGATGAAGCCCGTATCCGGGCTGATAGCGGCGATGTTCGTCAGGAAGGACGTTCGAATCACCCAGTAGTACGGGACGATAGCGAACAGGGCAAACGCGGCGATACCGGCGTACAGGAGCGCTCGGCTTCGTCTGTTATCGTTGAGCATTGTTAGACGTAGAGGTTTTCTTCTTCGCTGATCGCCTTCACGTAGATGACCGCGGCGGTCATCGACAGGACGACCATCGCCATTCCGATGGTGTACGCTCGGGCGAAGTTGTTGTTCACGAACGCGACGCGGTAGGTGAGGATGCTGAGGAGCATCGTCTTCGTCCCCGGTCCACCGCCGGTCAGCGCGAAGGGCTGGGAGAACTCGGCGATGTTCCAGGCCGTCCGCAGCGAGAGGATGACGATGGTCGGAATCAGCAGTCGCGGGAGGGTCACGTCACGGAATCGCTGGAGCCGGTTGGCGCCCGACTGTGCGGCCGCCTCGTACTGCTCTTTCGGGATGCTCGCGATGGCCGCCGCGTAGATGATCGCCGAGTAGGCGTAGTCGTGCCACGTCTGGGCGACGATCAGCGAAATGAACGGCCAGACCCCGGTCGCGAGAAACGCCGGTGCATCGGCGCCGAACACGTCGAAGAACTTGGGCATGAAGCCGAAACTGCTCTCCAGGAACCACATCCAGATCACACCGCCGGCCAGCGGTGCAGCGAAGTACGGCGACATGATCACGGCGCCGACCCAGTCTTTGGCCGCGTCGCTGAGTTCGTTCAACAGCAGTGCGGCAACCAGCCCAAGGCCCAACTGGAGGAACGTCGTGCCGGCGACGAACACTATCGACCAGCCGAAAGCGTAGACGAACAGGTCGTTCGTCACGAGCCACTGGTAGTTCGCCAGTCCGACGAACTGCCCCGGTTCGCCCAAGCGCGTGTCGGTCAGTGTCATCGTAACGCCACGGACCATCGGATAGTAAAACAGCGCCGTGAATGCGACGAAGGT
>Ga0102935_1001010_pt1 | contig 10308 bp, 5 predicted proteins | sample SalPonR2_A_D2_MG_FD_78508 | JGI IMG/M metagenome (GOLD analysis project Ga0102935, IMG submission 78508) | Salt pond soil microbial communities from South San Francisco under conditions of wetland restoration - Salt Pond MetaG R2_A_D2_MG | ecosystem: Environmental > Aquatic > Marine > Intertidal... | reverse complement strand
TTGCTCGTCCACGGGCAGGCACTGATCCCGACGAGACAGTCCATCTCCGCCCGGAGGTCGACGTAGTCGCCGGGTTCGCTGTCGCTCGGGATGATGTGTACCTCGCCTGTATCGAGGTCGTAGTCCATCGTCTGGAAGAGGTTGATTGGCGAGGGGATGTCTTCGGGAGCAATCCCCCACGGCTCCAAGGCCGTGCCCAGGCTCTCCCAGCAGCCCCAGTCTGGAACGTCCTCGAACTTGGCGTCGCCCTCGGCGTCGGTCTCGTCGACGGCCATGAACTCCTCGCTCTCGTACTTGCCTTTGTTGCACATCCCCCACTGCATGTCGTGGGTTCCGTAGTTGTCGGCGGTGATCGTCATCATCTTGCCGTTCGACTTCGAGTAGAGGTGATCTCCAGTGGTGACGAGGAACTTCCCTTGGTTGGCTTTCGTTCGGGCCTGATCGAAGCGCTCGCGAATGTTGTTGTTGTTGTAGATGACGAAGTCGACGATCTGCCCGCCTTCGACATCGGTAATGCGCATTGTCTTACCCGCTTCGACGACGAAGGCAGCCCCTTCTCGTGGCTGAATCGTGTATTCGAAGGGGTACGACAGTGAACTGTACATCGTTGGTCGGTCGCCGTGGTGGTAGGCATCCTCACGAATACCATCGTAGCGTCCCGGGTGGTCGCCGCTCGATCCTGCATCTTCCCGGCCGGTATCAGTATTATCTGGCATGATTGTGCCTATAATGTAGACAATTGTATTGTTTAGCTCTGATTATTTATAACTTGCCCCCTTATTTTCTCACACCATGCAAGTGTGTCCAATTCGTCTGGTCAGTATTGCCAAGAACAAAGATTTAAAGCCTAAACCAATTCTGTGTCGACATGGTTCAAACCAATATGAGTAGCAGAAGAAACTTTGCGAAGAAGGCAGCGTTAGCTGCAACAGTTGGTGTATCGTCAATAGCTGGATGTGCCGGTAGCAGTGGATCGGATTCCGACTCAGGGGGGGCGGGCGATGGCGGCTCCGGCGAGATATCGTACGATGGTCCGATTCCGACCGAAATAGTCGAAGGCGCACAGGGCGATGACGGAGCGACTATCTACGGTGCGACCGGCTCCAGTCAGGCTGTCGAAATGATGGACGCCTTCGGTGAGTCGATATCGTTTGCCAGTGCCGAATACGTCCAGATGGGTGATTCGGGGATCGCCTCTCGGCTCACCTCGGAGCTTCGCTCCGGCAACGTCACTGCCGATGGGACGATCAGTTCGGGCCGTGGCGCACTCGCCTCACTGCAGACCCAAACGGATGCGATCCGACCGAATCCGGACTACCTGCTGGACTTCTTCGAGGAGATGGGGTACCCGGAAAGCGGCTACGGTGAGTACTACTACCCGTTCAACGTCTTCCCGATCGTCACCTACTACAATACGGACCGGATCTCCAAGGAAGAGCTTCCGGACTCGTACTTGGGGATGACCGAGGACCGCTTCGACGGTGAAATCGTCTTCGAGACGCCAGCTATTATGGGCGGGATGGACGCCTTCTGGGCGACCCTCCACGCCGAGTGGGGCGAAGCACAGTTCGAGGAGTGGGCACAGGGGCTGTTGGACAACAACGTCCAGCTGACCGACAGTGGCGGCACCGCCTACGCCGAACTCGCCAACGGGAACAACATGATCGGCTTCGGTCTCATCGACGACCTCGTCCGAGCACGACAGGACGGCGAACCGAGTGCCGACATCGCTTGGGACATGATGAACCCCCACGCAGTCGAGTTGGTGTTCCCAGGGGTCTTGGTCAACGAATCACCGAACCCAGGGATGGGCGAACTGTTCGCCGCCTACTGTGCGACCCGAGAGGGCCAAGAAATCATCGCCAGTTGGGGGGCGTTCCCCGCACTTCCAGAGGTCAAACAGGAGGCGTTCCCCGACCTTCTCCCCGACGACTTCAGCTTTGAGACGGGTACGTTCAACGTCGCCGACTACTACGAGAACACAGAGGAATGGCGGGAGTACTTCCTCGACCTCGGATACGGGCTCTAAAGGCATCGCTGGCTGACTACAATATTTCAATATCAATGGCATCACGAACGCGAAGTCGGTTGGACAAGACATACCACCGTGCGTCGGGGGTCGGAATCGAAGATATTCCGTTCATCGTCACATGGATCTTCTTGCTCCTGTTTATAGTCCTCCTCGGGGCGCTGGTCATCGGGGCCACGTTCTTCTCATTCGGGAGCGGCAGCGGGATCACGCTAGACAAAATAATCGAAGTGTATTCGAACCCCGAAAGCTTCAGATTCCTGCTAAACACGGTGGTTGTGGGACTCGGGGCTGGCACTCTCGGGACGCTAATGACCGCAGTGTACACCTGGTTCGTCGTGCGGACGAACATCCCGGGCCGGAAGTACATGCGAATGTTGGCCATCCTGACTGCTGGGTTTCCGGGTATCATCATGACGTTCGGGTGGATCGGAGCGCTGTCCCCACAGATCGGGTACCTCAACACGATCACACAGGCCGTTGTTGGAGCGAGTCTCTTCAACATCTACACCGTCTGGGGGATTATTTTGGCGCTCTCGCTCAGCACGCTTCACTCCGGGTTCCTGCTGCTGGAGACGCCGCTCAAGAACCTGAGTTCGGATCTCGAAGAGGCATCCCGAGTCTCCGGCTACAGTCAGTTCCAGACCCTGCGTAAGGTTTCGCTGCCGATGCTCTTCCCGGCGCTGTTCTCCGCGTTCCTGCTGAACACGCTGTATGCCATCGGTAACTTCGAGTTCGTGATGTTCTTTACAACGTTCCAAGGCGGAATGAAAACCTTCTCGACCGAGATCTACTCGCTGGTCAGTCTGAGTAATATTCCCAACTACGGTGAGGCGGTCATCCTCAGCATCCCGTACATGTTGCTGGCCATGTCACTGATCACGGTCTACGCCTACTACACGAGTAAGCGTGAAAAGTTCGTCACCGTCTCGGGGTCGGGGTCGAGAAACGATACTATCGACCTCGGCAGTTACCGGTACGTCGGACTGGGCTACTGTCTGTCGGTCTGGACGATGGCGCTGGTCGTTCCTGCGATCGGTATCTTTGGGCTCGCGCTGTCGCCGTCGATCGGTGGGGCGTTCAAATCGTTTACCCTGAAAAACTTCGCCGACTTCTTCAGTCTGAACGGCGTCATCGAGGTCTTCCTGAACACGCTGCTGTTCTCGTTCCTCGGTGCACTCGGGGTCGTCGTCGTCTCGACGTTGATCGCCTACACATCACTGAAATACGACCACCGCCTGGCAAAAATCGGAGACTACGCGTCGACGATCCCGCTGGGGCTCCCGCCGATCGTCTACGGCCTTGCGATCTTCTGGATGGTGCTTATCACACCGGGGCTCAACAACCTGTACGGGACGATCCTCCCGCTGGTGATCGCCATCGTCTTTATGAAGACGCCACACGGCGTGCGAATCATTTCGTCGAACATGATTCAGATCGACGATGAACTGGAGGAGGCCTCTCGCGTCTGTGGTCGGTCGTGGTTCGACTCCTTCAGGAACATCACACTCCCGCTCAGCATCGATGGGATGAGCAATGCCTTCTTGTGGATCTTCATTGATGCTATGAAGGAGTTGACTGGCATCATCCTGCTGATCACCACTGGCGGGAACGTGTTCACGAACTACATCATGGGTGTATACAAAAACGATCCGGGAGCGCTCCCAGATATCGCTGCCGGGGCCGTGATGTTCTCGATGGTGATCTTCGGGTTCATCATCCTACAGACGCGATTCCACGGGAGGGGGACAAGCCGCAGACAACTCTACTAACTGGCCCTCACCACGGCTCTCGTTCGACTCAGTGCGATTAGATCTTTCTCAAGTGATAAAAATTAATATGCCATTTCCCACAACGTTTATTAGACTATCCGTTCTTTTACTGTTTAGATGACGTACGTTAACGTAGAAAACTTAGACAAATGGTACGATAGTGGAGACACCAAAGAACACGCCGTCGACAACCTCTCGTTTTCGGTTACTGAAGGGGATATCTTCAGTATCCTCGGACCCAGTGGGTGTGGAAAGACGACAACCCTACGCAGCCTCGCTGGTCTGGAAGAAATCAATTCGGGGCGGATTCAGATCAACGATGAGACTGTGTCAGAGCCGAGTCGACTGATTTCCCACCCGCCGGACAAGCGTGAGATCGGGCTGATGTACCAGTCCTACGCGCTGTGGCCCCACATGACTGTTAAAAAGAACATTACGTACGCACTCAATGGGCGTGACTACGAGGGAGACAATGACGAACGGGTCAAAGAAGTGCTTGAACTCGTTGATCTGCCCAATATCGGAGATCGATACCCGAACGAGCTGAGCGGTGGCCAACAGCAGCGTGTCGCCTTTGCAAGAGCGCTGTCCTACGAACCGGACGTGCTCCTCATGGACGAACCGCTAAGTAATCTGGATCTCAAACAGCGGCGGCGGATGCGGACGAAGCTTCTGGAAATTCTTGACAACGTCGAAACAACGACGATCTACGTCACACACGACCAAGAGGAGGCATTCGAAATCTCCGACGAGATCCTCGTGATGAACGACGGTCGAAAAGCTCAACAGGGGCCGCCGGAAGAACTGTACCAGAACCCGGCCTCAAGCTTCGTGGCCGATTTTATCGGCGAGGCAAACACCTTCGATGCCACCGTCGCAAACGGCACGGCCGAACGGTGTCTCCTTCGGGACGCGAGCAAGCCACTGGAGCTCTCGACCAACCAGAACGGAGGCGACTCCTTTACAGACCCGGTGGTGACGATTCGATCCGAAGATATCTCGCTCATGGATTCCCCGAGCGAGAACGGTGAGAGCGTTGCGAACGTTATTACCGGGACGCTGGAAAAGAAGCGCTTCCGTGGGGATGCGACCCTCTACTTGGTCGACGTCGACGGCGTCGAATTCAAAGTTCGAACTAACGACTCGCATTACCAACCCGGCCAACAGGTCACGATGGAAGTCCCATCGGAGTCCGTGGCCGTCGTCCAGCGATAATTGGTCACGCTCAACACCTACTCTGACAGCACGCGGCTCCAGATCGAAGATTACAGATATCACCGTATGCTGTCTTTCGATCGTACTGGTATTCCTGCTCATACCGGTATGTTTTTTAGATATTCGACGAAGTATCTAACATACCGGACGAAAACAACTCATCGGCATCTGTAGCGGTTAGCTACACTGTGGCAATGAATAAGTGTACAACGGGGGCGTCCCCGTGTCGCCCAGTACCGACCGATGCCCTCACTCCGGGAAACTCATGACCGAAGCCAACACACACCGAGATCCAAACGTACCGACCGCACGACAACCACGTCCACGAGCTCAACTGCTGGTGCCGGGTTTTCAGCTGACCGATGTGCCGATCCAGTGTACATCCACCGTTCAGGAGGAAGCCAATGAGTGATGTTGTCGTCCTTCGGCACAAGATCCACGGGCTATCCGTCGAGGATTACGCCGCGACGCTCCAGTCTCAACTCCCCGGGTTGGATGTCACGCTCGCAAAGACGCGCGCAGAAGAGGATGAACTCCTCGCTGAGGCGACCGTCGCAACGGGGTACAATATCTCGCCCGAACAAGTCGAAGCAGCCGAGTCGCTGGAACTGTTCATGTGCACGTTCGCCGGAACTGGTCATCTCCCCACCGAAACACTCGAGGAAAACGATGTGACCATAACGAGCGCCTCCGGGGTCCACGGGCCGAACATCGCCGAACAGGTCTTAGGGTATCTCCTCAGCTTTGTCCGTCGACTGGACCTCGCATGGGAACAGAAACAACGCCACGAGTGGAACCACTTCCAGGCCGGTGAACTAAGCGGCTCAACGGCTACTGTCGTCGGACTGGGTCCGATCGGTCAGACGATCGTCGACCGTTTGAACGCGTTCGATGTCCACACGATCGGCGTCAGATACACACCATCGAAGGGCGGGCCCGCCGACGAGATTATCGGATTCGACGAGGCAGAGCTCGACGACGCCTTTTCGCGGACGGACCATCTCGTTCTCGCCTGTCCACTGACAGACCTCACGGTTGGCCTCGTCGACGAGGAGGCACTCCTGTCGCTTCCGACCGAGGCCATCGTCGTCAACGTAGCCCGGGGCCAAGTCGTCGATACTGATGCCCTTGTCACGGCCTTGCAGTCGAATATGATATTTGGGGCAGCCCTTGACGTGACCGATCCGGAACCGCTTCCGCCGGAGTCGCCGCTCTGGAGGTTGCAGAACTGCTATATTACGCCGCACAACGCGGGCCACACGCCGAACTACTGGGATCGTTGTGCCGAGATACTGGGCGATGCCGTGACTGATCTCATCTAGTGGTGAAAAACTGGCACCCTACAGAGCAACGTTAATCACGCTTTTCTGGCTCTGTTGAAATTTTATTATTCAGACACATTTTACCTAAAACAGATGGTCGATGAGAACTGCGTACTGAGCGATGATACAGTAGTATTCGTTGTCCGAAACCGCGTATCAACAGCTTGGCGAACGGTTGAACCCCGATCTGTTCTCGGCAGTCATAACCCACAAAGAGTTGGAACAGATAATAGAAAGAGAACGTCAGGATAGGTAGATCACCTGAATTGACCGCTCAGAGTGACCGGTCGATATGATGAATGAGACAGGCGATGGTAAGTTCACGAAACTGTTTTCACCAGCGTCGGGAGCGGACGAATATACCGTACTTTCGCTTGAGCGTCGAGTTTACAGTCTCGGATTGGCTCCGCTGGCCGTAGAGATCAGCGTCTAAGCGTCCGTTTCATGCCCTGTGAAGTGGTGTGAACTCACGGCGCTTGATTAGTGGTCGAATCTCGTGTCGACGGGCAAGCCGTCTGATTTTCTGGTCGTCGCAGCCATTGTCACCGAGCAGTATGTCAGTAGTCTCGGGATTGCGTTTGATCAACGACGGCGCAATCTGGCTATCGTGTTTTCGTGTCGTCGTCACGTGTAGGTTGAGGATTACATTCTCCTTCGTATCGACCAACAATGTCACTTTGAGGCACAACAAAACAACGTGCTGAGGAAGCCTGTAGCGATGTTTAGAGAACTTCGGGGAGTACCGAGAGACGGCTCGGCGTGCCAGATGGATCGTTTTTTCAGTAAAACGGAGAATCTGCGACTTCGGGAGGGCCTTCATCTCGTGGAATTATAGGGCGCATATGTATCTCTTTGCGGATTTCAACAAAGCCAAGCCAACAGAAGATACAACCCAGACAACTGAAAATGAACAGAAGGTAAAAATCGAGAGCGAGATCATTTTTTCATTTGTAAGTATATCAAAAAATACACCTCTAATTACTTCTTTAACTAAATTATATAATTATACACTAAAGGGGGTCAGTAACAGAGGTATAGACTTTCGAACCGCTTTCTGGCTGGCTCAGAACGTCGCGTTACTGAGATCCGTTCGACCGACGGCAGCCGTTTTGAGGTCAGCCCCACGGAACACCGCATCGGTGACCACGACCGAAGCCAGCTCCGTCTCCGACAGCACCGCCCCTGTCAGGTTGGTCTCAATAAGGGTTGCGCCCGTCAAATCCGCGGTGGTGAGGGTCACCCCGACGAGGCTCGCCCCCGTGAGGTCGACGCTATCGAGGTCGGCCGCGGTGAGGTCGGCGTCGTCGAACAGCCCGTCTCTGAGGTCAGCGTCCGCGAAGCTCGCCCCTCGGGCGTCGACGCGGGCGAACGCGGCAAGCCAGCAGACGGCTCCCGAGAGATCGGCCGCCCGGAGGACCGCGTCCGAGCAGTCGGCGCTCGTGAGCTCGGCCGCATCGAACCGCGCCCCCGAGCAGTCCGCCTCACAAAGCGTCGACCCACGGAGGTCGGCTCCCGAGAACGCCGCCTTCCGGGCATCGAGACCGACACCGGTCACATCACGGAGATCGGCCTCCTCGAAGCGGCTCTCGCGGACGACCGCCTCGGTGAAGTCGGACGACCGGAGCGTCGATTCGTCGAACGTCGCCGCTGGCAGATGGCCACCGGAGAAATCGACCCCGACCGCCTCGACAGTCGTAAACTCCGCGCCCTCGAAGTCCACCCTGGCGGCCGTAGCGCCGGTGAGGTCGCTCCGAACGAAGACAGCCGCCTGCCCGCGGGCCGCCGTGAGATCGACGCCCCGGAGCCCCGCGCCGACGAATTCCGTCTCGTAGAGGATAGCCCCTGATAGGTCCGCTCTGGTGAGCGTCGCCCCCTCGAACCGCGCTTCGATCAGCGTGGCGTCGGCGAGATCAGCGCCAGCCAGCAGAGCATCGTCGGCGACGACCCCGTTGAGGTCGGCCGCTGATAGCACCGCGTCTTGGAGCGCGCACGCCGAGAGGTCTGCCCCCCGGAGGTTGGCCCCTCGCAACGTTGCCTTGGTGAGCGTCGAGGCCGCAAAATCGACATCCCTGAACCGACACTGTGTGAGGTCGGCGTGCCCGAGGTCGGTCCGCTCGAAAACCGCCGTCTCAAAGTCGACGCCGACACAGGTGGCCCTGTGGAGCGTCGCCCCGACGAAACTGGTCGACTCGATGACCGGGTCGACACAGCAAGTCGCGACGAGCCGGGCCCCATCGAGCGTTGTCCCGACCAGTACCGCGTCGGTGAGTTCCGCGTCGGTGAAATCTGCCCCTGTCAGGTCCGCGTCGGTGAGGGTGACCGCCGTCAGATCGGCATCCGAAAAGTCGCCACCCCGAATCGTCGCATTCGTCAGGTCGACGTCATCGAGCGACCCCCCGGCGAACGTCGACCCATCGAGACTGCCGTCCCAGACCTGTACCCGGTAAAGCCGCCCGGCTCCGAACGTCGTCTCCTCGGCAGTGAGTCCGTCGATCCGCACCCGCTCAACTGTCGCATCGGTGAGGTCGACGGCCTCGAAGCGGAGGTCGCTAGCCTCGACGTCGGCGAACCGCGTCGCGCGGAGTAGAGTCTCCGAACACAGGACATCGTCGAGCGCCGCGTCGGTGAACGTCGTCTCTCGGCCGTCGCTCTCCTCGATGGTCACCGCCTGGAGGTCGCTGGCCGCAAAGCGCGCGCCGCGGAACACGACGCCGTCGAGCCATGTCTCGCCGAGTTCGGCACTGCTCAGGTCCGCATTTACACACGAGCAGTCGGTGAGGGTACAGCCAGTTAGCGCCGCGCCCGACAGATCGATCGCATCGAGCGTGCTTTCTTCGATATCGACGCCATCGAGTGTGGCTCCACCGAGGTCGCTGCCGGTGAGCAGACAGTCACTGATCGCTGTGTCGGTGAGGGTGGCGTCGGCTGCGGTCAGCTCCCGCAACTCGCTGTGTTCGAGGCGTGTCGCGTCCACAACGGCGGCTTCGAGATCGGCACCGTCGAGGTCGCTGTCCGAGACGACCGCCTCCGAGAGGTCCGCTCTGGCGAGTCGGGCTCCCGAGAGCGTCACCTCACGGGCCGACAGCCCCTCGAGTGAGGCTCCCGAGAGGTCGGCGTCGACGAACGTCGAGTGGATGATCTCCGCGTCGGTGGCGATACATTGACCGAGCGTCGCCTCGGTGAAATCGCACGCCGAAATATATGTTTGAATACTGGTTGCTTGGTCGAAGTCTGTAGTAACAAACAAATCGTCGTCGAGGGTTGCCTCCGAGAGGTCCGCCCCTCGGAGTTCCGCCGCCGAGAAATCGCTGTGGGAGACGGTCGCCTCGTCGTATACGGCCCCGGTGAGTGCCGACTCGCGGAACGAACAGGCGGTGATGGTGGCCCCGCTGAAGACTGCTCGGGGCAGCGCTGCCTCCCGGAAGTTGCTATTGGTGAGGCTGCTGTCGGCGAAGACGGTCTCAGCACCGTCGACCCCGACGGCGCTCGTCGACTCGATACTGGCCCCCGCAAGCACCGCCGCGCCGAGATCGGCCCCATCGAGCGTCGCCTGCTTGACGGTCGCGCCGGTCAGATCGGCCTCCCGAAGGGTCGCGTCGGTCAGCGTCGCTCCGATGAGCGACGCGGCCGTCAGCCGACTCCGCTCGAAGTTCGCCCCGGTTGCGTCGGCGTCGGCGAACCGCACGCCCTCGCCAGTCGCGCCGACGAGGTGGGCGTCGGTCAGCACGCCCCCGGTCCAGTCGACGTCGGTCAGCGTCGACCCGCTGAGGTCCACCGACTCACACCCTGTCGACCGGAGCGACGCTCCCGTGAACTCCGCCCCTGCGAGCGTGGCCCCAGTGAGCGTGGCCCCGTCGAACCGCGCCCCGGTCGCGGTCACGTCTGTCAGCTCCGCCTCGGCGAGATCCGCCCCACTGAACGTCCCGTCGTCCATCGATGCGCCGATCAGCGTCGACCCCGCAAGCGTGAG
>Ga0102935_1001009_pt1 | contig 10312 bp, 14 predicted proteins | sample SalPonR2_A_D2_MG_FD_78508 | JGI IMG/M metagenome (GOLD analysis project Ga0102935, IMG submission 78508) | Salt pond soil microbial communities from South San Francisco under conditions of wetland restoration - Salt Pond MetaG R2_A_D2_MG | ecosystem: Environmental > Aquatic > Marine > Intertidal... | reverse complement strand
TCGTACTTCGTTGCAGCGTCGACCGTCGGACGCGCGTTGGTTTCATTGACCACGAGCCGGTCGTCAGTCTCCAGCAGGTCGACACCCAGATACGAAATCCCGAGCACCTCGGCCACCTCCTCGGCAAGCCGCCGATGCTCGGCCGGAAGCTCCACGCCGGTCGCCTCCGCGCCGCGGTGGACGTTGTGCTTCCAGCGGCCCTCGCCCAGTTCCTCGGGCAGTCGACGCTCGACCGCGCCGACGTACTCGCCGTCGACGACCATCACCCGGTAGTCCCGCGCATCGGGCAGGTACTCCTGAATTAGATAGGACTTGTCGCCGGTCGCCCGGTAGTCGTGGACCAGATTCAGATAGTCGACGATCCCCAGAAGGCTATCTACGTCGCCCGCTTTCGCCACACCGACCCCGCGGGTCGCGGAGTTGGGTTTGACGACCACCGGAAACGAGAGATGCGAAACGGCGTCGACGACGACCGATTCGCCGACCGGATTCGAGACCATCACGGTCTCGGGAACCGGCAGATCGGCGGCGGCGAGCGCGGCGATCACACCACCCTTGTTTCGAGAGGTGAGGACGGCTTCGCGGCCGTTGACCCACGGGAGGTCGTGGATGGCGTCGACCGCAGTGCCCTCCATCAGTCGACCGGGAAAGACGAAGCCAACGTCGAACTCGGCTGTCGGGTCAACTGGATCGCGGCCGGTCAGTCGGATCGACCGTTCTTTGGCCTGCAGGTGGCCGACCTCGATCCCGCGGTCGGCGAGTGGCTCGCGGAGTCGCTCGAAGGTTTCTGCGTTGGTCGACAGTGCGAGCCGAAGCATACGCTCGGAGTTCGGGGGAGACCGCAAAAGTGGTGACGATTCAGCTTACGAGACCAGCAGATCCTCGCCACGCTCGACGACGATGCGGCACGGCGGCGAGATCTTGTTGTAGGCGCGTCGGAACGCCTCCTTGACGACCGGAGCCTGCTCGGCGGTACAGTAGGCCGTGAAGATCTGCTCGTCGGCACCCATCCGGGCGGCCGTACCGACGATCTTGCCGAACGACTGGCGCATACCGTCCGAAACACGGTCCGCACCCGCACCGGTTGCCTGTTTGTTCTCCCGGAGGATCTGGTGGGGGAACTTCCGGAGGAGCATCTTGTAGTTGCCCTCGCCGAGGGTCTTCAGCAGGTGGCGGTTCGCCGACAGCCGCGAGGACTCAAGCGAGCCGTGACGGAGCTGGACGGCTTCCTCGGAGACGAGGCTGATCTGGACCGGGTAGTCTTCAGGATCGGCCTGCAGGTCACCCATGCTGTGCTGTGCGATCTTCGAACCGGGAATGCCGGTGATGTAGTCACGTCGAGTGTACGCGGGCTTGTCGATATCCCGGTACATCGAGGCAGGTTTCTCTCCCATAGTTACTTGTCGAGTCGAACGCCACAGCCGCAAATAAGGGCTTCGATGGCTTCCGGCGATTTCGAGGCCTGTGAGGCGTTCACACGGGTGAACACGCCGCCCCGCCTCGGCTCGCCGATGGGTTGGTGTCGACGCTCAGGTCACCAGATAGTAGGGGTCGGCCGCCAGCTTCGGTGCGAGCGCTTCTCGCATTTCGCGGGCATTGAACGCGAAGATCCGGAGCCCGTTGCGGTTGTAGCGGTCGAGGACGCCCACTGCTTCGAGGTCATCGGCGATCTTGGCGCGGTTCCACGTCACCGACCGCTGGTAGTCGTGAGTCCGCTGGGTTATGTCCTCGTGAGTGGTTTCGTCGTAGTAGATGACACCGTCGTAGTCGACCATCTGCACGTAGGGAAGCTCACGATAACACTCGGTGTAGTGGAGCTGTGAGGCGGTGAGCCAGTCGGTGCCGATATTCAGATACTGGACGTTCTCGTCGTCGAGCGCGCCGAAGCAACCAGCTGTCCCCCACGTGTCGTGGTGGTCACAGTCCGCGAACCGGTAGGGACCGCGAACCAGAATCGAGTTGGTCGCATCGTCGGTCCGGTAGTCGGCGACCGAGTGAAACAGCTGTGCGAACGCTCCGAACCGGGGTTTCGAGTACTGCTTGTGGTAGACGCGGCCGTCGTCTTTCCGGAACGAGGGCGTGAAGCCGGGCGTCAGGATACTGTCGAACCGCTCGTCGAGTTTGTCGACGATGAACTCGAAGGGGTCGCCCTCGAAGGCGGCGTTGATATCGCTGAGCCCGATATGGACGAAGACGGTCTCGTTGCTGTACTGGTCTAAGATTCGATCCAGCTGTGCTTCCGCAACGGAGCCAGCCGATCCCGCCCGGCGTCGACGTCGGGCGACCATCGCCGCACGGTTCCGGATCGTCCGGGCAGCCTGATACTGTTCGATCAGCCTGTCGGGCGAAAGGAGTCTCTCGGAGATGGAAGGGCGGCGTTCCGACCCAGATAACATCTGTCTCACTGTGTCCGTGCTCGCCATTAGCCATTCTGTCCAGCGACATACGAATAGCGTGGTTCAGTTGTGTCGTTGTTTCAGTTCTTGTACCGCCCGGCGGACCGACTATTGCCCCCTCGACCAATGGAGTAGCTCCCGTATGAGTGACCTCGACATCGCCCTCGCGTTGATCAGCGGGCTGCTCTTGGCACTCGATCTCTCGACGGGGCTGCTACAGAGCCGCGAGTACCTCCCCTCAGAGCCGATCGTGGCAGTGGGCTTTGGAATTGCGATCGGCCCACAGGGCATCGACGCGTTTCGGCTGTCGACGTGGGTCGATCCCCTGATCGTGATCGAGCAGGCGGCCAGACTGACGGTTGCCCTTGCGGTGACGAGCACCGCCTTACGGCTGCCGGAGAACTACTTCCGACGCCGCTGGAAGTCGATGGCGGCACTCCTCGGTCCGGGGATGGTCATCATGTGGCTCGTCAGTGGGCTTGTCACGTATGCGGTGCTTCCGGTGTCGTTCGCCGTCGCCATGCTGATCGGCGCTGTGATCACGCCGACCGATCCGGTGTTGGCCAACTCCGTCGTCATCGGGGAGACGGCCGAACGGAACATCCCGAAGCGAATCCGGTATCTCCTCTCGGCGGAGGCCGGAGCGAACGACGGCGGAGCCTACCTGTTGGTCTTTCTGGCGGTTCTGCTGGCTGGAGAGTCGATCCGGCCTGCTCTCGTCGAATGGTCGACGCGCATCCTGTTGTTCGAGGTCGTCGGTGCGATCCTGCTCGGGGCCCTGATCGGTGCGGCTGTTGGTCGGCTCGAACGGTGGGTGAGCGGTGAGCGGTATCTGGAGGAAACGTCGGTGTTCACGATTACGGTCGCACTGACGCTCGGTGTCGTCGGCTTCGTCGCACTGCTCGGGGCCAACGAAATCCTCGGTGTGTTCGCCGCCGGGCTTGCCTACAACTGGCAGGCCGACCCGGAGGACGAAGCCAAAGAACAGCGCGTCGAAGAGGTGTTCAACCGGCTGTTCACGCTCCCCACGTTCGTCCTCTTCGGCATGGTGATTCCGTGGGGCGAGTGGCGGGCCCTCGGCTGGGCCGGCGTCGCTCTCGTCGTCGGAATCTTGACTCTTCGACGCCTCCCGATGATGATCACAGTGAGTCCGGCGGTCGACCCCCTCGACCGACCCGCCGCGACACTGTTTATGGGCTGGTTCGGTCCAATCGGAATCGCGGCGGTCTTCTATGCGACACTCGCTGTCAGGGAGACCGGAATCGAAGCTATCTGGCCGATCGTGACACTCGTCATCGCTGGTTCGATTCTGGCGCATGGGGCGACTGGAACGCTGCTCACGCTTCGCTACGGTCGACTGGGTGACGATGCCGACTGGTGGTGACATGCGTGAGGACTGTCTCGTCTCCTGTACCTCCATCTGTGGTTGTAACACTGTTTATTGAGCTACCGCTCGATGTCCCTTGTCGGGTCAGACCCTATGAACGACGACGAGTTCGCAACCCACCAATGGTGGGAACAGTACAAGGAGACGGTGAACAGCGACCCCGAGATGAAAGTGCGGGGCCACGACAAGTTCGACGACAATTTCTATGTCGACATCGGCGACGAACGGTTCCTCATCGAGATGCAGGGCGGCGAGGTCCGACACGTCGTCCCGAACCCGACGCTCAACGACCAGTGGGCCTTCGGCGTCGAGGGCGACCGCGAGGCGTGGACCGAGTTCGTCCAGGAGACACCGCCCGCGTTCAACCACGAGATCGTTGCCTCACACTACCGGAGTGCGGTCCGCAACGAGGAGGGCCATCTGCGGATGCGGGGCGACAACAAACGGATCTTCCAGAACCTGCGTCCCTTCCAGCGGGCGCTGGATCTCATGCGCGTTACCCACAACCAAGGAGGAAGCTAACAATGCCAGACCACGGAGACATCGAGCCGATCACCGGCAGCTACGTCCACGTCGAGATCGAGGGCACCGACCACCGGATCTACTTCGAGGAGGCCGGTCCTGAAGACGGGACCCCGCTGCTCTGTCAGCACACTGCGGGCAACAACTGTCAGGAGTGGCGGCACTTGCTGACCGACGAGGAAATCACCGACGAGTACCGCGTCATCGCCCACGACCTGCCGTTCCACGGCAAATCCGTCCCACCGACCAGCGACGCGTGGTGGGAGCAGGATTACACGATGACCGCCAAGCGGTTTACCGAAACGCTTGTCGGCCTCGTCGACGCGCTCGACCTCGAAGACCCCATTTATATGGGGTCGTCGATGGGTGGCAACATCACCCTCGAACTCGCCGACTGGTATCCCGACCGGTTTCAGGCACTCATCGGCCTCGAATGCGGCGCTCACAGTCCCGGCTTCTACATCGACTGGCTGGACCATCCACACGTCAACACGACGGAGGTCAACGCCTACTCCTGTTGGGGACTGATGGCTCCACAGAGCCCCGAACAGCCCAAGCGGGAGACGATGTATCTGTACGAACAGGGCGCAACAGGCGTGTTCAAAGGCGATCTCTACTACTACTCGGTCGACCACGACTACCGGGACAAACTCGACGATGTCAACGCCGACCAAGTGCCCCTCTACATCGTCAACGGCGAGTACGACTACCTCACGACGCCGGAGGATGGTCGACAGACTGCCGAAGGGATCGGCGAGGGTGCAACAGCCGTCGAGATGGCCGAGATCGGCCACTTCCCGATGAGCGAACACCCCGAGCTGTTCAACGCCTACATCACGGAGATTCTCGACGATATTGCCGGCGACCGGGACGGGGAACTCCCCGACGTGATCTCCCCGGAGGATGTCGGGATCGAGATCCAGACGCCCGCACCGACCCGAGAGACGCAGTAGCTCACGCGGCCATTTTTATACGCGGTTCAATACAGTAATCACGACAGATCACTGTCGAACATATTCATATAGTTGTGGTACTCGATTGCAGGTATCGAGATGGACGGTACCAAACCACAGGAAAGCGGCGAATTACTGGCACGAACGGTCGACGGGAGGGTCGAAATATACGATGCGGAGAACGACGAGGCGTGGATTCGATGTTCGGAGAGCGTCCCGATCTCGTGGCGGTCGTAGCTATTTGTACGGATAGCGGTGGGTCGCGCCACAGTCACACCGGATCACGACGTGGCCGTTGTTGAGGCGCACGCGAGCGTTGACGCCGGGGCGGAGCGCGACATCACACCGACTGCAGGTAAAGCGTTTAAATTCCCGTGGGAGGCCACACCGGTTGCGCTCGGCGATTCGGCGGGCCAGCCGGACGTACTCCTTCGAGCGGTCGAACTCGCCGGCAGCGGCGGTCGACGACGCGAGATCGAACAGGATCTCGATTCGCTCCTCGGCGATACTCATCAGTTAAAAGGCGAGGTGGGTGTCGGTTAGGTGTTCCGGACCGAAGTCAGTCTTCGAGCGCGTCGGCAATCCGGCGGAGCTCGCGGTTGGCGTCCCGAACCTCGTCGCGGAGCTGTCGGACCTCACGGACGAGTTCCTCGTTGCCGACACCGGACGCTTCGCTTTGACCGCTGGGACCGCCGGGGCCGCCGCCCATGCCGGGCGGGCCGCCACCGCCGCCCATCATCCCGCCCATCATCTGGGCGAAGGGGTTGCCGCCACCGCCGCCCATGCCGCCGGGGCCGCCGCCACCCATCATTTCCTCGGGGTTCGGCGCGCCGCTCTCGCCGCGCTCCTCGCGTTCCTGTTGGCGTTTCTCGCGGATCTCCTCGACCCGCTCGCGGAACGATTTCTCCTCGTCGTCGCCCTCGGTGGGCTCGTCGTCGACATCCGATTGGTCTGGCTCGTCTGTCATAGTCACCCGTTGGCTGGGGGGACGGAAAACGGTTGTTCATCCACACGTGCGGCGTGCCCCGCGACACCGAGCGCCGGCCGAAGGCAGAGCCCATAGCCGAGGACCGCCCGCCCGCCGAGACAACCCGTGGCTCCGCGAGGAACACGATCTGTTGGACACGCTGGTCGGAATCATCGAAAGCGCCCTCACACAGCAGGAACGCCAACAGCAGCTCGAACAACAACGCCAACAGCAGCGGCTCGTCGCCGCCGACGTCGAATCCGGCGTCGGTGCGATCAAACAGACGGTCGACGAGATGACCGACAGCACCGACGAGATCAGTGACCACGCCTCCAACTCCGTGAATTCGATGAGCGATGTCGCCAAAGAGATCTCGGATATGTCGGCGACCGTCGAGGAGATCAGCCGGAGCGTCCAGCAGCTCAGCTAGTCGAGTTCCTCGCCGAGCAGTTGCTGGGAGGCCGCTTCGGCGTCCCGCTTGCCGATCGCGGAGTTCGCCAGCAGTCGACCGCCGATCTCGGCGGGACTGATCACGCGGTCGGCTCCGGCGTGGCGGAGTTTGGCGACGTTTTCCCGCTGCATGGCGGCCGCGAGGATCTGCATCTCGTCGTTGAGTTGTCTGGCAGTGAGGATGGCCAGGGCGTCTTGGGCGTCGTTTTCGGTGGCGACGATGGCGGCTCTGGCGTCGCCGATACCGGCCCGTTGGAGCGGTTCCTCGTCGCTAGGGTCCGCTGTGAGAACGGGGAGATCGCGGTCCGAGAGCCGTCGGGCGACGCTTTCGTCGGTCGTAATGACCGCGAACTGGGCGTTGTCGCTGAGGTTTTCGATGATCGGTTCGGTCAGATCCCCGTAGCCGAGGATCACGACGTGTTCGTCGAGGAGGTTGAACTGGCTGTCTGTCATTCTTCCGAGTGCCTTCGAGAGTTGGGCTTCGATAGCAGGTGTGAGCAGGACACCGAGGGCGACCGCGAAGGCCGCGACGTTGATAAGCAGCACCGAGATCGAAAACAGTTTGCCGAGCTCGGAGGCCGGCGCAGCCGTCACGTCGCCGTAGCCGACGGTGCTGGCGGTGACGATCGTGTAATAAAACGCATCGGTGAGGGTGCTGATGCCGTCGAACTCCTCGCGGAGCGCGTAGGAGCCGAAGGTGCCGTACGACAGCGCTGTAACCAGGGCGACCCCCGCCGCGAGCTGTGTTGGCGACGGCGAGAACGTCCGGTCGAACCGCGCGCGATTATAAAAAAGCGCGGGCACCGAGACCACCGAGACGGCGACCAGCGGGACCGCGAACGGCGAGACCTGCAGCAGGCCTTGGATCGCTGTGATCGGCAGCAAGATTGCGGTGGCGTACCAGCCGACCCGGAACCGCTGTTTCAGGGCATAGGCACTCCCGAGCATCGTAAAGCCCGTCAGCGTCCCCGTAAACCCGACCGCTCGCCGAACCGCATCCGGGACGTACATGACGAGGCCGCTGTCGACGCCGCCGGTCGAGATGTGGACGAGCCCGACGATAATCGAGAGAATGGCGACCGCGAACGTCAACAGGATCGACGCCCGAACGGTCACCCACTCGTGTGTCCACTTCATCGCCCGCAGCTACCGCTGGAGGCTACTAATACCCGTGGAATCGTAATCAAGGGCGAACGCAACGGATCTCTCACGTGAGGGACGCGTGACGGTCGTGGCCGACCGGACGGCGGCCAAGACGCTGGTGTTCCCCCGGCGGCTGACCGTCGACGAGACGATGGGAACCGTGACAGTCGAGGCCAACAGCACGCTTGCCGGCGAGACGGCCGATACGGTGGGGGCGGCCGTGTTGGCGGTCCGCCCGTCGGGTGAGAAACTGACCGCGCTTCCCGAGTCGACCCGCCCGTTCGAGGGCGGGGATACGATCTATGTCCTCGCACGGCCCGACGTGCTTCGCCAACTCGAAGGCTGGGCGACGACGCCCGCCCCGGAGTCCGAAAGCGAGGCCAACGACGAGCAGACCGAGCAGGCACACCCCGATTCCGGGGCTCCGGTCGACCTCGACGACTCCGAGTAGCAGCGACCGACACAATTCTCATACTCGCGGGGCCGTGAGTGGACGTATGCATTGGAAACTGTTTGCCGATCTCGCAGAGGTCGCAGGCGACGACGAGGTGGCGGTCGACCTCGCCGCCGACGAGCCGACCGTCGCCGACGCCCTCGATGCGTTGATTGAGACCCATCCGGCACTGGAGTCGCGTGTGTATACCAACAACGGCGCAATCGAACCCCATCTGAATCTACTTCGCAACGGTGTGAACGTTCGGGACGCCGAGGGGGTGTCGACGCCGGTCGAGGAGGACGACGAACTGGCGCTGTTTCCGCCCGTCAGCGGTGGCTGATCCGCCAGATCTGTTGATACGTGCGCACGGACAGGATTCATTAGGGGTTCTTCAATCCACCTTCCTCTGCACGAAAATATAATTCATGCTGTCATCCTACTGGGAGTATGTTTAGAACGCCCTCCTGCCCGAACTGTGGGAGTGTGTATCTCGTCATACGAATGCGAACCAATGGAGACCCTCGAACGGAGAGTGGGAGCGTCAAGAAGTACTATCGCTGCTTCAGGTGCTTTCACAAGTTCTCCGAGGCCGATACGGAGTCGACGGTATAGAACCGATGTTCACGCTGTTACCAGTAGTCACCGCAATCGAGTCTGAAAGCGTTATTTGTGGAGTGTTTAAATAGTGCTCCGAGGATTTATATCGGATCGGGCGGGCAACTCATCCCAGACGAGCCAATGGGATTTCGCTCAGCACGCCGAACCGGGAGAGGGGCGTCGACCGACACCGGAGGTGGAGGCTCCGCCCGACAGACCTCGACGGCTGGCGGTGATCAGTCGACTGGTGTCGAATGGATTTACGATGTCGAGCACGGTGAGAATCGTTATGGGATGACGGTTCCCGACACTGAGACCCTCCAGCGGTTACAGCAACACGAGTCGACGTTCGGAGCCAAGGTGGACGACTGGATCGCGGAGGGAATGCCGACCGAGATCATGGGCAAAACGCGGGATATGGAGGCCTTCCGTCAGCGGCAGGCCGACCGCCCGCCGAAGGTGCCCACCAATATCGAACGCCGGAACAGACGGTCGGTCCAGCGGAGCGAGCAGGCCGCCACCGAGACGGCTCTGTCGGGTAAGGCGGGTGTCCCCGAGTCGGTTCGGGAGGTGATCTCGTCGACCGGCCGGTCGCTGGACGCGTCGATCCAGCGCGCGATGGAAGACCGGATGGGCGATTCGCTCGGCGACGTGCGGATTCACACCGGCCCGCAGGCTGCAGCGGCCTGCGAATCGATCAACGCCCGCGCGTTCACCGTCGGCAATCACGTCGCCTTTAATCAGGGCGAGTATGGTCCGTCCTCTCCGGAAGGCCAGCACGTGCTGGCCCACGAGTTGGCCCACGTTCGTCAGCAGACTGGCGGTGCGGTGTCGATGTTGCCGCAGGACGATGTGGAACTGGAGGTCGACCCCGATCCGGCGCTTGAACGCGAGGCCGAAGAAACGGCCCAGCAGGTGATGCAGGGTGATGAACTCGGAATACAGCGGCTGGCTGCCACGGCGGTCCATCTCCAGCGGTATCCCGGTCAAGAGCGTGTTGAACAGGCCCGCGAGGGGATCACAGAACGATTGCAGGGCGATCAGAGTACTGGTGTCCCAGCGGATCCGGAAACATTAGCCACGGAAGTCGAGCGGATCAAACAGCGTCAAGAGCAGGTACTGGAGACGCTGTCGACAGCGCAACCCGGCGCACCAACCGATGGCGAGTGGGGGAAGGCAGCCACAAAAGGTGTCTTCGGCTCGCTTGCGAGTGCTGGAACCGGTGCCCTGCTCGGCGCAGCTGCTGGCTCCGTGATTCCTGGGATTGGGACAACCGTCGGTGCCGTGGCTGGGGCTGCCGTCTCCGACGTCATGAAGGAAAGTGTCGAGTTTATCGATTCGAACCGCCCGGGCGGAGAGGGCGAACAACTCGAACGGATGTATCAAGAGATCTCTCAGATGTATCAGGAACTGAAAGAGGGGTCAGCATATAATAATAACACGAAATTTTGAGGTTCAAAT
>Ga0102935_1001008_pt1 | contig 10324 bp, 4 predicted proteins | sample SalPonR2_A_D2_MG_FD_78508 | JGI IMG/M metagenome (GOLD analysis project Ga0102935, IMG submission 78508) | Salt pond soil microbial communities from South San Francisco under conditions of wetland restoration - Salt Pond MetaG R2_A_D2_MG | ecosystem: Environmental > Aquatic > Marine > Intertidal... | reverse complement strand
CCTTCAAAAGTGATAACATCACGAAGGTTGATGACTTCGCCATGAAAGACATTGGCGTCATCATCGAATACGACTTGTGCATAATAACCCTTGTATTCCATCATATTACCCCCGATTCTATTAAGAAACGACGCACTGATCGGATAGTTGATTTATTTGTTACTCTTTGAGGATGAGGTCTATGAAAGACGGCTTTTACATCTGACAGAATAACCCTTACTCGTGATCCCTTTCCTTCGGATACCTCAGCTCCGATAGCAATGAACAAGCTTTCAATGTCCGACCATGAAATATCGGAACGCTCCGGTTTCTCGAATATCCGTTCCAGTGTCTGCCGTTGTTTTTTATTCATAAAATAATGATAGCATTTTTTGATATCATGTCAAGTAAAATAACCCCCATTGAAGAAGATGGTGATCTCGGCAAAGACATTGCTTTCCTAAAAAAGCCAAACACAAGAATTGCTCATTCCGGCTATCAAGCTTCAGTTAGGCGTGCATTTATACCGCTCAAGACTCTCAAACAGAAAAGACAGTAATCCGGGGTTCTGATCCTCTGGAGGTAAACCCCAAGATGTTGTGCTTTCGCTTTTAACCGGATAACTGCCTGTCCCTTTTTACAGTCTTTACTCCCCGTTTCTGCTAAGCGGTTAAGATTTTTATTATTTTCTTGACTTTAATTTTCCCCCAGTTAATATAAATATGAAAAAGCCAAACTATTCGTAAGGATAGGACGGAAAGTCACGGGTCTTTCTGGTTCCTGTTTTTCTTCGATTCGGTTTAAAGATAGCCGGACTGCCATTTGCCTGATGGTGGTTCGGCTTTTTTAATTCTTTTGCCGCCCTTTTCCCGCGGTTCTGCATAACAATTGTTCAGGCAAACTCTTTAAGTGGAAAAACAATAAAGAAATAATTTGTTCCAGGCTTTTCAAGACAATTTATCACAATTCGCCGAGTTTATTTAGGAGGTCTACGGAAAAATGCCTTGCTTTCGCCCTGCCAAATATAGAGAAGCAGCTATTTTAATTGTGATCTGCATTTTAAGCTTAAGTCCGATTTCCGTATTGTCAGGTTGTTCCTCCAATGAAGGGGAGCAGAAGTCCGCTGTTACAGAAAATCCTGATCAAAAACCAACCGTAAAAATTGTTTATGTGGACTGGGCGTCAGAGACAGCCAGCTCCAATGTGGTTAAGGCGGTTATTGAAGACAAACTGAACATGAATTGTAAATTGCTGCCAGTTTCCCTCATCGCCATGTGGGAATCCATCGCAGCCGGGGATCAGGATGCAATGGTATCAGCCTGGCTTCCTTCTTTACAGGCCCGTTTTCTTGAGAAGTTTAAAAGCCGGGTGGATAATCTTGGTCCCAACCTAAGAGGTACAAAAATTGGCCTGGTGGTGCCCCAATATGTAAGCATTGATTCCATTGCCGAATTAAAAGCCCACCCGGAAAAATTTGATTATAAAATTATTGGGATAGACCCCTATGCGGGCATTATGGAAAAGACTGCCGCTGCCATCAAAGAATACAATTTAGGCAAATATCAACTGATTTCGGGAAGTGGGCCCACGATGACCCAGACCCTGAAAAGGGCTATGACAGAAGGTAATTGGATAGTGGTCACTGGATGGACGCCGCACTGGAAATTTGCCCGCTGGGACCTGAAATACCTGCAAGACCCTAAAAATGTATTTGGTAAAGATGAATACATCGGCACTATCGTCAGAAAAGGATTAAGCAATGACATGCCTGACGTATACAGATTTCTGGATAATTTTCACTGGTCGCCGGATGATATGGCCCAAGTCATGCTTTGGGCGCAAGACCAGGACACCACCTACCTGGAAGCAGCAAGACGCTGGGTCAAAAACAATCAAGACTCAGTCAAGGTATGGCTGAGATAATAAACAAGACCAACTTGTTTTCCATTATGACTCAAAGACAGCCCAAACATATCTCCTTAAGGAGTTCGGTCAAACCGTGGGTCATTGTTTCCTTGGGCGTCACCCTGTTTTTGATCGGACTGCTTGTCTGGCATCTTATCTTTTCCTTTTCGGTACTTAATTCCTTTAAAAATGAGGAATTAGCTATTGAGCGGGCCTCATGGAAACTATTGCTATATGCTGAAACCATGAAAATGGCCACCCATATAAGTGCCGCCAGCGGGGACTTGAAATGGGAAGCAGCATATAAAACGACCAAACCCCAAATAAAAGCGGTCTTACAAGAAGTTCCCACGCTTATCAAAGCAGCTAACGTCAAGAAAGTAATTGAAAAGATTGAGTCCTATCAAAAAAACATGAGCAGGATTGAAAAGCAAGCCTTTGACCTGGTCAGTCGCGGTAAGAAAATGGAAGCCATGAGATTGCTTTCAGGCTGGCAATATACCAAGAACCAACTAAGCCTTACCGATTCCACAAAAGAATTGGTCGGCTTAATGCAAAACCGAATTAATCAGAAGATCTCTTTTCAAAAAAGACAAAGTTCCATCCTTATTCTTATCGTTTTGGGTTGTTTTATCCTTTTAATTGTCACCTGGGCAGCAACCATAGGGTTTTGGCGTGTTAAGGTTAAAGAAAAACAGGAAATGGAAAAGGAGTTACTTAAAGCAAAAGAGGCAGCCGAGAAAGCCAACAGGGCCAAAAGCGACTTTCTGGCCACCATGAGCCATGAAATTCGAACGCCAATGAACTCCATTCTGGGTATGACCTATCTCTTATCTGAGACATCTCTTTCCAATGAGCAGAAAGATTTTGTCGAAACAATTAACGCCTCCGGGGAACTGTTGCTTTCCGTCATAAATGATATTCTGGAATTCTCTAAAATTGAATCCGGCCAAATCGAATTGGAGAAAACAGTTTTTGATTTGACTGATCTTGTCCGAACCTCGGGTAAAATTCTTTCTGGTAAAGCTCACGAAAAGGGTCTTGATCTTAACTGGCGGGTCTCCCCTGAGGTTAAACCTTTTCGAATTGGCGACCCAACAAGACTCCGGCAAATATTCATAAATCTTTTAGGCAATGCCATCAAGTTTACGGATCAGGGAGAAGTTGCCCTTGAAGTGTTCAACTCGGATGAGCCGGATGTCTTAAAATTTTGTGTAAAAGACACCGGCATCGGTATACCGGTAGATAAACAGCAAGTTATATTTGACAGTTTTTCTCAGGTAGAGACATCCGTTGCTCGAAAATTTGGCGGCACAGGATTAGGACTTACCATCTGCAAACGATTGGTGGAGCTTATGGACGGCCGGATCTGGATAGAATCCGAAGAGGGCAAAGGAACCCGATTTTTCTTTACCGCCAGGTTCCCCGAAACCGATCAGATACCTGAATCTGCCATAGATTGTAGCAGGGGTTTTAAAAGTGTAAAGGAACCCGAAGCGATAAATCTGTCGCCCATACATATTTTAATGGCTGAGGATATCGCCTCAAACCAGAAAGTCGTGAAGCTGTTTTTAAAAAGTACGCCGGTGACATTAGATATTGCCGAAAATGGACGAACCGCCGTCGAAAAATTTACAAGCAATCCCTATGATCTTGTTTTAATGGATATTGAGATGCCCGAAATGGACGGGATATCCGCAACTCAGGCGATTCGAAAATTGGAACAGGAAAATGGACGTAAAAAGATTCCGGTGATCGCTCTTACTTCCCATGCATTTCGGGAACATCAGGAAAAATGTTTTTCTGCCGGATGTGATGGGTATTTGACAAAACCGATTCAAAAGTGTGAGCTGATTGAGAAAATATCTCAGTATAAAAATATTGGTTCATCCAACCATCCTAACAGCCCACAAACCCATGTCGATGATGATCACAATTCTACAATTTCTAAAAATAGGGACAAGACCTTTATAGTAAAGGTTGATGCGGATTTGGAAGAGTTGATGCCGGATTTTCTAAAAGAAATTGAAGATGCTTTGAAAGCGATGAACGGTTTGTGTGAGGATAATGATTGGGAGAACCTCGTCCGACTGAGTCACGGGTACAAAGGCGCCTCTGCCACATATGGTCTTGCTGATCTATCAAACATATTTCTTGAGATAGAAAAAAATTCCAAAAATGCTGATAAAGAGATGATCAGAAATTGCCTGAGAGAAGCTGCAAATTACATTAGCGCCATAAAAATTGAATATGTCCCTCCACAATAAAATAACCGCCAAGGTGCTTTTATGGAAAGCTTAAAAAGAGGCAAAATTCTTATAGTGGATGATATAAAGGCCAATATTAATCTATTAAGCCTTAAACTAAAGGCGGACTATGATATCAGCGCCGCCTATGATGGAGAAAGTGCGCTTAAGCAAGCGGCTGAAGACTTACCCGATTTAATCCTTCTTGATATCAAGATGCCGGGAATTGACGGTTATGAAGTTTGCAGACGCCTCAAGGCAGATAAGAATACTGAAAATATACCGATCATTTTTGTTACCTCCAAGGATGATGAAGTGGATGAAACCAAGGGATTAGAACTCGGGGCGGTAGACTATATTCGCAAACCGTTTAGCATTTCAGTTGTAAAAGCAAGAATTAAAAATCAATTTCAACTGAAAATGGCCAAAGATCGAATAAAAAATCACAATGAGCTCTTAGAAAATAAAATCGATAAAATCCAGCGTTACATGCCCCAGGGCCTGACAGAGAAAATCCTTGCACAAAAAAGCAAGATCGAAGGCGAGCGCAAACAGGTTACGGTCATGTTCTGCGATATGGTGGGATATACCGCACTCTCCGAAGAGATCGGCCCGGAAGATGCCTATTCGATCATGGATCAGGTTTATGAAATCCTTATCTACAAGGTTCATGAATTCGGTGGCACGGTCAATGAGATGACCGGCGATGGGGTTTTAGCGTTGTTCGGCGCCCCGATTTCCATTGAAGATGCACCGCAGCGGGCCATTCGGGTGGCTATGGCGATTCACCGGGAGATGGCGAAATTCAATGAGAACTTAAAGAAAGAAAACCCGGGTCTGCCGGCACTTAAAATGCGGGCCGGCATTCACACCGGCCCGGTTGTCGTCGGCACCCTGGGCAATGATCTTCGCGTTGAGTTCAAGGCAGTAGGGGATACGGTCAACCTGGCCTCACGAATGGAGACGATGGCTGAGCCCGGCACTACTTATGTCACCGAAGACACTTTTAAGCTGACCGAAGGGCTGTTCCGGTTTGAAGCTTTAGGCGAAAAACCGATTAAAGGAAAAAAAGACCCGGTCCGGGTTTTTCGGGTAATCGCCATCAGCAGCCGGCGTACCAAGTTTGATGTGAGCGCAGAGCGGGGACTTACCCCGTTTGCAGGACGCGAGCGGGAACTGGATATTTTGCTCGACGGGTTTGAGCGGGCCCGGGTCGGCAGGGGGCAAGTCTTTTCAATCATGGCGGAAGCTGGTGTTGGCAAATCAAGACTTTTATATGAGTTCAGAAAAGCGGTATCCAATGAAGATATCACTTTTCTTGAAGGCAAGTGCCTCTCCTACAGCCGGGGTGTTGCCTATCATCCGGTGATCGACATTCTTAAATCCAACTTTAATATTCTGGATAATGATGATGCTGGTCAAATAAGAAAGAAAGTCTCCGATTGGCTGAAACTGTTTAAAATTGATGAGGCCGCGATACTGCCATACATCCTCGAGCTCTTCTCCGTCAAAAACAGCGGCATTGGTCAGATGGACATGAGTCCGGAAGCCAGAAAAGAGCGCATCATGTCAGCGGTTAATCGCATTACGCTTAAAGGCGCGGAAAGCCGACCCCTGGTGCTTGCTGTCGAGGATCTGCACTGGGTTGACCACAGTTCAGAAGAGTATTTGAAGTATCTTTTGGAAAGCATTTCCGGGGCGCGGGTACTTCTGATATTCACTTACCGGCTGGAGTATCTGCCCAACTGGGGCGGCAAATCATATCACAGTCAAATTAATCTGAATCGGCTCTCCAACCGGGAAAGCTTGAATATGGTCGCCCACCTTCTGGGCACGGAGGCGATTGACAAAAATATCGAGACGCTGGTGCTTGAAAAGGCAGAGGGCGTCCCCTTTTTTATCGAACAGTTTATCCGGACGTTAAAGCACTTAAAAATTATCGAGGCCTCACCAAAGGAATACCACCTGGTCAAGGATATCAAGGACGTGGAGATCCCTTCAACGGTCCAGGATGTTATCATGTCCCGGGTGGACTCCCTTCCCGAGGGCGGAAAGGAGCTGCTTCAGGTCGGCTCGGTCATTGACCGGGAGTTTACCTGCGAATTGATTCAAAAAGTGACTGCCCTTTCGGAGAGGGAATTGCTGTCCCGCCTGTATGCTTTAAAAGACTCCGAGCTTATTTATGAGCGGGGGATTTTTCCGGAATCGACATATATATTCAAGCATGCCCTGACCCAGGAAGTCGTCTGTGATTCGATACTTGGCAAAGGAAAAAAACGCCTTCACGAAAAAATTGCCCGGGCGATTGAAGAATTGTATCAAAATTATCTTGAAGAGCATTACGAGGTGCTGGCCGAACATTTTATACAAGCCGAAAATTTTGAGGCCGCGGAAGCATACTGCCGGCTGATATACAGGAAAGCGGCAAAGAAAAATTTTATTGAAGATGCCATTGCCTATACCCAAAAACGACTGGAGTGCCTGGAGAGCCTGCCGGAGACGGATGATGTTCGTAAAAAAATTATCGATACCCGAACCCAGCTGGGGTTTTATCATCTCCAGATGTATTATTTCGTGGCAGCAAAGGAGGCGGTTGCCCCAATTGCTGAAACCGCTCTTAAGTATGGTCATGGCAGACAGCTAAGCCGAACCCACATTATTGAGGGCGCTTATAACATGTGGGTCATGGAGGACATGCCGGAAGCATGCAGGCATCTGGATAAGGCGATACAGATATGCGGTGAAACGGATGACTTTATTTCCCTTGTCTGGGCCCGAGCCGAATTGGGAGCCGCCACGGGCGTAAACTGCGAGTTTAAAAAAGCGGCGTCAAACTATCAAAGCAATATTGATCTCGCTGAAATGACAAACAGCAAATGGGGGCTCGCTTTACCCAAAAGCAGTCAAAGCTATTTTGTATTTAATTTCCAGGGGAGTAGTGACAGGGCATACAAAACCAGCCGTGAGGCGGTTCAACTGGCTGAGGAAAGCGGTGATATCCTCTCAAAGGCGCACGCATATACGTGTCATGGTGTTGGCTGTTATCACAAGGGATTTCTGGAAGAGGCCGAGAAATACCTGCTGAAGGCTTCAGATGCATGTGATAAGATCGATTTGTTTTCATGGGGATCAGTTACCCAGCATGCGCTGGCAGAAGTCCATTATGAGACTGGCAATTATAATAAAGCAAAAAACTGTTATTTGCTAGCTGTCTCACTAGCCAATAAAATTCAGTTTCTTCCCACATGGCAGAATTTAAATAAGATTGGCGCTGCCCGAGCCATGGTGATGAATAGGGAAACGGGTTTCGAATTAGAACGTATTTACAAATACATTTCAGACATTAAAGTTAAGATCATGGAGGGTTGGCAGCGTCGATATCTTGCTGAAGTTCTGCTGCATTTAGATGGTGTTGGTCATTATTTAACAGAAGCGGAAGAATGGATACGCCAAGCCATTGAAGCAGATCAGAAAAACAGCATGATATTTCATCTGGCCAAAGACTATGCCTTGTTCGCCGATATTTTATGCCGTAAGGATGATATGCAAAACGCAAAGGAAAACTTGAAGCAAGCCATCCAAATTTTTGATGAAATTGGCGCTGACGGCTGGGTTGGAAAGTATGAAAAACAATTGGCAGCGATGTAAATAGTAAGCCGCCCATAGGAGCAGAGAAAAATGCAATGCTCAGAATGCCAGCATGACAACAGGGAAGGCGCAAAATTCTGCAAAAATTGCGGCGCCAAGCTGGAGTGTTTATGTCCATCCTGCGGCAACCCGTATGACCGTGACAGCGTGTTCTGTGATGAATGCGGTCATAGGTTGAATGAAGGCGCTGAGTCTGCGCCCCGGGAACCTGTTTTTGACGATAAACTCGATAAAATCCAGCGCTACCTGCCCAAGGGCCTGGCGGAGAAAATCCTGTCCCAGAAAGACAAAATCGAGGGGGAGCGCAAGCAGGTAACGGTCATGTTCTGCGACATGAAGGGATTCACGTCTCTTTCAGAGAAACTCGGTTCCGAAACGGTGTATTCCCTGATGGATGAAGTCTACGAAATTTTGATCCACAAAGTTCACGATTATGAAGGAACCGTCAACGAGATGACCGGGGACGGAGTGATGGCCTTGTTTGGCGCCCCTATTGCCCTGGAGGATGCCCCGCAGCGGGCTATACGGTCAGCCATGGCCATACACAGGGAAATGACAAAGTTCAATGAGAAATTAAAGTCGGAAAAAGGAGCTATTCCCTCGATCAAAATTCGTGCGGGCATCCACACCGGTCCAGTGGTTGTGGGCACGCTTGGCAATAATCTTCGGGTGGAGTTCAAGGCGGTGGGTGATACGGTTAATCTGGCATCGCGCATGGAATCCATTGCAGAGCCTGGAACCACCTATATGACAGAGGAGACCTTTAAAGCAACCGAAGGGTTGTTTCGGGTGGAATCCTTGGGCGAGCGAGCAATAAAAGGGAAGGAAAAGCCTATCCGGGTGTATCAAGTCATTGCGCCAAGCACGCGAAGAACACGGTTTGATGTCAGTGCCGAACGGGGCCTGACCCCTTTTGTCGGCAGGCTGCGCAGCCTGGAAATGCTCATGGATTCTTATCAGCGCTCAAAGGACGGCAGGGGGCAGGCCGTATCAATTATTTCTGAGGCTGGTATCGGTAAATCTAGAACCCTCTATGAATTTCGGAAGGCGGTGATTTACGAAGACAATACATTTCTGGAGGGCAAGTGCCTTTCCTACAGCCACAGTGCCGCCTATCACCCGATAGTGGATGTCCTTAAGGCAAATTTCGAGATACAAGATAATGACACGGATGCGGTTATTCGAAAGAAGGTCAGCCAGGGGTTGAAAACGATCGGCGTTGAGGAAGGAGGGACAATTCAATATCTTCTGGCGCTTCTTGCCGTAAAGGACAGCGGTATCGACAACATCTCAATGAGTCCGGAGACCCGGAAAGACAGGACCATCCAGGCCCTCAAGAAAATTGTCCTCAAAGGTTCCGAATATCGGCCGCTTATTATTGCCATTGAAGATCTGCATTGGATCGACAACAGTTCGGAGGATGTGTTGAAGGAGATGTTGGAGAGTATTTCCGGTTCCCGGGTTTTGCTGATTTTTACCTACAGGCCGGAATACATTCCCAAATGGGGGAATCGATCCTACCACAATCAGATTACGTTAAACCGGTTGTCCAACCGGGAATCCCTGACAATGATGAATTATCTGCTCAACAACGCAGATATTGACAAAGATATCGAGCATCTCATTCTCGCCAAGACCGAGGGAATCCCGTTTTTTATCGAGGAGTTTATCAAGTCGCTCAAGGAACGAAATGTTATTGAAAAGCGAAACGGGGCATACAAACTGATCCGTGATTTTAATGCCATTTCCATCCCGTCCACGATCCAGGATGTGATCATGGCCCGGGTGGATCACCTTCCCGAGGGCGCCAGAGAGGTTCTAAGAGCGGGGTCGCTGATTGAGCGCGAATTCAGCCATGAAATGATAAAAATGGTCACCGGGCTTGCGGAGGAGACGCTTTTATCACATTTGTCCACGTTAAGAGGGTCCGAACTCCTTTATGAGCGCGGCATCTATCCAAACTCCACCTATATTTTCAAACACTCGTTAACCCGGGAAGTGGTCTACGACTCGATACTTTCGGCAAACCGAAAAAAGCTCCACCAGAAGATCGCGCGCTCCATTGAAGAACTATACGAAGATAACATCTGCGACTGCTACGGGATTCTCTCCAATCACTGCATGGCGTGCGAAGATTATGAGAAAGCCGCGGAATACGCCAGGCTGGAGGCCAGGAAATATCAAAAGGAAGCCGCCTTCAGGGATGCCATTGAATATGCAAGAAGATGGATTGCCTGTTTAGAGAAACGCCCCCAAACCGAGGAGGTCCTTAAACAGTTGATTGATGGCAGGGTGCTGCTGTCCACATACCTGCTGAATTTGAATTATCATTGCGAGGCAAAAGAAGCTGTTGAGCCGGTTATGCAATTGGCCCTGGATCTGGACTATCAAAAAAAGCTGCCCGGCATATACACGGCCATGGGCGTCTATTACGCAGCAGTTGAAGAAGATTTTCATGAAAGCAAGAAATACTTGAAAGATGTCTCTGAGATCGCGGCAAAAGTCGGTGACTTTCTGGCCTTGTGGCTGGTCAACTATCAAATGGG
>Ga0102935_1001007_pt1 | contig 10326 bp, 11 predicted proteins | sample SalPonR2_A_D2_MG_FD_78508 | JGI IMG/M metagenome (GOLD analysis project Ga0102935, IMG submission 78508) | Salt pond soil microbial communities from South San Francisco under conditions of wetland restoration - Salt Pond MetaG R2_A_D2_MG | ecosystem: Environmental > Aquatic > Marine > Intertidal... | reverse complement strand
CGGTGGGGCCACACCCGTACCCATTCCGAACACGGAAGTTAAGCCCACCAGCGTACCGGGAAGTACTGGAGTGAGCGATCCTCTGGGAACCGCGGTTCGCCGCCTGCCCATTCATATCGGGAGTATACTCCCACCCACGCCCAGCGACACGGTGTCGCTGGGCGTTTTCTCGTTCATTCGGAGAGCTATCAGTCGTACGTGTTGCGTCCGGTCTTCGCAGATAGTGTACCCGCAGTATGAGATATTCGACTGCGGGATCCGTCTATGGCGGTGAGCTATTCGCCTCGGGAGGGTCGAGGTGATGGTCGACGACTGTTCCATCCGGGGCGAGTGTGACTGTTCCGAGTGAGACGGTCTCCCCGGATTCGAAGCCCTCGGCGATGGCGTGGAGTGTCGATTCTTGATCGAGTCGCTCCCAGACTGCGTCGGCGACGAGCGTTTGGAACGCCTCCGGATCGGTCCATTCCGAGTCGATCTCCGAGGGAACGTGAACGACGAACTGGAGTTCTGCCTCGGTGAGATGGATTCCAACGCCGAACGTGTCTGCGCACATGTCTCTTGGTTCGTCGGTGGCGGGTTAAGTATCGCCGGTCCGTCCCGATCGGAACTTTCCAACGGTCATATCTTCGGGCACAGCGGTTCGCGTTCTCGGAGTCGATATTTTTGACTCAAGATTCAAATAGATCAGCGTGGATGATATCGCATGCATAGACGCTCCGTCGTCACGTTCGTGGGTGACGATCCGGGCGTGCGCGAGCGCGTCGTACGTGCGGTTGAGTCTGCGTGGGGTGGGTCGCGTGTTCCAGACCACCGAGATGTCGGAACGGCCGAGTTGGTCGGAGCCCGCACGGACGATTCCGAACTGCCGCTGACAGACGTGTGTGGGATTGTCGCTACCGGTCACGCAGTGGCGGCTGACGCGGTCGCAGAGGAACTCTCTGCGACGCCCGAGGGAATTCCTGTTATCGTCGTTCTCGAAGAGACAACCGCAGACGGGTTTCGGTCGGCTCTTCGGGCTGACCCGTCCGATGTAGTCACCAAGGCGGAACTCGACGCCGAACTCGAAGACGAGGGCGATACTGACGTGCTCGCGCAACGACTCGCAGAGCAGGTCTCGCCGGGTCGGGTCCGATTTGGCGTGGACGATGCGGACCGACTCCGTGAGGTTTTGTTGGACGCTGGGTCGACACTTATGAGTACGCGAACGGACGAGGTCGACACGAAGATAACGTGGACGATGGCGAACGTCGGCGAACACGCCGAAGTCGACCGCATCATCTGCTATCTTCGTGACGGCGAGACCTTCGATCCGCGGTACGTCTGGTGTCCCGACGGGTGCGATACCGCGAGTCGCTCGCTCGACGAATTCCCACAGCCGGACCGTCTGTCCACATTCGAGAACGTCGTTCATTCGTCCGCTCGGTCGACAGCCGAGCGTCGAATAGACGACTCCGAGAGAGTGGAAAACGAGACTGCGGGTGAGCCGCCCGCGACCGTTCACCTCCCTCTCGTGGCGGACTGGGAGCTGATCGGCGTTCTCTCGCTGGAGACGGACGCGTGGCGCACGTGGATCGAAGATGAGGTCGACCTGTACCGGACGTTCGCGGACCTGATCGCACAGACGATTGCGCGAAACGATCGGAGGCTAGAGATACGGCGACGGACCGAACAGCTCGAACAGTTCAGCTCCGTCGTCTCTCACGACCTCAGGAACCCCCTCAACGTGCTGTCTGGGTACGTGGACATGATTGACGGCGAGATCTCACCGTCGAAACACGCTCCGATGGACCGTGCGGTCACGCGGATGGAGACGCTTCTAGACAACCTGCTCATGCTGGCGAAACGCGGTGAGACGATCGGAGAGATGGAGCCGACGCCTGTCTGTCAAGTCGCTGAAGACGCATGGACCTCGATCCGCGCACCGCACGCGACGCTGACGCTCGCGGGCGACATCGGCACTGTGCAGGCGGACCCTCTTCGGCTCCGTCAGCTGTTCGAGAACTTGTTCCGCAATGCGGTCGAACACGGCGGTCCGCGGGTCGACATCGAGATCGGCCCCCGAGACGACGCTGACGGCGTCGGGATGTATGTCGCCGACGACGGTCCCGGCGTGTCACAGGACGTGAGCGACTCGCTTTTCGATTCGGGGGTCTCGACTGCAGACAGTTCCGGTATCGGACTCGCGATCGTCTCTCGCATTGCCGATGCCCACGGCTGGGAAGTCGATGTCAACAACGACAGTGGTGCGGTGTTCGACATCTCGTTCGAGACTCCGACCGCTGTCGAGCCTACCTGATGTCGGAGTCTCCGTCTGGGGTAGCTGCCGTCTCGAACCAATCGACAGTGCGGCGGTGTCTGTCTCGAAACATGCCCTCGAAGCCGACCTTCGCGAAGGGCCCCGCGGCATCTCCGAGGGGACCGAGCGGCAGTCGGTAATCGACCGTGTCGACGAGCAGCGTCTGGTCGCCGTCTGCGTAGAACGCGTGCGTGTGTTCCCACGTCCGAAAGGGACCTCCGTCCATCTCGTCGACGAACTGCGCGCGTTTTCCGACGGGCTCGTCCCCCTCGGGCGTCCGTTCGACGATCCGTGAGGTCCATCGCTGGCGCGGACCGACTCCGAAGGGACGGATCGACATGTGTATACAGGATCCCTCGACGAGTAGTTCTGGGTCGGCGCTCCCCTCGGGTCCTTCGACGCCGTCTATCACGAGGTTCATCCAGTCGGGAGTGAGCCGTCGGAGTCCGTCGATCGTCGAGTGAAACGCCCACACCTCGTCGATGGAGGCGGGGATTCGTGTTGTCCGGCGATACGTCGGCATACTGTACGTGACGTTCCGCTCGGACAAAAACCCTCTTCGGTCGGCCGTCGTCAGTTCCCCGCTACCGAAACCCCGATACGACCGCATCGCGAGTGTACGTGGTATGGAACGAGGTGCGGTTGACATCGCCGATCTTGCCGGGCCGTTCGATCTGCAGGCGACGGTCGAGAGCGGTCAGAGCTACCTCTGGAACCGCGCCGACGGCGGCACGTACGACGAGCTCCACGCCTACGGCGGAGATGAGTGGTATGAGACGGTCGTCGATCCGATACCCGATGTCGTCGATGAGCGGGTGCCGCTGCGGGTCAGACAGACCGGTGGCGTTCACGACGGAACGCTTCACTGGGAGTCGTCTATCGACGCCGTTCCGCTCTTGTATCACCTGTTCCGCCTCGACGACGAGCTCGACGCGATCCGCGCGTCGACGCCGGACCTTTCGCTCCTCGACCGGGCGTATGACGCCTATGAGGGAATGCGCCTCACGCGCGATCCGGTGTTTCCGTGTCTCATTTCGTTCATCTGTTCGGCACAGATGCGCGTCGCACGCATCCACGGGATGCAACGTCGGCTCCGCACGACGTACGGCGACACCGTCACCCTCGACGGCGAGGAGTTCCACGCGTTTCCGACGCCGGAGCAGCTCGCTTCGCGGACGGAAGACGAACTGCGCGACCTCTCGCTTGGGTACCGTGCTCCCTACGTCCAGCGAACGGCGGAGATGGTCGCTTCCGGCGAAGCTCACCCGAGGGAGGCGGCAGACCGTCCCTATGAGGAGGCCCGAGAATCGCTGACCCGGTTCGTCGGGGTCGGAGACAAAGTTGCTGACTGCGTGCTATTGTTCTCGCTGGGATTCTTGGAGGCGGTGCCGCTCGACACGTGGATCCGGACGACTATCGAAGAGTATTATCCCGACTGCGAGCGGGGGAGTTACGCCGAGACGTCGCGTGCGATACGCGAGCGATTCGGCGGCGAATTCGCCGGCTACGCACAGACGTACGTCTTCTATTACCTCCGGGCCGGCGGCGACTGATCTCGGAACGTCGGCCGAAGTTTCATGCTGATTCGTGTGGTACGCTGACCCGTGATGGACTGTCGAGTCGTCGTCGAGGCCGCCGTTCCGGTGTACGATGTCGAGACGCCCGATGAAGCGGTCCGAATCGCGATCTCGAAGACCGGAAAAATGCTGAATCCGGACCTCAACTACGTCGAGATCGAGACGGGAACGCGACACGCACCGAGTGGCGAGGAGCTTCCGCCGGCGTTCGTCGCGGCCGACGAGGCGCTCGTCGCTCTCGAACTTCAAATGGACGTGTTCAACGTCGACCGCGTAGAACACGCGAGCCGCGTCGCCAGAAAGGAGATCGGCCAGCGTCTCCGCAACATTCCGCTGACAGTGCTCGACGTCGAAGTGCTCGACGATGGTACCGACGGCGACGACACCGATTCCGACGCGGTCGACAGCGATCCGACGTGAGCGAGGTTTCGTGACGGTCGCGCTGTCCGCGTGACGCGACGGGTCGCACTCGGTGAGGTGCTTGTTGTCACTCGGCGGTTGACGAACGGTGGCAGTCGGCTGTGAAGAGTCAGTCTGCGGTCGGGGCCAGCGGCTCCGATTCGGATTCGTCCATCGGCTCGGTAATTCCGTCAGTCAGTTTAAAAACAGCGGCCTTGTGATCGGTCTTCGATTTGTGTATCGATGTCGGCTTCACGCCGAGTTCTTCGTAGGCGTCGAGGTCGATGTCCTCGTTCCAGAATTCGCACTGTTTTCGTACTTCTGCGAGGAGGCCGTGAAGATGGATGAGCTCCTGCTTCTTCATGAGTACCAGTCTTTTGCTACCGGAGGTTTATATTATTATCTTGAGTCACGTTATCATGGGTAGCTCGAATATCACGGTTATGCGGCCACAAACGGGGAGTTCTACGTTATCGATCGATACAATTCCAGGTAGGCGTCGTCGTTACGGACTCCTCCTCGACGACGATCGGTTCGGTGTCGACTGCGTCGTCTCTCTCCGTTACTGGAACTGTTTGACCGCTTCGAGATCGCGTTCGGTCCGCATGAACTCCGTCAACCGGCGGGTGGCGTGACAACCAGGACAGCTAAAGTTTGAGCGGAGCTGTTGCAGGTCTGCGGGGTTGTCCTGCCACTCTTTGCCACATTCCGGACAAACGAGTCTGACGAACGCATCCACCATGGTCCGTGGTACACGCTACCTGGTTAAAAACATGCGTGGCGGATCGGGTCTGCGGTCAGCCCGCGTCGCTTGGTGGGAGCGGCGATCGACCGCGACGCGGTACCGACGGACCGAACGGGATCGACTCGGACCGAACGGGATCGACTCAGACCGAGGGGGACCGACTCAGGCGGTGACTCCCTCGCTCGTTTCGAGCAGTTCTTTGTACCGGTTCCGGATCGTTACCTCCGAGATGTCGGCGACGGCGGACACCTGACTCTGGGTGACCTTCTCGTTCGAGAGCAGCGCGGCGGCGTAGACGGCGGACGCCGCGAGGCCGACCGGCGACTTCCCGCTCGTGATCCCCGCGTTTTTCGCGCCGTCGAGCAGGTCGCGCGCGAGCCGCTGTGTCTCCTCTGTAAGCCCGAGCTTGGAGATGAACCGCGGGACGTAGCTCTTCGGGTCCGCAGGCTGGACGCGCAGCCCGAGTTCGCGGATCACGTACCGGTACGTCCGGGTGAGCTCCATCTTGTCCACCCGCGAGACCGCGGTGAACTCGTCGAGGCTCCGCGGATTCCCCACTTGTCTGGCGGCGGCGTACAGCGACGCGGTCGCGACGCCCTCGATCGAGCGGCCGGGGAGGAGGTTCTCGCTCAGCGCGCGGCGGTAGATGACGCTCGCGGTTTCACGGACGTTGTCGGGGAGGCCGAGCGCCGAGGCCATGCGGTCGATCTCGCCGAGCGCCTGCTTGAGGTTACGCTCTTTCGAGTCGCGCGTGCGGAACCGCTCGTTCCACGTGCGCAGGCGCTGCATCTTCTCGCGCTGACTGCTCGAAAGCGACCGGCCGTATGCGTCTTTGTCCTGCCAGCCGATGTTCGTCGAGAGCCCCTTATCATGCATCATGTTCGTCGTCGGGGCTCCGACCCGCGACTTGCTGTCCCGCTCGCTGGCGTCGAACGCGCGCCACTCCGGCCCGCGGTCGATCCCGTCCTGCTCGACGACGAGCCCGCAGTCGGCACACACGGTCTCGCCGTGCTCCGTGTCGGTAATGAGCGACCCGTCGCACTCGGGACAGGTGGTCGTTCGCTCGCCGGCCCGCGTCGTTTCGCTGTCCGACGTCTCTCGGTCGCTCGTTCGGTCGTCAGTCGTGCGCTCCCGTTCCGTTTCTCCGCTGTAGCTGCGTGTGCGTGTTTCTGTCATAGGTTCTCCGATCGAACTCCCGACAGAAATACTGGTGCCGGGCACGCCGATTCGTTAACCAATAGTAAGCTGCAAGAGTATATAAATCTGTCGCCACCTTTATTTATGCTCGCGTCGACGAAACCACGCACAATCGATTAAACGTCGAAATAAGCCGGCTCCGAATCTAGTCGTTCTGGCACCGACGAATTCCAGATTCAATGAGGGCATATATATCTTGCTAGGTCGTACCACCGTCGAGCCGGCCGGCGTCTTCCCGGTTATCACCGGCCGATATCACGAGGGCTCTCGATGAGATACTCGACAGCGAATCGGACGGGTGACCGCAGATAGCGTGGTTCCAGATGTCGAACGCCGAACGGTGTCGCCGTGCTGTCGGGCCGGGAGATCGCGCCAGCGGAGGGGTCACCGGTTCCGACTCACGGGGAACGACACCCTGTCTGACTCCTCGTTGAACCGCGCGAGTGTCCGCGTGTACAGTTCGTTTTTGATACGCTGTCCCCGGCGCGGTCCCAAAAGCACTTGATGACTCGTCGCGTCCGCCGGATCGCAATGTCCCCGATACTGTTGCAGGGCGCGGCCGGCGTCGTCGCGCTCCTGTTCAGCCTCCTCGTACTGCTCGTACAACTCGGTATCGTCGTCTGGGTCTACTCCGACGCGCAGAAGCGCAGCGATCAGCCGGCGTTTCTGTGGGGGATCGTCGCGTTCCTCGCACCGCTCCTCGGCTTGGTGCTCTACTTCCTTCTCGGTCGGACGCGCTGACCGCGCCCTCAGATCCCTCTGAGGAGGTCGGTCAGGCCGACGGTCTCCGTGCCGATCCATCCCACGAACAGCAGGTACGCGACCAAGAGCGTGTACGATTCGGCGCTGGTGAGCCTGAGGTCGGTGCGGAGCAGCGCGAAAAGGAGCACGGTCGCCACGGTGAGGACGCCGAGCATCGGGACCGCAGTGGAGAAGTTGATCTCCGCGCTGCCGACGATCAACACGCCGACCGGGATTGCCACGAGCAGGTCGAACGTGTTCGATCCGAGGACGTTTCCGAGGCTCGTCGCGCCCCTGTTCTCGCGGGCAGTCCGGACGCTCACCAGCGTGTCGGGGAGGCTCGTCGCGGCCGCCACGACCGTGATGCCGGCGAGAAACTCCGGGACGCCGAACGTCACCGAGAGCGCCTCGACCGACGCGACGAGCCGCTCCACCGTGACGACGATGACGAGCAGTCCGGCGGCGAGCTTCGCCCACTCGCGGCGGATGTCGACTCCGGATTGGAGCCTGTCCATCGCAGCGTCGTCGACGTCTTGGTACTGGATGAACAGGTAGAGCCCGTACAGAAGGAGCGGGATAACCGCGAGCGGCCGCGTGAGCTCGCCGACGATCGGGTCCGCAGAGACCGGATAGTAGATGACCGCGAGCGCGAAGGTGACGACGAGCGCCGAGACGGCGATCATGTAGAACTGCGCCTCCTTGTAGACGATGGCGCGGCTGGCTTCGAGCGGCTCGTCGGTACCGAGCCCCGAAAGTGCCGGAATGACGAGGATATTGAAGATGGCGGACCCGACGAGCGCGCCGACGCCCATGTCGAACACGCCGACTGCGGCCGTGACGAGGACGCTCACGAGCTCCGGGAAGCTGGAGCCGATCGCGACGACGACCGACCCCTGCACGACCGCCGGGAGTCCGTAGTACCCCGAGAGCGTCTCAGCGGACTCCTCTAACCACCCGCTTCCGACCCAGATCGCGGCCGTCGCCGCGACGACGACGAGGACGTGAACGAGCGGCGAGTCGGGAATGAGCGAGATATCGAGAACGGGGGCCGAGCCGCCAGCGAGCGCTCCACCCATCGGTCACCGGACGTGTTTCCCGGCCAGCTCCCACAGTCGGTCTGCGACCTCGGCGTCGAGCGCCTCGGGGGACACACGCCACTCCCAGTTCCCGTCGAGGGTGCCGGGCTCGTTGAACCGCGCTTCGCTCCCGAGTCCGAGCAGGTCTTGGGCGGTCGTCATCGCGAGTACGGCCTCCGAACGCCACACCTCCTCGATTATCTCCCACTCGACCGCTCGGTCGCCGTCCGCGCCGACGTTGTACCGGAAGCAGTCGCGCTGTTCTTCGGAGAGGTCGTCGTAGTAGCCGACCCACGTGTCGGTGTCGTGCGTCGAGGTGTACCCGACCACTCCTTCGGGGTAGTGCATCGGCTGGTACTGGTTCCCCTCGGTACACCAGTCCGCATACTGCGGCACGCGCATGCCGGGGAAGCCGAACTCGGCCATCAGGTCGTCCATCGCCGGCTCCTCGAAGCCGAGGTCCTCGGCGATGAACGGAGCCTCGCCGAGCTCGCGCTCGACCGTCTCGAACAGGTCTCGGCCCGGGCCGTCGCGCCACTCGCCGTCGGCCGGATCGTCGCTGTCGGCGGGGATCGCCCAGTAGGAGACGAATCCGAGGAAGTGGTCGAGCCGCGCCACGTCTGCGAGTTCGAACAGCCGGCGGAACCGAGCGATCCACCAGTCGTAGTCGCGCTCGGCCAGTCGGTTCCAGTCGTACACCGGGTTCCCCCAGCGCTGTCCGTCGTCGCCCGGGTTCGGCGGGACGCCGGCCACCGCGGTCGGTCGCCCCTCCGCGTCGAGCCGGAACGCTTCCGGATTCGCCCACACGTCCGCGGAGTCGAGCGCGACGTAGATCGGCACGTCCCCGACTATCGAGACGCCCTCGTCGTCGGCGACCTCGCGAAGCTCTTGCCACTGACGGTCGAAGGTCCACTGGACGAACTCGCGGTATCGGACCTCCTCGGCGTGGCGCTCTCGGGCCTCGGCAAGCGCGTCCGGATCGCGGGTCCGAAGTCCCTCGGGCCACTCGGTCCACGTGTCCTCCGGGCGCGACGCCGATATCGCGCGGAACAGCGCGTAGTCGTCGAGCCACGGCTCCCCGTCGCGAAACGCCGCCAGCTCCGCGCGGTCCGACTCCTCGGCCGCCTCGTCGAACCGTTCGAACGCCGTCCGCAACAGCGGCAGCTTGTACTCGCGGACCGAGTCGTACTCGACGCGATCGTCGGGGAACGACGGGACCGGTTCGAGGTCGCCCGCGTCGAGCCAGCCGTCGTCGACGAGCCCGTGTACGTCGATCAAAAGCGGATTGCCGGCGAACGCCGACGGCGACTGGTACGGCGACTCTCCGGCTCCGGAGAGCGTCGGTCCGATGGGACAGATCTGCCAGTGGCGAACGTCGGCGTCGCCGAGGAACGAGAGGAAGGCGCGCGCGCCGCCGAGGTCGCCGATCCCGTGATCGCCCGGGAGCGAGGTGATATGACAGAACACGCCGCCGGAGCGGTCGAATCGCATACGCCTCCCTGTGGTCCCCATCGACTCAAGCGTTGCGTCCGAGGTCGACGGCGGTCGTCGCCGGGCGTTTCGGTCCCGGTCTCGGTCCGCTCGTCACGCCTCGTCGTGAACGACCGCGACCTCGTCGACGCGGATGCGCTCTTGCCCCTCGCCATCGACGACGACGCAGGAGTCGCCGGTGACGAGGTCGCGGTCGGCGTGGGACGTCTCGACCGCGACGCTCGCCGGCTCCGGCGCGAAGTTCAACGCGACGACGAGCGACTCGTCGCTGTCGCTGCGGCGGAACGCCACCACGTCCTCCGGATGCACGTCGCCGCTGGCGGCGATCGGCCGCTCGTCGAGGTCGCCGCTCGCGACGTGGTACTCCAGCCGTTCGAGGTCGCCGTCGGGACCGAGCGCCGGGTGCGCCTCGCGGACGGCGAGCAGCCGTTGGTAGCGCTCTCTGACCGACTCGCGGGCGTGCTCCCACGCGATGGCGTCTCTGCGCCCCCGCTGGCCGATCTCTTGTCCGGCGTATATCATCGGGACGCCGGGGAGGACGAACGTCGCCGCGCCCGCCGCGGCCGCGGCCGCGTCGCCGCACTCGACCCGGTAGCGCGTCTCGTCGTGGTTCTCGATGTACTGCAGGAAGCCGGCGTGGTCGGGGAATCCGATCTCCGCGCGCTGGTCGATCGCGTCGAGGACGCTCTTCGCCGGCTCCGCCCCCCGACCGACCTGTCTGAGCTGGAAGTACAGCGTCGCATCGAAGTGCACGTCGAACATCCCCTCGTGGAAGTCGGGAATGTACGGGATCGTCTCATCCAT
>Ga0102935_1001003_pt1 | contig 10348 bp, 13 predicted proteins | sample SalPonR2_A_D2_MG_FD_78508 | JGI IMG/M metagenome (GOLD analysis project Ga0102935, IMG submission 78508) | Salt pond soil microbial communities from South San Francisco under conditions of wetland restoration - Salt Pond MetaG R2_A_D2_MG | ecosystem: Environmental > Aquatic > Marine > Intertidal... | reverse complement strand
TCGTCGGCTACGCCGGCATCCCGCTCGCGAGCGCCGGCTTCGTCGTCTACATCGACAGTCTGACCCAGCACGAGACGGCGCTGACGGACGTGAGTCGTGACGTCGGCGACGTGTTGGGCGCCGGCGGCGGTGGGGACGGGGGGGCGGCGACGCCCCGCTCCGACGGCGGCATTCCCGTCGACGACGGCGACGGCTGGCGCCGAAACGCCGAGCGCCTCACGGCCTACGACCGCCTACGAGCCCTCCGCCGGTGGGCGAACGAGCCGCTACGGACCGTTCTCGAACGTCCGTGGATCAGCTTCGTCGTCACGGCACCGCTCGGCGTCGGCTGGGTACTCTACCGCGCCGTTCCGATTCCGCTCGGGCCCTCGGCGCTCGGGACGCTCGACCTGCCCGTCATCGAGGCCGCCATCTTCGCCATGACGGTCTTTACCGTCCTGCACGAAGTACACAAACGGCGGGTGCGAGCCATCGAACGCGCGGTGCCGGACTTCCTCGACCGCCTCGCGAGCGTCAACGAGGCCGGGATGAGCGTCGTCGAGAGCCTCCGCCGAGTCGCCGACACCGACCTCGCCGGCCTCGAAGACGAGGTAGACCGCACCTGGCAGGACGTGCGCTGGGGCGCGGACGTGAGTACGGCGTTCCGCCGATTCGCCGGGCGAACCCGCGTCCGGATGGTCGCACAGGCGGTCACTCTCATCACGAACGCCATGAGCGCGAGCGGCGACATCGCGCCCGTCCTCCGTATCGCCGCGGACGAAGCCCAAGAGACCCGGCGGCTCCGTCGCGAGCGCCAGCAGGAGATGCTCACCTACATCCTCGTCATCTACATCTCGGTGTTCGTCTTCCTCGGCATCATCGCGGCGCTGACCGTCGCCTTCATCCCTGCCGTCCAGGAGGCGGGCGCGACGGGGGCGACGCCCACGACGTCCCCCGGCAGCGGCATCGCGGGGGCGTTCACGGGCACCGACGTGAACACCGACGCCTACGAACTCCTCTTTTTCCACATCTCCGCCATCCAGGCGGTCTGTTCCGGCCTGATCGCCGGCCAACTCGCCGAAGGTGGGGTCGCCGACGGCGTCAAACACGCCGCCGGCCTCCTCGCGCTCACCTATCTGGTGTTCGCGTTCGCGCTGTTGTGACTCGTGTTCGCGTTCGTGCCGTTGTGTAAACCCCTATACGCTCGCGCGACCGACGGGCGTGCATGTCCGACCCGGACCCACGGGCCACCTACGACCGCATCGCGGACCATTTCGCCGCGACACGGGCGTACCCGTGGCCCGAAATCGAGTCGTTCGTCGCCGACGCCGATCCGGTCGCCCTGGCGCTCGACGTTGGGTGTGGAAACGGCCGCCACGCCGAGGTACTGACGACGCGCGCCGACCGCGTCGTTGCCCTCGACGCCAGCCGCGGCCTCCTCCGAACGGCGCGCGACCGGGCAGCAGAGCGCGGGTTCGACGCCGACCTCGTACAGGGCGACGCCGCGGCGCTTCCGCTCTGCGACGACCGCGTCGGCCTCGCCATCTACGTCGCGACGCTCCACCACCTCCGCCCGCGTGACCGCCGGGTCGCGAGCCTCGACGAACTCGCACGCGTCCTCGCGCCGGGCGGCCGGGCGCTCGTCGGTGTCTGGAGCACCGCCCACGACCGCTTCGACGCGGAGGACGGCTTCGACACGACGGTCGATTGGACGCTCCCGGACGGCGAGACGGTGCCTCGCTACTACCACATCTACGACCCTGTGGAGTTCGCGGACGACCTGACCGCGAGCGCACTGGCCGTCCACGAGCGATTCCAGTCCAGCGGGAACTGCTATGCGGTAGTCGGGCCACGGTGATCTGGGAACCTGGGTGCACAGACGTAGTACACTTAACCCGGCGGAACCGTTAGGTCGCATCGATGACCGACAGCGACCAGAGTACGTACGACGTCGCCGTCGTCGGGGGCGGTCCAGCCGGGTTGACGGCCGCACTCTACACGACGCGACTGGGCCACGACACGGCGATCATCGACCGTGGTGTCGGACGCGCAGCCATGATGGCCGACACCCACAACGTCATCGGTATCACCGAGGACGTCTCGGGGACCGAACTGCTGAAGACGGCGCGTGAACAAGTCCAAGACTACGGGGCGACGTACCACCGCGACTTCGTCACCGGAATCGAGCGGGAGGGTGACGGATTCCTCGTCGAGTCGAACGGCGCCGTCTGCGAGGTGGATCGCGTCGTCCTCGCGACCGGGTTCAGCGACGAACGGCCCGATCCACCGCTCCCGCCGACGGGGCGAGGCCTGCACTACTGTCTCCACTGTGACGCCTACATGTTCGTCGACGAATCGGTGTACGTGATGGGCCACGGCGACAGCGCCGCCTACGTCGCCATGATCATGCTCAACTTCACCGACGAGGTCGACCTCCTCCTCCGGGGTGACGACCCCACGTGGAGCGACGAGACCGATCGCATGCTCCGTGCCCACCCCATCGACGTGATCGACGAGGAGATCACGGGCATGAACAAAGGCCCCGACGGCTGGCTGGAGAGCTTCGAGTTCGAGGACGGGTCCGTCCGCGAGTACCGCGGCGGCTTCCCCATGTACGGCTCGGAGTACAACAACGAACTCGCGGCCGACCTCGGCTGTGACCTCAACGACGACGGGACCGTCGTCGTCGACGACCACGGCCGGACGAGCGTCGACGGCGTCTACGCCGTCGGTGACCTCGTGCCCGGCCACAACCAGATTCCCGTCGCCATGGGCCAGGGCGCGAAGGCCGGCATCGCCATCCACATGGACCTGCGCGCGTTCCCGCGGAGCGTCGAGGAAATCGAGGAACAAGGGCCGGTCGACCCAGATGAGGTGCCCGCCGTCTCGCAGTCGCTCCGGGAGACGGCGCGAGCGTTCCGGGACGCTGAGGCGGCCGAGTCGGCGGCAGACGACTGACGGACGCGCTCGGTCCGCCCCGTCAGACGGCCGCGACCACGTCGAGTTCGACCAGCACCGTCTCGTAGAGATCGGCCACCTCGACGGCACACCGCACCGGGTACGGTTCCGAGATGTACCGTTCGTACACCGTGTTGAACGCCGCGAAATCGTCCAGATCGGTGACGTAGACGGTGACTTTGATGACGTCGTCGAACGACGACCCGCCGGCCTCGAGGACTGCCCCGACGTTTTCGAGGGTGCGCTCGGCTTGCTCGGCCATCGTCTCGCCCACGATGTCGCCCGTCTCCGGGTCGCCGGGTAACATCGCGGTGTGCAGCGTCCCTCCGTGGATCATCCCCTGCCCGATGGGGAGCGAGTAGGCGTCGGTGAACGTCGGCGCGCCGTCCGTCGTGACGGGTTCCATGACGGCTGTCGGGTCGATGGGTGGGGGAATAACGGTTTCGCGGGCCCGAGTTCGTCGGCGGCGCCGACCGCGTGTGACGGCGGTGAAGGGAAACGACCTTATTCTCCGCTCCAGAAACAACGCTTGCGCGCCGGTGGTCTAGTGGTAGGACCTGAGCCTTCCAAGCTCATGGCCCGGGTTCAAATCCCGGCCGGCGCAGTTCTCCCGAGAACCGCGAGCGAGGAGCGACAGCGACGAGCGAGCCGGCCGAGGGGGACTGCGTACTCCGGCGATTTGAACCCTCCCAGTCGCGCGCAGCGACCGCGGGGAGCGAGCACGTCTGGTTTCGGTTCAAATCCCGGCCGGCGCAGTGCTCCCGAGCAGGCTGGGGATTTGAAGGAGGCGAGTCACAGCCCGCGCAGCGAAGCGAGCAGGAACGTCTCGCCATCGGTTCAAATCCCGACCGGTGCAGACTGCCTCGAACGAACGTGAGTGGCGTGTCCGCGCGACACCGATCATGCGCAGGCGTCGGCGAGCGGCCACGCGGTGCGGGTCACTCGTCGCTCACCTCCGGTGACGGGCGCTCGTCTTCTTCGTCCGTGGCCGCCGTCGAGTCGGCCGGTTCGGCTTCGTCACTCGGCACCCCGAACAGACCGACGTAGACGCCCGCCCACAGGCTGCTGCGGCGCGACCGTGGCCGTCGTCGCATCCGTCAGGCCCTCCGAACCAGATGATCTCGGACGGCTCGCTGACACGTTTCGCACACGTCGTCGAGCCGGGTGATCGTCGACAGGACGGGGTAATCGATCGGGAAGTCCTCGTAGAGATACGGTACGAGCGTCCGGTGACTGATCTCCGCGCGCGTGTCTCCGGTCGTCTGCCGCAAAAACGCCTGTCGTCGGTCCGCGAGCTCCCGACAGTGGTCGCGGTGGGTCGCGAGCGTCTCGTGGCGCGCCCGGAGCGCGTCGAAGCCGAGGTCGGTCAGGGGCGTCTCGTCGGCGTCGGCCAGCCAGCCGGTGAGTCGCTCGACGGTCGAGACGGCGTCGTCGAGTTGGGTGCGTTCGCAGCCGAGGGCGCGCTCCAGTGTCTCGGCTTCCGCCCGCCGGGCGCGCGTCTCCGTCAGAATCGCTCGCTTGAGCGCCGCCGAAAACGACGCCTCGGTCGTCGACGCGAGCGCGACGGCGATAGCGTCCGTGAACTCGGTTCGAATCGTCGAGAGCAGGGGTTCGGTGTCGTCAGCGTCGGCGACGCTGTGGGGGCGGATCGTCTCGGCGAAGGCGGTCCGGACGGTTCGACAGCGGTCGGACGCGCTCGGGTCGGCGTGCGGACGCGAACCTGCGGTGGCCGTGATGCTGGCCGCCGCCGAAGGGGTCGGATCAGTCGGCAGGGTCGCGACGCGTTCAGCGAACGTCTCGAAGGCCTCGCGCTTTCGCTCGACCGCCGCCCGCTCCGCACTGACGCGGGAGCGGGCCGTCTCGATGTGGGTGGTCACCGTCATCTCAGGCGTCGGAGTGAATCGGGGCGCTGGCCAACCCCTGCAGTTCGGCGTCGGTCGAGAGGGTGAGCGTGACACGCCAGCCGTCGTCGTCGACGGCCCGAAGCGACGATGGGGGAACTGACGGGGTCCGGCGGTAGAGACCGACGACGAGTGGCAGAACGGGCAGTCGCCCGTCCCGTGGGGAGAGCGCGTAGTCCCGTAAGTGAACGATGGCGAATCGCGTCCCGGCGTCGAGATCCACCGACCACGGTGAGTGGTGATACGCCCCGAGCAGCCCACAGCGCTGCAGGGACCCGAGCGTAGCCGGAAGCGGGCGTTCGACCGGTTCGATCGGGGCCAGTCGGGTCGCCGCGTCCCCGAGTACGTCGGCCTGTTCGCCCGGCGCCAGTCGCGCGTCGAGTTCGGTCGCCATGCTTTCGAGCAGGCACAGACAGAGGTCGTCCGGGTCGGTTACGGACTCCGCGAGGTCCGCGTAGGCGGTCATCACCGCCCGTTCGGCGGCGTCGTAGCCGGCGTCCGACAGCGACTCGAACACGGCGGCCGCCACGCGGTGACAGAACTCCACGAGATCCCGGTTCGACGGCCGGACGGCCGCACCGTCGAGGATACCGAGCGTCCGGGCCGTCGGGTCGAGAAGCTGAGTCGTCGTGTCCGCGGCCGACGTTCGGGAGTCGCCGTCCTGGCACACGATCACGTCGTGGAAGGGGTACTGCGGATCGTAGCGCCGGAGCGCGGCCCGGTACTGCTCGACCCGTCGGGCGGCGGTCCGGGCGGACTCCCGGTCCGCGAATCGCATACCGACGGCAGGGACGGGCCGGTCGCCCGTGCGCCCGCAGACAAGATAGTACGCCCCCTCGTCGCTCGCGAGGGCGTCGATGCGGGCCCTGAGTTCGACGAGCGTACTCCCGATCATCGGTCGCCATCGCCGGTGACGATGTCCGCGACCCGCCGTCGATCGAACAGCCGTTCCCTTCCGGGAACGACGTGGCCGAGCGCGACGGCCACGTCCGTGTACCGCGGGAAGACGGTAAAAGCCGTCTCGGGCACGCGGTCGAACGCCACGTTACCGATCGGCGACAGCCGTACCGAATGTCCACCCGTCACACCAGTCTCTGCCGGCGTCGCGTCCGTGGTGTTCGCCCCGGAACAGTCCGCGAGGAACCTCCCGGCGGCGACGGCGCCGCCGTAGTTCGCGTACGCTCGCCGCGTGGGTCCCGAGTCGTCGGTCGGCCGTACCATAGTATTTTAGGTGTGCCTAAACAATCAAAGTGCTTTCGGATATTAGGCGCGCCTAATCCATGAAGTGGCGACGAGCGTCGACAGCCGCGGCTACTCGACGGCGGTACGGCGGAGAAATCGGAGTGGTTACTTCGGGACGTGCTGACAGGCGTCTGTGCGTCCGTTTTCGCAGAGTCGTTCGAGCGTGTGGCACGCTCGTTCGTTACCGTCGCTACATTCCTCGCGGAGCAGTACCATATCTTGCTGTTTCATTGTATGTTATCTCTTAACATGGTAGTGTGTGCCATGATACTTATACGTTGGGCATCCAGTGACGTTCGCGACGCCACCGGCTCCCTGGGATCTTCACTGACGCGTTCCGAGAACCGGTCGCGTTACTGCGGGACGTAGCGGCAGGCGTCGCCCCGGCCGTCCTCGCAGAGCCGTTCGAGCGTCTGACAGGCGTTGTCGTTCCCTTCACTACACTTCTCGCGGAGTTTCAGCAGTACCACGTCGTCTCGGACCATGTGTGTTATCCTCAATCATGATAAGATATAGCATAGTATTTACGTTTATTGACGAGGCAACGCTAGCCGCTACCGGGAGTGCCGTCGCTGAGAAGTCGAAGTATGAATGTGGACGGCGAGATTGCCCGGCGTTCCGATCCGGGGAGTCCCAGTCGCCTCCTCCACCCCGCGATCCTTCGAGCGACGGGCGTCCGGCGGTGGGCTGCTCGCTTCCGCGCCTGGCCCAGTGCCGTCGACGAACCGCGGCGGAGCGTCCCTGCGGACGCACGCCGCGGACCGCTGTCCCCGAAGGACGAGGCTTCCACGTTGGCTCCCGGGGCCCGAACCGGTCTGACCGGACGCCCCCGAGTTCGGTCCCCGCTCAAGACCGTAGTGCGGGTGGGAGAGCAGGGCCTAACTGCCCGACCTAGTCCATCCAACCGTATGCCGGTCCCTCTTAAGGGCCTTTCGACTCGACCGCTCGATGCGGCCGCGTCGACCGATCCTATCCGAGTACCGACCGGGCGTACAGCGCGGCGGCGACCGGGATCACCGCCGTCACGGCGACGACGTACCAGCGGTGATCGACGATCCACGACGCCGGAAAGCCAAAGAGTGGCTGGAGCGACACCGACACCGCCCAGAGGAGGGCAACGAGGAGGGCGACGACACCGAGCGCGAGCGAGATGCCCGCGGCCGTCGTCGGATCGGTCCGACCACGCGCGCCAGCCAAGAAAACCACTGCACCGACGAGGGCGAAAAAGAGGACGGCGCCGGCGCCGAGGGGACCGGCAGTGTAGTACCGGCCGAGTTGGGCCCCCCAGCCAGTGGCGACGAGGTAGGGGAGGGCAAGCGTGGCGACGACTGCGAGACAGCCGGCGATGCCAAGGGCGGGCGCGGCCTGCTCCGTTCGCATACTCGGTTCTGTCTCCGCCGGCGGGTTAAATCGCTCGTATCGCCGTCGACGTGGCCCACGACCGATGAGCAAGGAATTTAGTCGCGCGCCGTCCAGTTGGGCCAACGTGACCGAAATCCACCCGAATCAGCGCGTCGCGATGCTCGCGGACGCGCAGAACCTCTATCACTCGGCACAGAGTCTCTACTCTCGGAATATCGACTACTCCGCGCTCCTCTCGAAAGGCGTCTCCGACCGCGAACTCGTTCGCGCCATCGCCTACGTCATCCGCGCCGACTCCCCCGAGGAAGAACGGTTCTTCGAGGCGCTTCAGGAAATCGGCTTCGAAACCAAAATCAAGGACATCAAAACCTTCGGGGACGGAAGCAAGAAAGCCGACTGGGACGTCGGCATCAGCCTGGACGCCGTGACGCTCGCGAATCACGTCGACGTGGTCGTTCTCTGTACCGGCGACGGCGACTTCTCCCGCCTCTGCTCGCATCTCCGCCACGAGGGCGTCCGCGTCGAGGTGATGGCCTTCGGCTCCTCGACGGCCGACGAACTCGTCGACGCCGCGGACTCCTTTCTCGACCTCTCGGAACGCGAAGACACGTTCTTGCTGTAGCGAGTAACAGTTGCAGCCTGTGTCAGCGGTTACTACTCCACTCGTCGTCTAGGACCCGTTCCTCGACCGACCGCCCGTGCCGCCGGTAGAACGCCGTGGCGTAGGTGTGCCGGAAGGCGAAAAACAGCGCCGTCGTCACCACGGAGACGAGCGACAGCGCGACCACTTCGGGCGTCGAGAGGCCGAGTCCCCCGCCGCCGGCGAACAACTCGCCCATCCCCGGCGCCCCGCCCGCACCGGGGCCGCCAGGGCTCATCCCACCACCGATAGGGCCGGGCGTCTCGCCCGCGCCCGGTCCGCTCGTGAGGAAACGGTAAGCCGCGAAGCCGGAGACGGGAAGGGCCGAGAGGCCGCCCAGAGCGACCGTAATGACGCTGTAGCCGAGCGTGCTGACGAGGTTCGCCCGCACGAAGTCGACGCTCCCGGAGACGGCGTCGACCGGCCCCGCGTCGTCGACGACGACGAGGACGGGGTAGAACTGGACGAGAAAGAGGACGATTAGATACGCGAGCACGAGGGCGACGCCGAGGCCCGCGCCGACGATGGCGACCGGCCCGAGCGATCCGCCGCCGGCGGCGACGACAGTGACGAGGGCGAGGACGAGGAAGGCAACGCCGAACGCCAACTGGATGCCGAACTCGACGAGCGTGGCGAGCAAGAGGTCGAGGTACCGCCCGCTGCCCGTCGCGGTGAACGCGCCGAACGACGCCTCGCCGTCGAGCGCCTCGCGAGCCATCCCGACGACGCCGGCGAGGACGAACGGCGTGACGAAGAACGTCAGGAGTTGGAGCGCAGCGGGTGCGAGCGGGACTGCGGCCAACTGGAGGGCACGCTGTGGCAGAACGACGAGCGCGTAGACGAGGCCACCGAGAAAGAGGACGGGGTTCCGCGAGAGCGCATCGACTGCCGTCCGGAGGGACTGGACCGCTGACATACCCATGCAGGGGCGTAGCGAACACATAAAAGTGATGAGACGCCTGGACGGCGGGCCAAAGGTATACCCCGCCGCTCGGCGACGACCACCCATGCGCGTCAGCGTCATCGGCGGGAGTCGCGTCGACGAATCGGCGGCCGAACGAGCGCGGACGGTGGGCCGCCTCCTCGGGCGGCGGGGTCACGTCGTGGTGTGTGGCGGCCTCGGCGGCGTCATGGAAGCAGTCTGTGAAGGGGCGAGCGACGTCGGCGGCGAGACGGTCGGGATCCTTCCGACGGCCGACCGCCGCGACGCCAACGCGTACGTCGACACCGCCGTCGCGACGGGGCTGGGCCACGCCCGGAACGCGTTGGTCGTGATGAACGGCGACGCCGTCGTCGCCGTCGACGGCGGCGCGGGGACGCTCTCGGAACTCGGGTTCGCGGGCGTCTTCGACCGGCCCGTGGCGGGCCTCGGCACCCACGACGTGCCCGGGGTCGAAGCCGTCGAGTCACCCGAAGCAGCGGTCGATTACGTCGAAGCGGCTTCGTCGTCGGACCAGCACTGAACGTCGACCGGGACCTTCAGATCGAGAACCGGACTCCCGTCGGCCATGTCGACGCCACGGAGTCGGAGCCGACCGGTGTCGGGGTCGACCGACAGCACCTCGCACTCGGTGAGACAGACCGGGTTCGGCCGCGCGGGCGAGCGCGAGGTGAAGACGCCACGAGCGGGGTCGCGATCCAGCGTCAACACGTCACGGTCCGCCTGATCGGCCCACCAGACCACCACGATCCGGTCGCCGTCGAAGCCCGTCAGCCCCTCGCGGTACGCCGGGTCGACGTCGAGGATGCCCTCGGCCGCGTCGCGAAAGCCCTGTCGGGGCGCCTCGCTCGTCGTCTCGAAGGGGGTGTGGACAGTACCGATGGGAGTACACTCCATGGTTGACCGAGAAGCGGCGGGAAGAAAAGACTGACCGCGGTTACCAGGTGCCGTGGAACGTATCGAACGAGAGGGAGTCGAGAGGCTCGTCGCCGACGGCGATGCGGTACTCGCCCGGCGTGAGCATCGGCTTGTGGAACTGCGGACCGTCGTCGGTCGTGATCCGGGGACAGCCCGTGTTGACGAAGGCGTCCATGTCGAAGTTGCGAAGGCGATCCGGCGTCACCTCGTCCATCGTGATCAGGTAGGCGTTCTCGTTGTCGTCGACGATTTCCTCGGCCATATCCCAGCGACCCTGCCCGATCTTCGTACAGAAGATGACGCCCCACTTCTCGGCGTCCATCGCGCGGTGGACGGCGCCGTAGCGCTGCTTCATGAACTTCTCCGTGTCGGCGACGGTGACGACGTTGTTCACCGGATCGCAGATGT
>Ga0102935_1000993_pt1 | contig 10385 bp, 15 predicted proteins | sample SalPonR2_A_D2_MG_FD_78508 | JGI IMG/M metagenome (GOLD analysis project Ga0102935, IMG submission 78508) | Salt pond soil microbial communities from South San Francisco under conditions of wetland restoration - Salt Pond MetaG R2_A_D2_MG | ecosystem: Environmental > Aquatic > Marine > Intertidal... | reverse complement strand
AGCTCACCGTCGCCGTTGACGAGCAGGCCCCGCTGGCCGGACAGGTCGCTACCATCGTCGACGCGATACTGACTGAGGTGGAACACTGGAAACGAGGGGAGACGGCGTGAGCGGGGAGACGGCGACGCTGGGCGATTTCGGCGCTGGTGGGCTCGGCTCGGACGGGCACATCGACAAACAAGCAGCGGCCCAGAAGGCCGCTGCCGGCGAGTGGGAGTTTCTGGCCGTCGGAAACGATACAATCGGGTGGCACATTCCCGACACTGGCGCGACGGTGCTGCTCAAAGGCGGCGACGCTGGCTGGACACTCGAACGAGCAACGAAACTCGTTGGGACGCGGGAGACACTCGATGCAGGCCTGAATCTCGCGAACTCGTACATGCAGGACCGACCGGAGGGTGCCTCGGCGTGGCGCTGATCGAGCGCGAGGGCTGGCCCCAGGTCGAAACCCGCCGGGTCGAAGAGGGGCTGAGCCACGCTCGGTTCTGGATGCAAATCGAGCCCCACAAGCACGGCTTCTGGGAGGTCTTCGACGGGACCGTTCTGGCTCACTACCCCGAATGTCGGTTCAAGATGGACGACCAGCTGACCCTCGGTGAGTTTTCTGCGACTGCAGAGTAAGTACGATGTCCGAACACGACACCGAAGCGATTCTTGAGCGGCTGCCCCCCGAGACGCTGCTCGATTCTGACCACCTCCAGCCGATCCAAGCCGGCATCCGCTGTATGGATTCGGTCGAGACAGTCCAGCAGTATCTCGCCCACGAGAATGCGAATCGCAACCGCACGCAGGTCCAGGACGCCTTGCGGATGCGAGCGCGGGACCTTCGCGACGAGGAGCCAGACGACGATGCTGAGACGGCCCCAGTTTTGTGAGCCCCGACTGGGTGCGGGGCAGGTTCGCCGCTCCGCGTGACTTCTATGACCACCGATACTCAGTCTAACACATCGGAAGCACAGGACGACGAGTACGCGACTGTTCCCGACCCGGATGCCGTCATCGAGTTTGGCGACGGCGTCGAGGAGGGATTCGTCGGGCTCATCGAACACACGCTCGCAACGTCGGATTTCGTCCGGACAAACCGGGTTCCGGTGACTTCACAGGGAGGGGAAACGACGCTCTTAGTCAGTGAGGTGGACCCGGATGTCTGAGGAGGACCAACGGTTTTTCGTCGAGATTCGAGGGGTTGGTCCGTCGGATTTCCAGACCAACGAGGAGACTCCGGGGAGACAGGACGAAGCAGTCGCCCTCGCGAACGATGTCCACGATCTCCTGCGAGAAGAGTACGGGAAAACCGAGGTGACCGGCGTGGTGCCGGTGGTCAATCCCGATATCCACGAGCGTCTAGTCGACAAATGTTAGTCGAGCATCCCGACGCGACCTGTCCCGACTGTCCGGGGACACTGCTGTATCGGTTTTCGGCCGTCATCGAGGGCTGGCGGGTCGTGTTCCTGTGTGCCCGGGCCTGTGGGTTTACCGAGACGGTCGGCGTCATTGACCGGTCGGCCATCGACCATCGCGACGAGCGCCACGAGCAGGCGGTCGCGATGGGCCAGACGCTCGCCTAAGTTCGGGTTTTCTGGGCCTCTGACGGGTGAGAGGCGTGCCTGAGAGTACGTCTCGGTCCAAGCCAATGATCTCTGCAAACGACGGTCCGCCATTTGAGGACTGGAAGCTGGTTAACAATGAACCGCTGGCGTTCGAGAATGTCCACACAGGTACAACCGTCTGGGTACGGTACTCGGAAGACCGAGCCAGTTGGGTCTGTGGTGGCCCAAACACAATCTGGGCCTACGATAGCCAAGCTGCGGCACGGGAGGGACTGTTGGCATACGTTCGAACCACTCGACGGCCGTCTGGAATGGTGTAACAAGCGTGTTGGGGATATCTAGCACCGTAGTATCGATTTTCTGGGCCTCTGGCGGGTGAGAGGCGTACCGGAGAGTGCGTCTCACCCCACAGAGATGGCGACACAGAACCCACCAGAGACGGCACAGAGCGCCGAGTTGACTGCACTCCCTGACCGCACCCAAGATGCACTGACAGAGGTGATGAGTGTTCTCGACGACATCGGGCTAGCTCGTGGCGCGCCAGACCTGTATCTGGTCGTATCGAGTTCCGGGTCCGAGTATCTCGTCGACACTCGGGAGGGCACGTGCGAGTGTCCCGACGACGAGTATCGCGAGATCACGTGCAAGCATCGACGTCGCGTCGCCTTCGCGACCGGCGAGCGGCCGATTCCGGGCTGGGTACAGCGAGACCGGCTGGACGACCACTTCGGCGAGCACGTCGACGGAACCCCACGGTTTTCGGCGACCGACGGCGGGGTTGCCCAAGCACGCTTCGACGACGGGGAGCTAACCGATCCCGAAAACGACCCCTTCGCAGTCCATAGTGACGACGAGCCCCGCACCAGACGCGCTAAACGTGAGGACATGGACGTGTCTTTTCTTGCCAAGCCCGGCCGCTACGAGGTCCACTCAGCGTCGGATAGTGTGTATGAGATCGACGTCATCGCCGAGACGTGCAGCTGTCCGGATACTGCACAGCGTTGCAAGCACTTCCGGCGGGTGGATATCGAGATTCGTGAGGGGTTGGTCCCCCGACCCGATGGCCGGCTTCCTGATGATTAGAATAAGACTCAATAGGTTCTAATACAAACGAATATATTATGCCTATCTCCAGAGACGAATTTCGCTCGATTGACGAAGACGGAGAGACCCTCCCCGACCTCTCTGTGGACACGACGCAAGGGACAGTGTATCGCTTTCTGCTTGAACACGCTGATCAGGCGTTCCGCCAGCGTGAAATCGTCACTGCCGTTGACGTGCCCGAAGGAAGTGTCGGTCCGACACTCCAGCGACTTGAGCAACACGGCCTTGTTGAGCACCGTGACCACTTCTGGACCATCGCCGACGCTGAACACGCTGTCGTCTCGGCTGGCCTTCACAGCGCGACAACGGCTGATGAGATAGACGATGGATTCTCCGACGCTGATGTCGATGCGTGGATGGACACTGCGGTCGATCCGATTGACGATGAGACAGACAGTACGGGAGTCTAATTGAGATGCCAGATCGAGGGACCGTCGTTTGGGCGCCAGATCCGTTCAAGACGGACAGCGGAAACCCGCGCCCGTGGCTTATTATCTCGGATGAGCGGCTGCCGTATCCCGAGAAAGAATCGATCGCTGTAGCGTTTACCACTCAGTCGCACCATCCCGGCAGCCTTACTGTCCCCAGTGATGCGTGGGTTCGTGGCGAACCCAACCAGCAGAGCCATGTCTTACCTTGGACGATTGCGACGCTGAAAGATGCGGTCCACATCGTTGGGACACAGGGGGCGATCACGGCAGCGTTCGTCGATCAAGTCGTTTCAACCACGATTTCGTATCTGGACGAATCGTCGGTGACTGATGCGTAGTCGGTAGATTCGCCCCCGGCAAGATGGAATAATTCGACTGCCCCGGACGACGACGAACTGGACTCGGTGGGACCACGGGCAGATACGGACCGCCCATATGCCGTGGCCGGTAACCAGCCGACTGACCCCAACAACGATGGGTTGTACGAAGATGTCAATGGCGATGGCGCAGTGAACATCATTGATGCTGATGCGCTGCAGCGAAATCGACAATCTGCGGCAGTCGGTGCGAACTGGACGGCGTATGATTTCACCGGTGACAATCGAACGGATGTCGGCGACGTCCAATGGCTGTTCAATGCGACGCAGAGTTCCGTCATCAACGACTCGGACGGGCACGGGCTGCCGAATGAGTACGAACTGAACGTCACGGAGACAGACCCGTCGCAGGCAGATAGTGACGCTGATGGTCGCATCGATGGGCTCGAAGACTTTGATGGGGACAATCTGACTGCGTACCACGAGTACCGACTCGGCACCGACCCGCGAAATAACGATACGGACAGTGACGGACTGGCCGATGGATTCGAGTCCCAGCGGCCTGGCTTGGACCCGACAACCGCTGATACGGATGGTGATGGGGTCTTCGATCCACAGGAGGATCTTGACGGCGACAATCTCTCCGTCCCAACGAGACATCCAATGGCACGATCATCGGGCTCGCCGATACGGATAGGGACGACCTGGAGGATGGCACAGAGATACACGAGTACGGCACGGACGCGACCGTTCCCGACACCGACGATGATGGGTTGGATGACGGGGCAGAGATTCGACTCGGTACCGACCCACTGGTCGCCGACACTGATGGGGATGGGGTACTCGACGGGAACGAAACCTACCAGACGAATACATCAAATAGCAGTTTGGGCGTGTCGCTGTCGCTGACTGGTAACGGCGATATTGCCAATGATACGACTATCGAGCTCCAGGATGACCCGATGTTTAATTCTTCACGGGTCGACAACATGAGTCACTCGCCGGTCGTCGAACTTGAATCCGAACAGAATTTCTCGTCGGCGAACGTGACGATGGCATACAACGAGACCGGCGTGACTAACGAGTCTCAGGAACTCACCGTATTCACCTACGACCCGGAGATAGGCATTTTTGTCCCGTTGAATTCGACTATTGATACGGAGAATAATACTGTTACTGCTGAAACGACTCATTTCTCGACGTTTGCCGTCTACAACCTCGAAACGTGGGAGACGACTTACGATGCCGAGGAACCAGTCCGTGAAAGCGACGACGACGGTATCGTACCGGTAGACGTCGCGCTGGTGATGGACACGTCTGGGTCGATGCGCTACGATGACGAACTCAGAAATCAGGCCGGCCAGCAGTTCGTGTCCGGACTGCTGGATATGGACCGAGCCGCGGTCGTGGACTTCGACTCGTCGGCATCGGTCGAGGAGGGGTTGACGTCGGATTTCAGCGCGGTGAATTCGACACTGGACAGTTTAGGTGCCTTTGGTGGGACCGACATCGGCGACGGCGTGAGTGCCGCAAACAGCCACTTCGAGTCACAGAGCAACGACTCGCGGGCGCAGGTGATGATTCTGCTGACCGACGGGCAGGGTAGCGGTGGGATTTCGGAGGCTGAAACGGCCGCCGACCGAAATACCACCATCCATACTATTGGCTTCGACAACGCCGATCAGGACAAATTACAGGAGATAGCGAACATCACTGGCGGGGAGTACAACTACGTTGCCGACAGTTCGGACCTGCCGCAGGTATTTTCACGGGTCGCGAACAACACGACCGACATCACTGACAGCGACGGCGACGGATTAAGTAATCGGCAAGAAACAGAGGGGATGATACTTGGGAGTCCAACCGGAGCATATGTCCAGACTAATCCCAATCAGTCTGATACGGATGATGATGGGCTCGCTGATGGCCAAGAGGTTGGTGAACATCAGGAAGTGGAACGGCGTTTCTCCAGAACAGACACGACCTACACTGTTTCATTCTACGAGTATACTTCCAACCCAACTCGACTGGATAGCGATTCCGATGGCGTGCCAGACGGCGACGAAGTCAACGAGTGGGGTACCGATCCACTGGATCCGGATACCTCAGGAGACGGTTTGAACGACCTTGTTGACCCAGCTCCAACTGAGGAGACCTACCCGCCGGCGTTTGAATACGATACCTCGAACGACTATTTCGCCACATTCCTGCTCAACCCGGTTGGTATTAGTCCGGGAACCATTCAAGATATCACTATTATTGCTGGCCCGACTGGTTCCGCAGATTCTATCCAGGAGATACGAGTACAGCAATATTCTGAACCGCCGATGGATAGTGGTAGTTGGAATAATCAGACGTTCACAGAGGAGGACTTCTCTTCTGAATCAGACGGAAGGATTTCTGTGTCACCTCGATTCGGCGATCAAGATGGTCTTTTCGCCCCCACGGAATTCCGAATTGTCGTTATTGACTCAAATGGGAATCCTGCTATAATAAACCAAGATATAGAGAATGAGATCGTTAATATTTCTGCAGTTGTTACTCCTACAAGTACCTACGCGCAGACAACCCCTGCAGTATATGCTGGAGCGACGGCTGGCGCTGGTGGGGCGTATTATGGTGCCACAACAACCGGTGTTAGCATCAGCAGTGGTGGTGTAGTGGTTTCGGGCGCAGTTGTATCTGGTGCAGCCCAATATGTAGTAGTCAGGGAAACAACGGGGTCAGCACAAGGAACTGTGCAAAGTTACTCACGGACGATCCCTGCAACAGAGGTGGTTCAACAATGGGAGGGGGAGGATTTGTATTCGGTTTCTCTCTACTCTAACAACGATATTGAGCTTCCTCTACGGTTGCCGGCCGGAGACGTATATGAAGCTCCATCGGGCGATGAAGGGATGGACCGTGGCTTTGGTGAGGACTACATCTACCGGACGCCTGGGATCAACAGCCAGGAAGACATTGATCAGGTAATTCAGAATCCCAACGCCATTGAACAAGATGGTGATTACACGTTAGCGATCGGTGATAATCCGAATGGCGAAGGAAGTGTTGGGATTTGGCTTAATGACGGGTTTATTCTGGCTGCTGACCGACTCTACGAAGACATCAACGGTCAACAGATAATCCTCCCGGACAATGTTGTTAATAAAATACTGAACCGGCATCAGAACGTTGGCCAGTCAGAAGAAGAGGTAAGAGAGACTGTTCAAAATATTCTACAGAACCCTGACGAGGTATATGAAGATCCTGAAGGATATCGTATGTATATAAAACGAATTGATGGTGAAATATTTGTATTATTTGTATCTAACAGAGGATACGTTCAAACTGCATTCCGACCGGAACTGTCGGATGGAACTTATACAGAACAACGTGCAATCGAGTATATAGAAGAACAAATTGAACGATTTGGTTTTACTAAGATCGTAGAAGAAAATCAGATAACAGATGAAAATCTAGGTGAATGAATATGACTGTTAACCTATCACTGGTAAAAATCTGGGACGGTTGGCAACCCCGTGTGCCAGATAATATTGTTTTTGAATTAGATACTGGAAATAATCGTCTTGAGTTAGAGGCTTCGATTATTGAGCTAGCCAAAATTTGGCAACATATCAATCAGAAGAATAAGATGGATGATTTTCGATTTGGAACTGGAGGTTCGCTCAGTCTTCAGTTTTCTGATTCAACCATTCATATGAGCTTAGATAATAAAACATATATTCCAATGGAATATGATGAATTTTATTCGGAGTATAATGACCTGCTGGAGAGTGTTTTTACCCAACTTAACCGCATAGATAGTCAGTCTAAAGGTAGCTCAGTTAGACAACAACATCAAGTAATCAACGACGCATACTCTTATATTATAAAATAAACGAAGTGAATATTCCACCTCTTGCTCTGGTTTTACTTGCTATGGCTCGTTGGTACGGTGAACCCATTGATTATATAGAAAGCGGCGAATACGAGACTGCAAGCGACCTCTATCTCCGAAAATGGCTGACTGTGTTAATTGACCAGGAGTTTGACCCCGTCGGTGCCGGGGGCGCACCAGTCGGACTGTTACTCGCATCGTTGAGTGCGGCCGCTCAAAGCGGACACACGACTCGAGTCACACTCATCTCGAATCTACTGGAGGGTCTTATCGAAGCGATACAGCGAGAGGCGTCAAGTCCCGTCCTGCAGACATTGAGTCACGAGTGGCTGGGTGACGCCTCTCTGTTTACCGACCCAGCGACCGCACCATTCGTCTTTAACTAAGACTCACACCTCGGTTGTGTAGCCGTAGCGAGCGTCTCTTGTAAGATCGGTCGTTGTTGGTGGATCTTCTGAGCATCCTCGATAAGCCACTGCTGTCACGCGGTTTCTCTCTTAGCTAAAGACGGATTGAGGCCGTACTCGCCTCTGCTTATAACTCACAGTTATCGGATGTCACTATCCTAATGGCGAGTCACCATGGGACGAGTGGTAGCGATGAAGCTGTCGTAACTCGTCCACGGCCTTTACCACCAGTGGGGGTGAAGGGCTCTGTTGAATCACTAGACGGCGTCGGGATAGGTCGCTAAATCAAAGGAGTTGAAGCGGGACGATTCGGTTGTCCATGACACAAATCTCCCGCTTCACTGGTGAGATTGTGCCGATTGCTCAAGTTGTTACCGGTGATGGAGACGAATCCGCCGCCCCGGAAGGTGGCGGCGGATTCGCCGAATATGCCATCGTTTCCCTGCATTGTCTGCGGATTTACCTTGATACGTCCTACCGGATGACGATTGACCTGCTCAAAGAGATGCCACAAATAACCGGGGAGATCGGCCTCGACGCGGCCGATCTCCCCTCACCATCTACGTTGTGTAAAGCGTTCGACCGAATCGAAATGAGCGTCTGTCGAGTGTTGCTGCGCCAGTCGGCGCAGCTACACGACCCATCCAAACACGCTGCTATCGACGCAACATTCTACGAACGCTCGGCAGCGAGCCGTCATTACTGCCAGCGAATAAGCTACCGCGTCCAGAAGCTGAAAGTCACGAAACTCGTCGATACAGATTCTCAGGCCATCCTTGACGTTCACTGCTCGACGACTCGGGAAGGAAGCGACGCAGACCTCGCTGAGCAGATCGCCCGCCGGAACGCGGGCGATCTGCGGTCTCTCGCCGCCGATAAAGGCTATGACAAGCAGTCACTCCGCGAAGCACTCCGTAAACTCGACATCAGACCGCTGATCAAGCACCGGATTTTCGCGCCCTACGACTACGCTCACAACGCTAGAATCGACGAACAGCGGTACAATCAGCGCTCTATGACTGAAACCGTTAATTCGGCTGTGAAGCGCTCGCTCGGCTTCGCCGTGCGAGCGCGTTCCTGGTTCCGTGAGTTCCGAGAAATCGCTCTGATGTGTGTCGTCTACAACATCAAGCGAGCCGTGAAACGGTGAAATCCACCGCTCTGTGGCGATTCAACACAGCCGGTCAAACAGAATTCAGCCTCGTGATATTGACACCGATTGACGTACAAAATATAACCTCTACATCTTGCACGAGAGTCTATGGCAATGTCAGCGCTCGTTAGGTGTTGACCAGATTAGGCAAGGGCTTGAGAGAATTCTGATCGTGATTATCCCCGCATGCTCAAGCAAGCATTCAACGATCAGTACAGGCGGTGCAGTGAGTACGAGCATCCGCGCGACCGGAGGGAGCGCAGTTCACTGAACGCGAGACGAAGCCGAGCGTTCAGCCTTTTTAGCGTAGATTTTTGCGCCGAGCGGTTCCCGCAGCGAACGGAGTGAGCGAGGAAACCCGAGGCGGAAAAAGGTACTCGCACACTTCTTGGGCAGCGTATTCGTTCAACCGTCGCTGAAATGAAGAAGAGGTTCCAGTATCAATTCGTTCGAAGAGAATTCTGGTCGTGCTTCTCCCCCCAACTCAGCAATCCCTGTACGAGCAATCACGAATGCTACTGCCACATGTAGAACGACGGATGACAGTCAGGGCACGACGGTCACGGGGACGGACACTCGACTGACGGCGGTTTCAGCGAGCGGCCCCTTCAGCATGCTCCGAAGTCGACCAACTGGCGACCGCCCGACGACAACGTGGTCGATGTCACTGTCTCGGACCCAGGTCGCGAGGTCGGCCGCAGAGTCTCCCGAATCGGTCGCTATCGAGAGCGGCCTGTCGTGTCGCTCAGCGATCCGTTGTGCCGACTCAAGTACCCCTCCACCGTCCGTTTTGGGAGCGGCCCAGCCTGTCGTTTCATCACCGTCGCCCCACGTGACAATCCGGTTCGCCTCCGCCTCAGTCGTGGCCACAACCAAGGCGGTGACATCAGCGTCCGGGAACCGGGTGAACGCGTAACTGAGCGCGTCGCGCGAACGAGGCGATTCGTCGAACGGAACCAACACCCGGCGCTGCCGTGGGTGCCGTATCAGGTCGTCCTCGGCCAGGTCCGCTCGAAGTATCGTCACAGGGACCGGTGTCCGACGAATTACCGCACGCGAGACACTCCCGAAGAACCGGTTCACCGTCCCGGAGAGTCCTCTCGATCCCATCACAACCTCGTCGAAGCCCTTTGCGATGATGTATCTGGGTACCTCGTCGCGCGGCCGGCCGTAGAGCAGCACCGTCCGTACGCCACCGGGACCGTCAGCGCTGTCGGCAACCGCATCCGCCAACAAGCGCCGTCGGTCCTCGAAGACGCGCGCGTGCTTCCGACCGGTGTGGCCGCCCGCCTTGGTGTGGTCGGGGAACGGCTTGACGACGTGAAACACTGTGACCTCGGCGTCGGGGAACTGTTCGAACGCGTACGCTATGGCGAGCCTCGATGGGTCGGAGCCATCGAACGGAACGGCTACTTGCGTCGTCATGCGCCTGTCACCTCCGCACGCCGGGCGGCGGGACGACCGCGAACGAACGCGGTGGTGCGGTCTGAGTCCGGTACAACCGTGTTGTGAAGTACTGTGGTCATGAGTAGTTGGGTTATGT
>Ga0102935_1000992_pt1 | contig 10387 bp, 10 predicted proteins | sample SalPonR2_A_D2_MG_FD_78508 | JGI IMG/M metagenome (GOLD analysis project Ga0102935, IMG submission 78508) | Salt pond soil microbial communities from South San Francisco under conditions of wetland restoration - Salt Pond MetaG R2_A_D2_MG | ecosystem: Environmental > Aquatic > Marine > Intertidal... | reverse complement strand
GAACGACGACCGGAACGTCAAGATAAACCTCAGGAGCCCGGGACCGTGCCGCACCGAGATGGCGCCCGACGCACCACTGGAGCCCTCGGTCTGTCACTCGACCGCCGAGTATCTCCTTGACCTCGACGCCGACGGCCCCACCGGGGAGTTCTTCTGGCTCGAACACCGGGTGCCGCTGACGCCGGATTTATCGGGCACGGAGTGGGAGGCCGGCGAGCCGGGGCCGAACCTGGAGCCGATAGACGGTCAGTAGGCGTCGAGTAGCCCCGCCCCGTCGCCGTCGTCGGTCTCGCTTTCGGGCGTTATCGACAGTTCGAGGTAGTATCGCTCGCCGTCGACGTCGACGTACGCGTTGTCGAACGGCGGAAAGGTCAGGGCGCGGAGCCGGTCGAGCAGTTCACGGACCGTGTACTCGGCCTCGGGGTCGAGTTCACAGAGGGCGTCGAACTCCGATTTCGTGTGCCAGCCGGCCTCCCCGTCGTCCTGTGGTGATGGGTCGACCTCGCCGGCCTCGATGGCCGGCCAGGTGTCGATAAACAGCTCCACGCAGGCCGCTTCGAGGCGCTCGTACAGCGTTCGTCCGGTGTCGGCAAACGAGCAGTCGACAGTCCGCGTGGCGACGATATCCCCCTCGTCGACGGCCTCGCTCATGTAGTGGATAGTCACGCCCGCCGGCCGGTCCTCGACGATGCTCCAGACGTTCGGGTTGTACCCCCGCGTCTCCGGGAGCAGGCCCGGGTGGACGTTCAGACAGCCCGCCTCCGGCACGGCGAGTATCTCCGGCGGGACGATGTGCTCGAAGCCGCAGGCGACGACGAGGTCCGGCTCCCGCTCCCTGACGAAGTCGAGCTGGTCGGGCTCGGTCAGGAGCGCCGCCACCGTCACCCCCTCGCGGTCACAGAGCCACTCGTAGATGTCGAACCCGGCGTTGTTCGTACCCAGGAAGACGACGTCCATACGTCGGCCACCGCGGGCGCGAAAATAAGGCTGGGGGGTCAGAAGGGGACGTCCGAGAGCGGGACCCGGTCGCCGCTGTCGAGCGACCGGCGGCCCGCGACGACGGTCCGGAGAACGTCGAGGGTCTCGGCCGGCGGGATGGCCGGCTCGCCGGTTCGGACCATCTCGAAAAAGCGGTACAGCGTCCGGCGGAACGCCCGGAAGTTGTCCCGGAGCTGGTGTCTGGAGACCGCGTCGCGGCCGTATATCGACACGTCGAACGTGATAGGGGCGTCCCCCAGCGCCGAGAGCTGGACCGTCGGGTCGCCGGTGGTCTCGATTGTCACCGTCGCCGGGTCGGTGCCGGTGGCGGTGACGGCCTCTGGCCCGGCCTCCAGCACGCCGAAGACGGCGTCGAGCAGGTGGACGCCGTACTTCGACCAGTCGTTGAGCACGACGCCGTCGACCAGTCTGACCGGCCCGTACTCTTCGAGCGTGGCCCGGGGCTCGTCCAACGCCCGGGCGAAGCGCATCCCGGAACAGGACATGAGCAGCCCCTCACGGAGGAACGGCTCGAACCACGCCACGTCCTCGGGGTCGAGCGCCAGCGGTTTGTCGACGAAGGTCGGTATCCCGCGGTCGAGGAACGGCTCGGCGAACTCCCGGTGGCGCCCGTAGTCGTCGCGGGCCAGCAGGACGGCGTCGACCGACTCGGCCATCCCGTCGAGGCTCTCGGCCGCGTTCGGAATCTTCGACGCGCGACAGAGCGTGTCGGTCTCCGCCGGGTCCTGGGTCCACGCGTGCGTGACCGTCACGCCGTCGAAGCCAAATTCCGAGGGGTCCTTCGTCACGAGGTAGTCGTGGATGACACCCCAGTCCGAGGCCTCGTAGCCGGCGTCGTCGTAGCCGTTGACTATCGAGGCAAAGGAGTAGGGGTGGCCGTTGCCCTCGCTGATACCGACCACGCCGACGTCAATCCCGGACATGGCCCTCCGCGAGCAGCTGTTCGGCGACCGCGAAGTCGAGTTCGGTGTCGATATCGAGCGAGCGGGTCGGCTCCATCACCACGGCGGCGGGCTCCCCGAACAGCAGGGACGGCCCCTCGTCACTCACCGCGTCTACATCGAACGCGTACACCGCGCCGTTGAGCTGATAGGCCGCGGGAAGCGCCTGCCGGGGCTGCCAGGGCGTGGCCTCCGGGAGGAACGTCTCCGGGCGACCGTCCTCGACCTGCCAGGTCCGGTGTGGGTTGACCGCTGCCTCGGTGAAGGTCGCGACGGAGTCGACGCCCGGTTCGGCGAGGCGGTCGAGACACGCCTCGACGTCCTCGGGGCGCCGGAACGGCGTCGTCGGTTCGAGCATGACGACGGTCCCGGGCGGGTCCGATTCGTCCTGCAGTGTCTCGACCGTATACCGGACCGTGTCGACGACCAGCGAGTCGTCCCCGGCCAGCCGGTCGGGTCGCATCGACACCTCGGCCCCGTACTCGCGGGCGACGGCCGCTATCTCCTCGTCGTCGGTCGAGACGATAGTCCGGTCGACCGACGACGTGGCCTGAGCGACGTCTATCGGCCAGGCCACGAGCGGTTTCGAGCCGAGTTCCCGTACGTTCTTGCCCGGGACGCCTTTGCTCCCACCCCGTGCCGGGACGAGCGCGACGACCGAGTCCCCCTCTGTCATGTGTGTCACTGGACGCTACAGCCCCATTGGTGTTTCTTTCTCCCGGCCGCGGGCGGAACCGTGCTCACTGTATCGTCCAGCCGCCGTCGACGACGAGGTCGTGGCCCGTGACGTAGGATGCGGCGTCGGACGCGAGGTAACAGACGGCCCCGGCGACGTCCGCCGGCGTGGCCATCCGCCCCAGGACTGTCCGGCGCTCGTAGCGCTCGACGAACGTGTCGTCGTGCCCATCGAAGACCCCGCCAGGGCTGACGACGTTCGCCCGGACCCCGTCGGCACCCAGATACGACGCGATGTAGCGGGTGAGATTGCGGACCCCGCCCTTTATCGCTGCGTACTCCACCGGGCTGGTGATGTCGAGGCCCTCGTACAGCGTGAAGTCGGGGGCCTGGCGGCCGTATATCGACCCCAGATTGACGATGCTCCCCCCGGAGGGCTGGTCGCGCATCACCGCGCCGGCGGCCTTCGAGGTGAGGTAGTAACTGCCCAGGTGGGCGAGGACGTTCTCAGACCAGTCGTCGTAGGTCACGTCCTCGTACTGGCGGCCGTAGTTTTCGTTCCGGGGATAGGCGCAGTTCGCGAGGGTGTCGATGCGGCCGTACTCCTCGACGAGCGTCGAGACGAGGTCGGCGACGGCCGCCTCCTCGGTCACGTCGACCGGGTAGAAGACCGCGTCGTCGCCGATGGTGTCGGCCACCCGCTGGCCCTCGCTCTCGGGCAAATCGGCGACGGCGACCGTCGCTCCCTGTGCCGACAGCCCCTCGGCGACAGCCTCGCCGATGAGTCCGCCGCCACCCGTGACCAGTGCTACCGTCCCGTCGAGGTCGAACATGTGTGTCCCTGTCATCGTCAGTCTCCTGCCGGGAGCGTTACAGTGCTGTCGCCGTGCGGGAGGTCGGCACAGTCACGTCGGGGCAACGTCGTGGGCTCGGTCAGTGCCCCGTCGCCGATGTCCCCGTCGACGGTGGTGAACGCGGCCGAGAATCCGGCCTCCCGGACGAGCCGGACGGTCTCGGCCGTGTACGACTCCGGCCCGCCGTACGGGTAGGCAAACAGGTCGACAGGTCGCCCGAGCAGGTCGGCGAGCTGCCGGCGCGAGGCCTGTATCTCCCACCGCTGGGCGGCCCGCGGGAGGTCGGCGAGCACCGAATGCGTCACCGAATGCGCGCCGATACCCATCCCAGCGTCGGCCAGTTCGCGGAGCTGGCCCGGAGTGAGGTAGACGTCGTCGACGGCCACGTCCGCCGCCGGGAACGCCGCTTCGAGCCTGTCGAGCACTGAGGAGACGGCCCGTGTCGGCACGGCCCTGTTCAGGAGATGTTTGAACCGCCGCACGTCGCTTTCCGTGTCGCGGTCGGCGTACATGCTCTCGCGGTCAGTCCGGAGCGCGACATCCTCGCCGTCGAGTAGCCGCTCGAGTTCGTCGAGCAGTTCCGACCCCGGATACTCGCTGACGAGCGTGTGTATCCGCTGGACCGGCAACCGTCGCCCGAACACCAGCGGGGCCGTGGGGACGAAGAAGAGCCCCCAGAGCCCCCGACGGCGCAGTTCCGGCAGGACACACTCGTAGTGGTCGGCGAGCCCGTCGTCGAATGTCAACACCGCGGCGTCGTCCGGCACCCGCTCCCCGTGCAGACAGGCCCGGAACTGCTCGGCCGACAGCAGCGTGTGTTCGCGTTCGAGATAGTCCAGTTGCGTCCGGAAATCGTCGACGTCGAGGTGGTAGTACCCCGCCGGTGGCCGGTCGGTCTCGCCCCGGACGTAGTGGTACATCACTGCACGCATGTGAGAGCGTCCCTGACGCCGTCGACGATTCTGTCACGGGCCTGCCGCGAGAGCGACGGGTGCATCGGCAGCGAGAGGACCTGCTCGGAGAGCATCTCCGTCCGCGGGAGCGTCCCCTCTGTGTAGCCGTACTGGTCCCGGTAGAACTGCGAGAGGTGGACCGGGTCGAAATACACCTTGGAGGCGATGTTCCGCTCGGCCAGCCGGTCGATGACCGCGTCGCGGTCGACAGCCTCGTCGAACCGAACCGTGTACAGCTGGTAGACGTTTCGACCGTCGGCCGGTTCGCGCGGAGGATGCACGTGCGGGACGTCCTCGAGGCGCTCGGTGAGCGCCGTCGCGACGTCTCGCCGCCGGTCGATGATGTCGTCGATACGCTGTATCTGTGCGGTGCCGATGGCCGCGACCACGTCGGGCATCCTGAGGTTGTAGCCCAGCGAGACGTACTCGCCAGTGTCGGCGCTGTCGAAGTACTCGTCCGTGGCGCGACCGTGTGACCGGAGGCGGCGGAGACGGGCTGCCAGTTCCGCGTCGTCCGTGACTACCGCGCCGCCCTCACCGGTCGTGATAATCTTGTTCTGACAGAAGCTCAATACGCCGGCCCTGCCGAACGTGCCGACGGGCGTCCCCTCGACGGTCGCACCGTGGGCCTCGGCGGCATCCTCTAACAGCGCGAGATCGTGCCGGTCTGCCAGCTCCTGTAGCTCGCGGACCCTGCAGGGGATACCCGCGTAGTGTATCGGCATGATGGCGGCCGTCGCCGGCGTTATCTTCTCGGCCACGTCGTCTGGGTCTAGCGCGTACCTGTCGGCCTCTATCTCGGCGAACACCGGGGTCGCTCCTACCGCCTCGACGGCGTTCGCGGTCGCGATAAACGTAAACGACGGGACGATGACCTCGTCGCCGGGGCCGATGTCACACCCCTGCAGGACGCTGACCAGCGCGCTGGTACCGGAGTTGAACACGACGGCGTGGTCCACGCCCATCTGTGCCGCGAGAAGCTCCTCGAACTCGTCGACGTACGGGCCGTTGGCCCAGTAGCTCCCGCGGGTTATCGAGTCGGCTGCGTTAGCGACTTCCTGTGGCGTCCAGTCTATCTGGAACAGTGGTACAGGGTCATCGACGTCGTCAGTCATCGTGGCCAGCGATCGACGGTGTTCCCGTGGAAGCGTCGGTAGCGGGTTCGACCGGGTCCAGTTCGAGGAGCAGCTCCCGTATCTCGGAGTCGCTCATCGGCGACTGGTACTTCGAGGACAGCCCGTTCTCCGGCACTGTTTCGGCCGCCTCATCGCCGTCACTCGGCGTCTCCGCCGCCGGCGGATAGACGACGTACTCGCCGTCACGGACGACCGTCCGGTGGCGCTCGTCGGCGCTCACGAGAATCTCGTGGAGCCGCTCGCCGGGCCGCCGACCGGTCTCCTCGACGGTGACGTCACGCGGGTTCGGCGCCCGGTGGCGGTAGAGGTCGGTCATCACTTCGGCGAGGTCCTCGATACGGAGCGCCTGTAGCTCCGGGATGTACGTGACACCGCTGCGGCTCTCGCCGATGTGGTCGGCGATGAACGCGGCTGCACCCCGTTTCGAGATGACGAACCGGGTCATCCGGTCGTCGGTGAGCGTGACCGGCCCGCCGTTCGTTATCTGCTGGAGGAACAGCGGGACGACCGAGCCCGACGAGCCGACCACGTTCCCGAGACGGACCGAGCTGAACGCGGGGCCGTCGGGTCCGGTGTGCCGGTCGGCGTCGAGCGTCACTCGCTCGGCCAGGAGCTTGCTCGCGCCCATGACCGACGAGGGGTTCGTCGCCTTGTCCGTGCTGACGGTCAACACCGAGTCGACGTCGTGTCGCCTCGCGAGCTGGATGACGTTCCGGGTGCCCTCGACGTTCGTCTTCACGCTCTCGTAGGGCTGGCGTTCACACTGTGGCACCTGTTTGAGCGCGGCCGCGTGGACGATGTCGTCGACACGGCGAACGACCTCGGAGAGGCGTTCTGGCTCGCGAACGTCGCCGAGTCGGTAGGTGACCGACTCGGCAGCCCGGTCGAGTGTGCGTCGCTGTTCGAAGAGCCGCTGCTCGTCGTTGTCTAGGACCACCACGTTTGGTGGTGCGGGCTGGTCGAGTAGATAATCTACGACGGCCTTGCCAACTGAACCACAACCCCCGGTGACAAGTATCCGCCGTCTGTCCCCTGCGTCCCCCATATGACTTAGTCGAATAGTAAGTTCACGCCAGGACAGATAATAATTTCGGTCGATAACGATTGGTAGAAAACTCCCTCTACCACCCGCCAACCCCCCGATACCCGCGCGTTCCGGCGGTCGTACGGCCGAAGGCTCGACCTATCTTTCAAAAATCAATCTCCTCCTGCATTTTCGTATCGAAGATAAAATATAACCCTTTTATATTCAACTAGTTTTTGACTCGATAATTTTAAGTTAAGTGATTTACGAATTATACAGGAGTGAACGGACCGAACTCTCATGTACGAGAAAGCTAATCGACGGTTTGGGGAAGTCTGGGGCATGCCGGCGTCACGCAGTGACGCAGAGCGGGTGCAACGGGTGGTATCTCATGGCGAGTGAACAGCAAACGGTGACGAACGGCTCGTTCCCGGAGGCAAACAGCGATACAGTCCGCAAGAACGGCCAGACACAGCTCGATGCCGACGAGTTGCTGGTCGGGCCTGACAGCACCGAGAGTCCGGCGCTGTCGGTCATCATGCCAACCCTCAACGAGGAGGAAGGCATCAGAGAGTGCATCGAGCGGATCAGGACGGCGGTCGTCGAACTGCAGGCGACCACCGAGATACTAATCAGCGACAGCTCGACGGACAGGACGCCCGAAATAGCCCGCGAGATGGGGGCCATCGTCGTCGAGCCGGACGTCGGTGGCTACGGGAGCGCGTACAAGTACGCCTTCGAGCAGGCGCGTGGCGACTACATCGCTATCGGTGACGCTGACACGACGTACGATTTCGAGGAGCTCCCGAAGCTCGTGCGACTCGCGACGAAAGACGACGTCGATATGACGATGGGGAGTCGGCTCGAAGGTGATATCAAGCCCGGAGCGATGCCGTCGCTCCACCAGTACATCGGCAATCCGCTCCTGACGCGGTTCCTGAACACGTTCTACGACGCCGGGGTCAGCGACGCACACAGCGGGATGCGCGTCATCGAACGTGAGTCCCTCGAGGAACTCGAACTCAAGACGACCGGGATGGAGTTCGCGAGCGAGATGATAATGGACGCGGCCGCCAAGGATATGACAATCGAGGAGCGGCCGATCACGTACCACGAGCGGGAGGGGGAAGCGACCCTCGACAGCTTCCAGGACGGCTGGCGCCACGTGCGCTTCATGCTGGTGAACGCGCCCGGCTATCTGTTCACCACGCCGGCAGCGGCGTTCGTCCTGCTCGGCGCAGCGATGATGGGGCTGTCCCTCGTCGGGGCGACGCTCGGGCCGGTGACGTTCGGTCTGGGAACGATGGTCGCCGGGAGCCTCACGACGCTCGTCGGATACCAGGTGGGCGCGCTCGCCATCTTCAGCTCCGTCGCGACCAACCCCATCCGCGAACCGTCGGACCCGATAACGAGCGCCATCAGAGAGCGAGTGTCGCTCGAACAGGGTGCCGCGATGGGTCTGGTGGCACTGGCGCTGGGTCTGGTCGTGCTGAGCTACGGGCTCATCGGCTGGATGTTGAGCGGCGGCGGAGCCATCCCCGGGGCCTCGACGACGCTGCTTGCGTCCACGGTCACGCTCATCGGCGTGATGACGGTGTTCAGCTCGTTCTTCCTCGGCATGATCAAGCGAGCCAAACGCTCCGTCTGAGGGCCAGCCGACGACGTTTTTCCGCGACCGCGCCTGTGAGCAATTGGGGGTGTCGTCGCGGCCACAATTTATTTTACGCCGTAGATACTGAAATAATAATGTGGGGATTTCAGGGATGGGGGTACATCACGAGTATGGGTCGGTCCGCGCACCCGGTGGAGCCACCGGTTTTCGGATTCGTCACGGGGTAAAGGGACTCATCACCAGTTCGGACGCAGTGCTGTTGCTCGAAGAACACCACTGCGACGGGTCGACCTTCTGGACATTGCCCGGCGGAGGGGTGGAGCCCGGAGAACTACCGAGGGTGGCGCTCCGTCGCGAGGTCCGCGAGGAACTGCAGTGTGGCGCCGTCGTGGCCGAGCCGGTGGGGGACTTCCCGTACGTGCACGCCTCCCGTCCGAGGACGGTATCGGTGTACACGGTGTTCCGGTGTGCCGTCACCGAACGGCCGGTGGCGAACGAAGCCGAAGGCGTCCGGCAGTGTCGCTGGGTGACGCCGGACGGGCCGCCAGCACGAGTCCTGCCACAGGTCAGAGCGATGACACAAAAGGCAAGAGAGTCCGGTAGTTGGACCGAACCATCGCAAGAACTGCCACTCGATTCGACGACGTAGCGGCGCTTATTTATACTGGCGACAGACGCGCTCGATACCGGTCTCGAAGTCGATCTGTGGCTCCCACCCGGTCGCTTCGCGGATCTTCGTCGGGTCGGCGCAGGTGTCGTGGACGTAGACGTCTTCGGGAATCGGATTCTCGACGTAGGCCGGCTCGACATCGGTGCCCAGCTCGTCGTTTATCATCTCGACGACCGTGTTGAAGCTGTATCGCTCGCCCGTCCCCAGGTTGTAGATGCCGGTGAGCCCGTGCTCGGCGGTCTGTTCGATTCCCCGGACGATGTCCGAGACGTGCGTGAAGTCACGCGTCTGCTCCCCGTCACCGTAGAGCTTCGGTCGCGTGCCATCGGCGATGTCGTCGGCGAACTGGGCGATGACGTTCGCGTACTCGCCCTTGTGTTCCTCGGCGCCGCCGTACCCCTGATAGACGGAGAAAAAGCGCAGCCCCGCCATGTTCATGTCGTAGTGGTTGGCGAAGTACTCGCCGTAGCGCTCGCGGGCCAGCTTCGAGGCCTCGTAGCCGGTGTTGGTCTCGACGGGCATATCCTCGGGCGAGGGTTCGGTCCGGCTCCCGTATATCGACGACGTGGTGGCGTAGACGACCGTCTCACAGCCGTCCTGTCGTGCCTGGTCGACGGTGTTGACGAACCCCTCGACGTTGACCCTGGCGCCTTTGGTTGGATTGTCCTCGTGCATCGCGTACGAGGACAGCGCCGCGAGGTGGACGACCACGTCGACGTCTGACGGAAGGTCGTCGTCGAGGACGCTCTGCTCTCTGAAATCGACTTCGCGGTCGAGATTCTCGGGCGTACCGAGATACCCGTCATCGATAGCGATGACGTCGTTGTCAGCCGCAAGCGTGTTTGCGAAGTTCGAACCGATGAACCCGGCACCCCCAGTAACCAGGATACGCTGGTTTTCCATACCGAAATTTGCAAGGTAATATTATAACAACCCTGTGGTTTATTTTGCATCGTTTTATGCCGCTAATAGATGTAGCTCCGGGTCCTGAGTTCACCCACGACTTCTGGGTGTTCCGAACGCGTAGTGGTTCGGTTCAGAGCCGACCCAGTGCGGCTCCCGATGAGGACAGCGGGTTTGGGAGCCTTGCCCTCATCTCGACACTCGACCCAACTCGCGACAACCAATTGAATGTTTCGTCGCCGTTGGCTTCATCCCACGGCTGAAGTCGTGGGCTTTCGCCTTGCCACCACTGTAATCGGACAACGAACCCTCGAGGCGGCTGGGACTCCGTCCGGGCGGGAGGATAGAGGGCCCAGACCATCAGACTCAAGCCTGACCGCCGTCCGGCTGGCTCATCGGAGTCGGGGACGGCGGTGGACGGCGACAGTCCACTCGCGCTTCTTCAATTAATCACGAGTGAACTGTGTCGCCGGCTTGAAGACGGTTATCTGCCCTCAGAGTGGCGGTATCGGCCGTATAGTACATCTGGCACAGATATAAATTATATATCGCTATACAAAATAACCGGATAGTGGAGTTGAGACTACAGCGGGTATAGCCCGGCAGGACGGCTCCGTTGG
>Ga0102935_1000990_pt1 | contig 10388 bp, 10 predicted proteins | sample SalPonR2_A_D2_MG_FD_78508 | JGI IMG/M metagenome (GOLD analysis project Ga0102935, IMG submission 78508) | Salt pond soil microbial communities from South San Francisco under conditions of wetland restoration - Salt Pond MetaG R2_A_D2_MG | ecosystem: Environmental > Aquatic > Marine > Intertidal... | reverse complement strand
CGCTTGACTTGGTTTTATAATTAAACAGGACAATGAGCAACCTATTTTCTCAAGGCGGAGAAGACGGCGAGAGCGGTAAAGGGAAAAGTCCTCTGGCTGAGCGGGTTCGGCCCAGATCTCTGGAGGAAGTTGTCGGTCAGGAGGACTTGCTAGGGGAGACGGGACCGTTGACTCAGTTAATCACCGAGGGGCAAGCCAACGCGCTTATCTTCTGGGGTCCGCCCGGTACGGGTAAAACAACGGTAGGACTAATCATTGCTGACTATGATGAGGCAAAATTCGTGCATCTAAGTGCTGCCACCTCCGGGGTGAAAGAGGTTCGGTCTGTCTTAAAGGAATCAAAGGGAAAATTCCGTCTGACCAACGAACGGGATCTGCTGTTTATCGACGAAATCCACAGGTTCAATAAGGCACAACAGGACGTATTACTACCTTTTCTCGAAGAGGGCAGTGTAAAATTTATCGGTGCAACCACGGAAAACCCTTCTTTTGAGCTAAATTCCGCTATCCTATCACGTTGTCAGGTTTTCATGTTCAAAAAACTTGATACTGACCAAATCCTTGATCTGCTTGAGCGTGCTTTGGATAGTGAAAAAGGATTGAATGGAAAGTACGAAATAGAAGATGAAGCTTTAAGGATTATTTCCAGCTTTGCCGATGGGGACGCCCGTAGGGCACTCAACTTGCTGGAACTCAGCAGCAAGCTAGCTGATTCGAATAATACGATAACAGCTTCAACAGTGGAGAAAGCAGCCCAGAGGAAAAGTCTGGAGTACGACAAGGGCGGAGAAGAACACTACAATATTATTTCTGCTTTACATAAAACGATCAGGAACAGTTCTCCGGATGCTGCTTTGTACTGGCTTGCTCGTATGCTGGAGGGCGGCGAAGACCCGATTTTTATAGCCAGACGGCTGGTGAGAATAGCGAGCGAGGACGTCGGTATGGCGGATTTCAAGGCCCTGCAGGTCTGCACTGCAGCAAAAGAAGCGGTAGAACTTATTGGAATGCCCGAGTGTGATCTGGCTTTGGCTCAGGCGGTAATTTACCTCTCACTAGCTCCGAAAAGCAACTCTGTTTATCGGGCCTACAGTAAGGCAAAAAAAGACGTCAATACTAAGGAGAGTTATCAGGTTCCAAAAGAGCTGCGAAATGCCCCCACTCAGTTGATGAAAGACGAGGGATATGGGGAAGGTTACGAGTACGCACATGACTTAGAAGATAAGACTTCGGGTATGCAGACTTTGCCCGATAACCTCCTGGGAAGAAGGTATTACTTTCCCACCGAATCAGGGCACGAGAAGAGAATGAAGGAGCTATTGAATAAATGGCGGGAAAGAAGGGGTGAAACTGACGAGGGTTAAGGCTCCCTCACAACAGGGCTTGAATGAAGCTGATCAAGAAATATCTGGTTGCCAAAAGGAGTAGAATTGCCACCATGGGCGAGATGTCAATAGGCACACGATAGCCCATCAGGCGTATGATGTACTCACGAATTGGCCCGAGGATCGGTTCCGTGGTTCTAAAAATAAAGTCCACGAACGCGTTGTTTGTGGTTCGGGGGAAAATCCAGGAAACAAAAACTCGAATCACTATGAGCAAAGCTGCTATTTGAAAAACCCAATCTATTGCTGTTATCAAGATTGTTGTTTCTTGCATTGTTTATCCCACCATTACTACTTCTTATAATAATTTACTAAATCTAAAATGGTCGATCAATCGTTATCGTTAGCTTGACAGTTCGGGCACAAGTACGTGCTGCGGCCTCCCTGCTTTATTCTCATTATCTTAGTACCACAGTAAGGACATGGTTTGCCTTCTTTGCCATATAAAAGTAAGGAGTCTTGAAAATTTCCTTCTTCTCCCAAAGAGTCCCGGTAATCGTTTAGAGTAGTCCCGTTATTTTCGATAGCCTCGGTAAGGACTTCGGGGATCAGCCTAAAGAGCTTCTTTTGCTTTTGCTTGCTAACTTTTTGACTGGGAGACGTTGGTGAAATTTGTGCTTTAAACAGTACTTCGTTCACGTATATGTTTCCCAGGCCTGTGATTTTTTTCTGGTCAAGCAAAAGTAGTTTGATCGCCCTGGAAGTGTCGAATATTCTTTGGAAGTTTTCCCAGTTGTATTCGTTCGAGAAAGGATCGAGCCCTAAGGAACCCAGAGGTTCGTCCCTTTTCGTTTTTAGTAGATCCAATGTACCCAGGCGTCTTAGGTTGTCCATGGTTAATTTTTTCTCGTAGTCTTTAAAGTAGAAAGATATCCTCTGGTAATTGGTGTTAACGTCGGTCTCCAGAAGCAGCAGCTTCCCGGACATCCTCAGGTGAATTGCCGCGATCGAGCCACCCGCAACCTCTAGAAGGATGTATTTCCCTGTTCTGGATACATCGGTTATCTGCTTTCCGACGAGTTTTTTATTTAACTCTTGAGGAGTTGTGTTGCGCAGGAGATCTACGTCAAGGACCTCTATTTGCTTTATGGACTTTCCCTGTAATTCCGGCTTTAATCCATTTACGATTGTTTGAACTTCGGGTAGCTCCGGCATTGTTTCACCTGAACTGGATTATAGTTTGTGGCCTTGGCACTTGCAAACCCAAAAATACCTGGACTCAGATGGTTGCTGCGAATTGGATATAGACAGGCAACTTTTCGTTAGCTGTAAATGAAGGATATTTGTTGTCCAGTGGATCGTCGATGCCGAGAAAACTGGACCATTTTACTCTTGAAATAAAACTCGGAAAGGTCTAACATAATGTTGGTTTAAACCTATCAACATGAATCTTGAAAATTTTATCCATTATGTTTAGAGATAAGAGGAATTACATCAAGGCCTACGTAGCTGAAAATGTGGCGTATATTCTAAAATTCCATCCGCATCTCCAATCCGGCAAAGACATCTTTACGTGTCGTTGAGCAAAGCAGAAGAGGAGTAAACAATGAGAGTAACCAAAAAGAGTGGCTATGGGTTAGTTGCCATGGCCGAGCTTGCCCAGCATTGTGACTCCAGCTTTGTTTCTACTAAACGGATTGCCAATAAATATGAATTGCCCCAGCCTTTTTTGGAGAAAATTATGAGGGAATTAAAAGATGCTGGTTTAGTTGAGGTAAAACGGGGTCGAGGTGGAGGCTACGAATTATCCGAAGAACCGGCCAAGATTTCGATAAAAGCGATTATTTCAGTCCTGGAGGATGGATCGCTTGCCCCAGTCGATTGTTTGCTGCCTGAAGCAGAGCCGTGCCCGCTCAAAGACAATTGTCCTACTCTGGCAATGTGGAAGATTGTTTATGATAAGTTATTGTTTCTTTTGCAATCGCTTACCTTGGCGGATTTGTTAGAACATTTGGATAAAGACTTCTCGGAAGATGGTGAATTTCCTTAACTTTGTAAAGTGGAGTTCCTTGGTTTGCCGGGGATTGGGATATCGGTGAATTAAGATTAGTGGTGGGCCTACCTGGAGTCGAACCAGGGACCTCACGCTTATCAGGCGTGCGCTCTGACCACCTGAGCTATAGACCCATGCTAGATGATTCTAGTAGTAATGGGTGTCTTTTTCAAGGAATTGGTTGGCTTCAGGTCCTCATCAACACGATTGTACACGATGAGCGACTGCCAGCCTATGAAAAAATATACTTTCGCCCGGGCAGAGTCACCCGGGCTGCACAATTGGTAGAGCGGGTCACCGCACCCGCGTTATTCGTGTATCAAATAACCCGATAGGCATGGCTTTCTGGTCTTGCTGTTGACTAAGTTTGAAGTGTTGGATATTTATCTTTGGTGAAAAAACACGTTGCATTTACCAAAGGACAGATGAAACATTTATACCTTTCACAACACCGGCCCTAGAAAGGACCGCCTATCGAAGAGGATGATTAGATCGACCAAAGGACAAATGAAAACACTTTTACCTGTCACAACACCGGCCCTAGAAAGGATCGCCTATCGATAATGATGATTATTTGTCAAAAAAACAGAGTGTTGTCAAACGATAGCCGGGGGTTTCGACCCCCGGTGTTCTGCAGGGTTGAAGCCTATCGATAATGAGTAATGCCCGGGCAGAGGCACCCGGGCTGCACAATTGGTAGAGCGGGTCACCGCACCCGCGTCAGCCACTTGTTAATCGTTCAACAGGTCGGAGATTTCAAAGTTTTCCAAGCGTTCTTCCTCTTCGGCGGTTTTTAGTGCTTTTAATAGTTCATCTAGTTCCCCTTCTAGTATGGCTTCAAGGTTGTGGGTAGTGAAGTTAATTCTGTGGTCGGTGACCCTGTTTTGTGGAAAGTTGTAAGTTCGAATCTTTTCACTTCTTTGACCTTGGCCGATTTGCCCTCTTCTTTTGCTGTCTCTTTTTTCTACCTGGGCTTGCTCTATTTTCTCCTTGTATCTGGATCTAAGTACTCTCCAGGCTTTTTTTCTATTTTTATGCTGGGAGCTTTCGTCCTGACAGGTTACCACTATGTCAGTTGGCTCGTGTGTCAATCTTACTGCCGAGTCCGTAACGTTTGCATGCTGGCCCCCAGGACCTGACGATCGGAATGTATCTACTCTAACTTCGCTTTTATCTATCTCAACATCTACCTCTTCTGCTTCAGGGAGGACTGCTACTGTTGCTGTTGAGGTATGGATACGTCCCGAGGATTCGGTTTCCGGTACGCGCTGAACGCGGTGAACACCACTCTCGTATTTGTATTTACCGAATGCTCTTTTTCCCTCTATTGCTATGGAGACCAGCGTGAATCCACCGATGGAAGTTGGACGGTTCTCGAGAGTTTCAACTTCAAACCCCTGTTTGTCGGCGTACTTGGAATATAATCTTAGCAAGTCAGCAGCGAACAAGGCAGATTCGTCACCGCCAGCACCGGCCCTTATTTCAAGGATTGCGTTTTTCTTATTTTCTTCGGATTCGGGAATGAGTAAATTTCTGATATCGTTTTGTAGCTTATCTCTTTTCTTTTCGTTTTCAGCTAGTTCTTCCCTAATTAGTTCTATCATATCTTCGTCTTCTTCCGCTTCCAACATTTCCTCGTTTTCTTCAATGTGATTAGTAACTTCCTTTAGTTTTTTGACCTTTTTCAGGATTTCTTTAACCTTAGCATACCGTTGTGATACTTGTTGATACTGATTGCTCTCGATTACGTCCGGGTTGCCCATCTGTTGTTCAAGTTTTTCATATTCTTCTCTAATTTTTGGCAACTCTGATGGTATATCTAGCATAAGCTCAACGCCCCTCGGCAAATACTACTTACAGATAACCTAGTTTTTCATCAAAACGAGACCCAATTGCTCAACTCAGGTTACTTAACTGAGAAATGAATTTCAACAGAACCGCATTGATGTCTGCCTGGCTCTAGAGTTCCGATATTGAAAATTTTAGATTTGTAGCATCTTGAGAGAAAAAAGGATATGCTGCACAATATATTGGTTGTTTCGTCTATCTGTGGAGGGGCTTGTATCCTGCAGGAGGGGTAAAGTGAGTTTGACGAAATTATTTCACCCTTCGACTGTTGCAGTTATTGGGGCGAGCAGACAAGAGGGGCACATTGGCCGAGAAGTATTACTAAACTTGATGGATAGCTTCTGCGGTAAAGTATTCCCTATTAACCCAAAAGCTGAACGACTTGAAGGGTTAAAATGTTATGGTTCTATAACTGAAGTTCCCGAGTGCGTTGATTTGGCCGTTATTGCTGTTCCCGCAAAGATCGTGCTTGACGTTCTTCAAGAATGTAACGAAGCCAATGTAAGCAACGTAATCGTTATAAGTGGCGGTTTTAAAGAGATTGGTGAGAAAGGACGCGAGCTGGAGCAGCAGATTGGAGACTTTGCTAGGGATAAAGGTATTAACATGATTGGGCCGAATGCTATCGGAGTAATTTCCACCGGGTCGAATCTGAATGCTACTTTTGCTCAAGAAATGGCATTGCCCGGCAATATTTCATTTATGAGTCAAAGCGGAGCTTTCTGTACAGCTGTCTTGGATTGGGCAAATGAGGTCGGACTGGGATTTAACCACTTTGTTTCGCTCGGTAATAAGGCCGTGCTTGATGAGGTAGATTTAATTAGGGAATGGGATTCCGATTGTAATACCGACGTCATACTTGGGTATTTGGAGGGAATTGACCGAGGAAGGAAGTTTATCGAAACGGCCAAGAACGTGACTCAGACCACTCCGATCGTGCTAGTTAAATCCGGAAAGACCAAGGGCGGAGCAAGTGCCGCTGCCTCCCATACTGGAACGATTGCGGGGAGTGACAATGCTTACGGTGCTGCCTTTGAACAGAGTGGAGTTATTCGAGTGGACACTATCGAGGAATTGTTTGATTTTGGCACAATTTTAGCCCAGCAGTCCCCTCCTGAAGATCGTAAGGTGGGGATTGTAACCAACGCCGGCGGGCCCGGTGTCATAGCGGCTGATGCTCTTGAGACGTACGATTTAGAATTGGCCCAGTTTAGTGATGAAACTTTGGATAAGTTAGGTGAGTTTTTGTCTCCGTTAGCCACACGGAAAAATCCGATTGATATAACAGGTAAGGCCGACGAAGATGATTATCGTCAAGCGTTAAATTCTGTTATTGAGGACGGCGAAGTTAGCTCTGTGTTAGCTTTGTCCGCTCCGGCGGCGATATTTTCCTATCCTAAAATCGCAGAGATTCTTTCGAATGCCCGCGATACAATTGATAAACCTATCGTGGGAGCTTTAATGGGAGGAAAGCTCTCGGCGGAGGCACAGAAAAGCCTAAAAGAAGCGGGCGTCCCCAACTATTTCGATCCAGGAAGAGCAGTGCGTGCGTTGTCTGCCTTAGTTAAGTATGGAGATATACGGAAAAGGAAATATGAACCTATAAAATCACTGATCCCAGAAGATGAAGTTATAGAAAAGAAGGTGTCTGAGTTGGTTGGCAAGAATGGCAAGATGATTGGACTCGAGGGATTGAGTATACTGGAGGATCTTGGTATACCCGTAGTCGAGTCACAAATTGCTCGCTCCTCTTCCGAAGCAAAACAGATCGCCCAAAAATATTCTTCTCCAGTGGTTTTGAAGATTGAATCGCCGGACATAATTCATAAATCTGACATAGGCGGAGTGAAAGTCGGCGTAGAACCCGATCAGATATCTTATGAATACGATAGAATGGTAGACAGAGTAAGGCGTAACTTTGAAGACCCCGATATGGAAATAGAAGGCGTTAGAATACAAGAAATGGTGGACGGAAAAGAGATTATTGTTGGAGTAAATCGGGATCCTCAGTTTGGTCCTTTGGTAATGTTTGGCCTTGGCGGTATTTACGTGGAATTGCTAAAAGATGTTTCTTTTAAGGTCGCCCCTGTTTCCGAGTTGGAAGCAAAGGAGATGGTTGAGTCCATAGATGCTTACCCGGTTTTAAAGGGGGTTCGTGGAGGATCACGAGTCGACATAGATGGTATAGTCGAAATTATACAGAGAGTATCACAGTTTGCAGTCCGATTACCACAAATCTGTGAACTTGATCTAAACCCGATTATCGTGAATGCCGAGGGAGCGAGAGTAGTAGATCTGAGAATGAGGTTGTCTCGATAAACCTTTTTAAACTTTTAAATATTGACACAATTCTCGAATTATATTATAATACAACAGAGGTTAGTCAAAATGAATAACGAACAAGTTAGTTTACGACAAGTTGAAATAGTGTTTAAAGCACTAGCGAGCACTCAAAGACTTAACATCTTTTCTCTAGTCTGTGAGCACGAAAACATCTGTGCCAAGGAAATATCTCAAAAATTAGAACTGAGCCAGCCCGACATTTCGTATCATCTATCGAAGTTGACTCAGGCAGGTGTATTAGAAAAGAGCAAAGATGGAATTAAGCACTGCTATGATCTGAATAACGAGTTGCTGGAAAATATTGGCGTAAGGCCAAAAGTGCTACTAAACATTACCAGGAGGTGACCGCCAATGGGTGATCACGACATTACAATTTACACTACACCTAGTTGTCCTTATTGCAATGCTGCTAAAGATTATTTTGATGAAAACGATGTAGGATATACAGCTTATGACGTTTCTCAAAATCGGGAAAAGGCAGTCGAAATGATCGAAAAATCTGGGCAGCGAGGCACGCCGGTTATAGACATCGATGGTGACATAGTCATCGGGTTTAATAAAGAAAAGATTAACTCTTTAATTGCTTAACTAATAAAATTAGAAAGATGGCCGATAAGCCCATCTCCTTTGAGATGGGCTTTTTTATTTAACTTCTCTTACTGGCTTCTTGTAGTTTGATTCCATTTGCAATTATGGGGGCCTCTTCCCGTGATTAGATCAAGCTAGCAGGTTTAAAATCCCTTGCCTGAGATAACGTTTTTGGGGACGTATGACGCTTGAGGTTAGACTACAGTAGGGAATTGTAACTTGGTGGGTTGAATGGGGCGCGGCTATTCTGGTATAATCTTTTCGCCTTCGAGCAATCCTGGGCAACTATCTTTATCAACTTATACGAGTTTGCATTAAGCAGAGTGAGAGGAGGAGAAGATGTGGAACTCTTAACGATGAAGGAGCTTTTAGAAACGGGTGTACATTTTGGACATAGAACTCAGCGCTGGAACCCGAAGATGAAGAAGTACATCTTCATGGAAAGAAAAGGTATTCATATAATTGATCTCGAAACCACACAAGAGTTGTTTGAGGAAACTTATGACTTTTTACTTGATCAGGTTCGGAAAGGCGCTGAAATACTTTTTGTTGGTACCAAGCGCCAGGTTCAAAATATAATTGAGAAACAAGGGAAACGGTGTGGGGCTCACTACGTGAATCATCGTTGGTTGGGCGGAACCTTGACCAACTTTGACACGATCCGAGATAGCGTAAATCGAATGATCAAACTAGAACAGATGTCGAAAGATGGAACTTTTGACCAGTTGCCGAACAAAGAAGTAGTAAAACTACGCCGTGAGCTTAAGAAAAAGAAACGCAATTACGACGGAATTCGGGATATGGATACACCACCGGACATTCTATACGTAATTGATCCTGAGACGGAGAAAATAGCAGTTCACGAGGCAAGAATCCTCGGAATACCGGTAATTGCAATCACTGACACCAATTGTGATCCGGATTTAGTCGATTATCCCATCCCTGGCAACGATGACGCAATTAAAGCGACGAGGCTGCTGACCTCGAGGTTGGCAGATGCAGTTATAGAAGGAAGAGAAGGTGCTGACCGTTCCTCCGAGCAGCCGGAAGCTTCTGAAGAGGAAGTTGAGGAAGAGGAAGAAGTAGAATCCACGGAAGCAGAGCTTGAAGAGGAGAAAACTGAAGAAGAGCAAGTTGAATCAGATATTGAGGAGACCGAAGAAGTGTCAGAGGAAGAAGGTGAATTGGAAGAGCAACAGGAAGTAGAACAAGCGGACGAGATCGAAAGTGAAGAAGAAGTATCTGAAGAAGTTGAGGAAGAGGAAGTTGAGGAAGAGGAAGAAGCGGATATGAGTGATGAGCCAGCTGAACCAGAAGTTGAGGAAACCGCGACGTAAGCTGGATCGCGATTAATTCAATTGAGGAGGATATTTTAATGGTTGTAACTACTGAAGAGATAAAGAAACTTCGAGAAGAAACGGGTGTGGGTATAATGGACTGTAAGCGCGCGCTCGAGGAAGCTGACGGGGATATGGAAAAGGCGAAACAGTCATTGCGAGAGCAGGGAATGGAAATGGCAGAAGGAAAGTTGGAATCCGGAGAAGGACGCATTGGTTCTTATGTTCACCATGATGGAAAAGTTGGTGTGTTAGTTGAAGTGAAGAGCCAAACTGACTTTGCAGCTAATAGTGAGGAGTTTCAGGATTTTGTGAACACCCTGGCAATCCAGATAGCGGCGGCATCTCCGCAATATATATCTAGGGAGGATGTCCCGGAAGACGTGGTGACTGAAGAAGAGGAAATATATCGTAAACAGGCGGAAAAAGAAGGAAAGCCTGACCATGTTATTGATAATATTATTAAAGGAAAGCTGAATAAATTTTACGGTGAGATCTGCTTGCTTGAACAGGAGTCGGTGAGAGATTCCGATAAGACGATTGAAGAAATTCTGGGCGAGTTGTCTGTTCAAGTGAACGAGGAGATTCAGGTCAGTAGGTTCACTCGCTTTGAGATATCAGACGATTCTCAGGTAGAAGAGTAGGATATTCAAGTGCTAGCTCAGCTAACAGAACTTTTTTATTCACACTATCCAAGAAGTTGAAGCCAAAAGACGATCCCCCGAGAATAGTAAAACCCTCCCGAATATTACTGAAAGTATCCGGTGAGGGGTTAGGGGCTGATGGTCTCCCTCTTCACGAGGCTTCAATTGACTTTATTCTACAACAAATAGTTGATGTACGGGAAGTTTTTTCTATACAGATCGCCCTTGTAGTCGGTGGTGGCAATATTCT
>Ga0102935_1000980_pt1 | contig 10422 bp, 11 predicted proteins | sample SalPonR2_A_D2_MG_FD_78508 | JGI IMG/M metagenome (GOLD analysis project Ga0102935, IMG submission 78508) | Salt pond soil microbial communities from South San Francisco under conditions of wetland restoration - Salt Pond MetaG R2_A_D2_MG | ecosystem: Environmental > Aquatic > Marine > Intertidal... | reverse complement strand
CGCGGGTGCGTCACTGCTTAATGGTGAATTATTGGTCGACGCCGGATGGGTGTAAAATAGCGTATTAATCGGGGAATTTCACCGGATGTGATATGAACTCCAAAGAGTGGTTATTCATCATCGGTTGAATAGACCCTTTCTGAGTGCTCACATCAAAAATAAGCATATCTGAAGATATTTTCTATTTCTACTCAATAAGCGACGAGTGTGGGTTCTATTCACTGGCTCAGGGAAAGATATAGAACTAGTGCCGCTAAAATATCTAAAATATCTAAAATATCATATGACGCGGTTCTTCTCAGGGGTGTATTCGACAAAGAGCGTCTTCTGGATCTCATAGAGAACTTCATCGTCTTCAGCGAGAAAGATGGCCAGCCGGTGAAGATGCTGGCAGGGTATCATCAGTTCTACGGAGTCCGTGAAGCGGTCGAAAGCGCGAAGGAAACCCAAGGAGACGACTTGGGCCGTATCGGTGTCTACTGGCATACACAGGGCTCTGGAAAATCGCTCTCGATGGTCTATTTCGTTCGGAAGATACGTCGGAGCAGCGACTTCGGCAACCCGACGTTCGTGGTTGTTACAGATCGGAACGAGCTGGATGAGCAGATCACACACACATTCAGCGATGCGGGATACAACGTGAGTTGGGCTGATACTATCCCCGACCTGCGCGACAAACTGGATCGCCAGGCTGGCGGTCTGATTTTCACCACCATACAGAAATTCCAGACTCAAGACGACGAACGCCAGCATCCGGTCGTCAACGAGCGTGAGGACGTGATTGTGATGGCAGACGAGGCCCATCGGTCACAGACGAAAGAATTGGGGGAGAACCTCCGGGATGCACTCCCTAATGCCTCCTTCATCGGCTTCACTGCCACTCCGATTCACGATGTGGACAATGCAACCCGGATGACGTTCGGTGAGTACGTCAGCCAGTACACTATCGATCGCTCTGAAGAAGACGGTTCTACCGTCCCGATTTACTACGAATCCAGGTTTGCGAAACTCCAGCTCAATAAGGAGGCGATCAGCGAATCAGTACGAGAGTTGCTCGATTCGGGTGACGAGGAACTTGAGAATCAGCTCGTTGAGAAGTGGACTACCCTTCGTCGGATCATCGAGACTGCTGATGATCGTCTCGAAAAAATCGCCGGCGACATAGTTGAACACTACAACGACCGTGAAATCGAGGGGAAGGCAATGGTTGTGTCCATTAGCCGGAAGGCTGCGGTGAAATACAAGCGCTACATCGAACAGCAGCCTGACTCTCCCGAAGTGGGGGTGGTCATCTCGGAGCCCGAAGAATACATCGACGATCCGCCGAACGAGGGGAAACTCAAACGTCGGTTCAAAGATCCGGACGATCCGTTCAAAATCATCGTTGTCTGCGATAAGTGGACGACTGGCTTCGACTGCCCACCGCTGCATACTCTCTACATCGACCGGCCGATGAAGAATCACAACCTGCTTCAGACGATAGGGAGAGTGAACCGAGTCTACAAGGACAAGCCAGGGGGGCTCGTGGTTGACTACATCGGGATTGCTGAGGACTTACGCAAAGCACTGGACAAGTACACGTCCGACATTCAGGAGATGGCGATGGTCGATGTCGAAACTGCTGTGGAAGTGATGCAACAGAAGCATCACAAGGTCTCTCGATACCTCTCACGGGTTGATTACGAGGGCTGGCAGGAACTCAGCGAACTCGAACTGTCTCGCCTCATCCATTGTGCTGAGAGTGAGGTTATTGCTACCGAAGAGAAGCAAGAGGAATTCATACAGGCTGTCGCGGAACTCAAGCGGGCCTTTGCGTTGGCAACGCCCCATAACGCAGCTAGCGAGATCCGGTCTGACGTACTATTCTTCGAGGCAGTACGAGACAGTATCCGATCCATAGGGGGTGGGGGCTCTACTGGAGATGATGAATTAGACTCAGCGATGAAGAAGTTGATCGCAGAGGGAGTGACTGCTGATGATGTGGTGTCCATCGCGGGCTTCGATAAGTGGAAGTCAGAGGAACCGATTGTTAGTGATGAGTTCCTCTCCGACGTTGAGCGTGTGGAGGAACCCGAGCTACAGGTGAAGATGCTTGAGAAGTTGCTCCGGAACGAGATCTCAACTCGGAAGCAGCAGAATCTGGCGAAGTACGAGTCCTTCGAGGAGGAACTGGAGGAGACACTCAACGAATACAACAACCAGTTCTTGACGACAGAGGAAGTGATCGAAGAGCTTCGGAATTACGCGGACGAGCTTCAACAGGAGGACCGTCGGAAAGAACGGTTAGGACTCTCAGCAGAGGAGTTAGCGTTCTATGATGCGATAGCGACAAATACTGAGACAAAAATTGAAGATGAACAACTTCAGGAGATCGCCCAAGAGGTGTGTGAACTCCTGAAAGAGAATGTAAATATCGACTGGACGAACCGCAAAGCAATGCGATCGAAGCTGAAGACGCGAATAAAAGGGCTGCTCCGGAAAAACGGACTCTCTCATAGTGAATACAATCCTCTCGTAGAACCGATTGTCCACCAAGCTGAGGCGCTTTACGGGGATATATCGACAGTATCACATTCGTAGACAGGTCTCTGAACCCTCAATTGAAGACGCCCCGACCATCGCACTCCGGTCTGCTAACATCTACCCCATACGAGTTCTAGAGTGGAGTTACAGCATAGATCGATTTGAATACAGATGAACTCCTATATGTGTGACCTTTGAAACGGTAGAGCATGGTTGAACTCACGTTGGATCGGATTGTGAACCTCGCTGGCGACTGGACAGATGGGTCTCGGGCCAGTGAGCAATTCCGGGAAATAATCGAGGACGAACAAACCACGACTGAAGAGATCGAAGCGTATCTGCAGGAAGCAATCAACGGGAGCGAACCGTACCACAACAAAGCGTTACAGGACCTCGTCAACAATTTCGGACGCCGACTCGGGTTTGAAATTGAGTACGGTGTGTATCAGGGTCGGAGTGACACGATTGGATATGATGGACACTGGATTTCGACAGCGACTGATGATGATACGCACCTGGTGGTGGAAACAAAGACGAACACTGCCTATTCGATCGATCCCGGGCAAGCAGGTGAGTACATGGCACAATTCGTTGATGAGCATGAGGTTAATCGTGAGCAAGTCTACGGACTCTATGTAATCGGAGAAGGGGATGTAGAGACGGTATCACAGACAGTGCTTGGGTCGCAGTACCGTGATCGAATGCGGGTAATAACTGCACAGCGTCTGCTTGATTTGCTTGAAATCCAAGAGGATTCAGGGCTACGACATGATCAGGTAGTTGATGTCCTGCTCCCGATCAACGCGGTTGATGTTGGTCAACTTGTGGGCCTGATTCAAGACGTGATTGAGTTTCGTGAAGACGACACCGAGGGTGGTGGATCCACAGGCGGCAGTCGTGTCACAGGAGACGGGTGGGACGGGCCACAGATCGGAGCCGACGCTGTTCAAGGAACAATATCTCGTGAGGAATTGGAAGGACCTGATGAGGCGACCGTTGCTGTGTTTCCCTCACAAACGTCCGGTGTGGAGTTCCTGAAAGAGAACAACGCATGGGGGTTCGTTCGGATTAATCAGGAACCGGAGTACGTGGCGATGTACATTTCTGACGATGTGCAGGAGGTGCGGTACGTCGCTCGTGTACGGGAGATCGTATCAGCTACTGAGGCCCAACTGGCACGGACGCTCGAATCATATATTGGCGACCAAGCCGAGTTCGATGAGGGCAAGAAAGTCGTTCTCTTCGAACCCGGATCGCTGTACGAGTTAGCGGATCCGATTGAGTACGAGAGTCGCGTTCCGTACTCGCTGCGATACACAGAGTTGGGTCGGTTCAAGCAGGCCGAAACGACAGACGACATTCTGTGAACAGACTCTCTTTGGTCACGAAAGGATGGTTTCAACCGTAGACTGGACCGCTTCTGCAGCGGCCGCAATTTCTGACAGGGTAACGTACTCCCGGTCAGCGTGTGCGACTGGACCCTCTTCATCAGCAAGCACACCAGGCCCAAATACAACTGTTGGACCGTCATCAGCAAAATAAGATGCTTCAGTTGCAGCTTCAAACGTCCGAATATCACCGCCGCTCGCATCGGCAAGCGTTTGGACGAGTTCGCTATCAGGATCGGTATTGAAAGCATCCGGATCGGGACTATCCGGATACGCTGGTTGCACGTCAAACTCGTAGGTATCCGGAAGCCACTGAGCAAGGTATGATTCTAAATCAGCAAAGAACGCTTGACTCGTCTCGGGAGGCACAGGCCGACGGTCGAAACTAACTGTACATTCATCTGGCACCTGGTTGAGGGGCCCACCCCCCTCAATATGAGTGGGTGTCAGCGTGGGTTTACCGAGCACTTCGTGTTGGCCTGCCCCACGTCGCTCGTCGTATTGTTCGAGTGCTTCTAACAGCGGGCCGACTGCATTGATCGCATTCATCCCGGCAGTCGGGTCACTGGCATGGGCACTCTCCCCGTAGATCGTAATCCGCCCACCGTACCCCCCTCGTGCAGCGTGACATACGTCAAGTCCAGTCGGTTCACCGACAATGTACCCATCGGCAGACAGCGTTTCACCGAGGTGCTCGCCTCCGTATTGTGAGGTTTCCTCATCGGGTGTTGTCGCCAGGGTCAGTCTTCCAGTGCCGATAGAAGCCGAGCAGAATGCATCGAGTAGGGCAGCTAACGGGCCCTTGGCATCACAAGCACCTCGTCCCCGGACAACGTCTCCACTTCGATCATAGGGAATGTGTGGTGGTACGGTGTCGATGTGGGTGTTGAGTACGAGATGTGTACCGACGCTGTCCGTTGTTCCTCGCGTGGCAAGGACATTCCCAACCTCATCAACGTCAGGGTCATGGCCCTCTTTCCTGAGTTCTTCAACGAGGAATGATCGCATCTCCGTAATATCCTCGTCGGAGGGTATCTGGACTGCCTTCCGATGGAACGTGTTTCGATCAAATCCCACAGATATCAATTCGTACGTGGGAATGCACTAACAATTGTTCATCCGGTTCTCAGACGAGCTGTCACCGAGGCTGTAGGGACGGTACTATTCAAAAGCAGCCTTTCTCAGTGGTTACTTCTTGCACGTACTGCTGTCCCGGGAAAACGTTCATCATCAAGTGAGGGGTGGTCATGCCTATGTCCATCTCGGATTTCAAGCAAGCGCTTCGAGAAATAGAAGGAATCACACGGGTCGCAGAACTCGCAGACGGCCTGTTATTGATTGATGGACCGGAGACAATTCTCTTAGTATACGGTGACTCTAGGCGGACCAGCTATCATTCTGAGAATCGGCTGGCGGTAGTTGAAGAGGAGTTTGATGCAGCTGATTACTTGCTTATCTCGATAGAGGGTGCTGTACTTCTGTTAGAAGGAACGCTCAATAGTTTCGAAATATCGTACCTTCCGGGCTATCTTGGTGGTGTTGAATTGGAGGGACTGCACGCAGCAGTGGAGGATCTCACACGAGGTACGCTTGAACGAAATACCCTTCAGAAGGACCATCTCGTGGAAGATGAGCGCCACGACGTCACGATACTCTTTGAACGGGTCTTAGCCGCGAATCTAACGGCTTATTATACCCCACAGGAGGTTGCACGTATCGTCGCAAGAAGGGCTTTGGGCCTCATAAGATCTCAACAAACGACGAGACCTGATTCGACTTTCATGCCAGACATCCGATTTGGTCCGGGAGCGGGAGTTTCGTAGTGGATCGGTAGGCCATTCGCTGTGATGGCGTGGGTTCCGTATCATCAGTAAGGAGGTGAAACTCGTTATCTGGTGTGGCGGCGATATACATGACTGCGAGCGTATCGAGGACATCATCAACCGTGATGTCGTGATCGTCACCAACCTCGTCTTTGACGGCCTTGAGTGTATCTTTAAAGATAGATCCGACATTGCTGACGATTGTGTCGAGTGCTTCCAGTCGCTCCGGGACGCCTTGCGCGGCTTTCTAAATGTACCGTGGCGGCGTCCCGTGCAGGGCTCTGAAACAGAGTTCCGGATGGGCTTCGTAGATCGTGTCAGTATCAGACCTGCTGCTTGCGAGCGAAGGTATTGACTTCGAGGATTTGCTTGCAAAGAGCATAGGCTTGTGGTTGGACACCGATGCCGTCCGTTTTGTCAATTTGCGTGGCAACTCGACTCTGTGCGTTTGGGTCTTGGAATGAGTCTGCCTCAAGCGCGTCACGGAATGGAACGCGGAAGACGTTTGAGTAGCGGTCGAGATACGACCGGCACCGCCATCAACCGTCCGTTCTTCAGAACCGTTTGGTAAGCCGATCGGGATATCGATATACCGACGTGTGACACCCGTCCTGCTATTGTACGCCCTCCAGATCTCCGCAATCGATTCGTATGTGTCAGGTGTTGGAACAGTTTTCCGCTCTCGCTGTGCAAGGCACAGCCACCGCCCCATGGCCCAATCGACGCCAACTGCGACGCTCATTGTTGCGTATAGTCTTCCTCAACTATGGTTTGTCGGTGGCTGTGAGTAATTCACCGCCAATCACTCGTGGGTATTAGAGCGTAGTGGTCTACCGGAGTGACCGCACTTTACGGGTGGTTACAGCGTATCTAACAGCTATAGCCGCTGCAGGCGGCCGTCGAATACCTCGTGGAACAACTCGCCGTACTCCAGAAACCACTCGATGTGCTCGTCCCACAGCTCTCGGTCGTCCAGCGTGCCGTCGGTGCGGAGTTGAATCTTGCTCCGCATGTTCCCGGTCCGGGTCTCTTCAGGCTCGGTCCAGTCGAGTGCGTGACCCATCTTGTCTTCGATTGCTGCTTGCCCCTCTTTGAGTTGCCAGAATGCCTCCTCGTCGTCCTCGACATAGAGGGTAATGCCGCGGTGTCCGGCTCGCCTGTCGAAGAAGAAGGAGATGTGAAACCCGGATTTTCCGATTGGGTTCGAATAATAATGGCGAGGGGTTGGCTTTCGTGTACTGAGCGGTGTCTGTTCCTGCTTGATTCGGTCCCTGAACATCGTCCAAAACTCCTCGCGGGCTTGGTCTCTGTCGGAGAGTTCACTCGCCCCTCGCTGTGCTTTTTCTTTCCATTCACTTGGCTGATCGACCGGATTGAGCCGGACTGCAGGAGCCGAGTCACCGATCTTCCAGACTTCTAACCGGAGCGCGAAGAGGTCAACTCCTTCCCGGCTGTTGCTGTTCAACCATTGAACAGCATCTTGATGTTCGTCGTTAAAATTTGGGGCAATCCAGACGATGATGTCTGCGTCGATGCCGGCGGCATAGGCGATTGCTTTCCCGAGATGGTCGTGGTCAGATGGGTGAGTTGATTCTCGATAACGACGTTGCGGCTATCGTCTCCGACCCGCGCAAGAATATCGACGCTGTATTTACCGACTCTTTTTTGATCTCGACCATCTCCAGTTCGAGCCCGAGGACATCCTCTAGATGCGATGTCTCGTCGGCTTGGATCTGGTCAGCTAGCCATGGTGTGAATTCCTGCGCTTCGTGTGCCCAATACTCACGTACATCTTGTTTCGAAGGCTCGCGGAAATCGAGATCGGCGAAATCGGCCATATTCGTATGCTCATATCCGGGAGACAAAATTCTGCGGGTGATGCCGACGTGAGTGAGGGTTGGAATCGACGTGAGCAGACCAGTATCTCATATTCAGGCGAGCACGTTTGAATTCCTCTGACATTCGCTGTACCAGGTCGCGGAAATTGCAGGGCAACACAGTGGGGTGTTCCTCGTAGCGAGACGTCCCGGACGGGCACACTATGGAGGACTATGTTGATGAGAGCGACAGCTCGCTAATTCGGGTGAAGATGCGTCGGTTCGTGTCGATATCTCCCTGCTTGAGTGCCTGGCCGTTCGTATGGAGAAGATTGGCAGCAGTACCTACCGTCTCGTGACCGTTCGTAATGATCAGGGCGGTGAGTGGCACCGCTGACTCGGTATCAAGATAGTCACCGTTATATCGTGCAAATTTCCGATACGTGACGAGTTCTTGCAACCCGCGGCGGAAGGTCTGTGCCTGACCGGAGAATTTGACTTCTCCGATGAGGAGGGACGTGAGTTCGTCGTCAGACCCGTGCGTGTCGTACGTTTCGACGATGATATCCGGACGGCCGCTGTAGAGTATCGGATCTCGGTCGGTGTTGGTCAGCGCTTCGAGGGCGTCAGTGTATTCGAGAATTGCATCTTGATAACGTTTGAACGTGTCAGGACTCGGTTTGACATCGGGATCAAGCGATTCGTGGAAGTCGATGTTGCCGGTCTGGTCATGGTAGACCTCGATGCGCCGGTCAGGCGTTTCGAGGCGGGCGAGCGCGCTTGTTTGCCCGTCGATCGGCTGGATTTTAAGCCCCGGGACGTGCGCATTGAGGAGTCGGATGAGCCAGAAGACACAGAAGAGTTCGTAGAGCGTCGGGGTAGCAGTTGGAACGATCAACGTGTCCGCGAGCAGGGCTGCGATGTCAGGATCCAATGTGTCTGACTGGAGGCGTTGATAGGTGTCGTACAGGTCGTACGCCTCGGTATAGAGTGGGAGGCGGGATTGACGGGTGATGTTGAGGTCCTTCCCGGTTAAGGAAATCTGTTGCCCGTTTTCGATGCGGTTGAGATGAACGTTCTGCCGGTAGAGTCTAGAAAACGTGTCGATACGGTCGTTACTCCAGTACTCCCGTCGCCAGTCGTAGTTGATATCTCGAAGATCAGTTGTGACTGTCCGGTGGATTTGCCAGAGCAGCCGCTCGAAGCAGTCACGTAACTGTGCTGCTCCATCTGTGTCATCTTCCTCGGGGTCGCCGACTTTGAGATTCGGGTCTCCCATTGCCGACCCGACGCTTCCCATCGGCTGCTCGATTTGCTCTGTGATGCGGGCGATGTCGTCGGCAGGCAGATTCAGATTTCGGACGCGTTCTTTACTCTCGTCGATTGATTTGCCATCATCCGTATTCTGGCACAGGTGATACAGTGTCTGGAGGTCTTCGCCGCTGATACGGTCGTTGTTGGCAACTAAACTTTGAACGAGGTCACGAACAACAGTAAATGCCCACCCTTTCCTTAACGACCGCAAGCCGAAACCGATCTCGTCTTCGGCAGTCACCCCGTTCTGCGAGGCCGGCTGGAACCATGCCCGACAGAAGTTGCGTGAGAGTAGAATCCACTGTGGGCCCCAACACAATTACATTATTCTCACCTGTCAGCTTCACGAGCGTCTCCACGACGCTCTCGCCGGGAATCATCTCAACCTCACCTGTGCACTCGATCTCGCTGCTCAAGTAGGTCCGAAGCCACCCCGAACCCGACGTTCAAGTACGATGCCGGCATATGAATCGTATGAGCCAGGTTTCGAGGCGGATCGTGCAGGAACTACACGACGAGCCACACCTCGAAGGCCGACGGATCACCGTCCAGTTCATCAAAACGCAGGTCGAGGACCGCGGCCTCGAACCGCGGACGGTAGCCGACCGTCACGATATCGATGTGGCGGATGTTTACAGGGCACTCACGTACTACCACGACCACCCGGAAGAGATGCGCGCCGTCGAACGCCAGCGCGAGGAGGCAGTCGAGGACCACAAGCATCTCACCACCGACCCTGACGACGTCCGCGACTGATGGCGTATCGAATCCTCGCAGACGAGAACGTTGAGCGGGCGACAGTCAATTATCTGCGAAAACTCGGTCACGACGTCGAACGACTCGACGATGTCGCCGAACTCGGATTAGGTACCGACGACGGACCGATCGCTCGGTACGCCCGCGGTCACGACCGTCTGATCCTCACGCAGGACGACGACTTCTTCACCGAACTGGACATCGAGGACACGGCAGGTGTCCTCTTTCAACGGGACCAGACGCTGTCTACGCGCGAGGTGGGGAACGCCGTTCACGAGATGTCGCAGTACCTCGACCAGTCCGACGTGACCCTCGAATACGTCAGCAGGAACTGGCTGTGACGAAGGGAGAAGACATGCAGTTCACGGCTGAAAGTGACACTTGATTCTCCTGCAGTCCAAATTCAGACATAGAATAGCCATTAGAAGGTCTGGTGGTAGTTAATTCCCGAGGAACGGTGATGGCGAGGCCTCGGGAGAAGGCGCATTTGTTTAACGCAAGTTGTACGCTGTTTTTTAGATGACGCGGTTTTGCAGTGGGTCGTCGGTATCAAATCTGCGGACATTTTCTGCAACAATATCTGCGAGTCGCTCCCAATACTGTGGCGTATGACCTGAGTTGTGTGGCGTAATAAGAACATTCTCAAAGTCCCACAGCGGGTGTGATGATGGAAGCGGTTCTGGATCCGTCACATCAAGTAATGCACCACGGATTTCACTTGTTTGAATTGCTCTGACAAGTGCATCGGTATCAACAATCGGACCACGGGCAATATTGATTAATACAGCCTCCGGTGGCATT
>Ga0102935_1000979_pt1 | contig 10426 bp, 10 predicted proteins | sample SalPonR2_A_D2_MG_FD_78508 | JGI IMG/M metagenome (GOLD analysis project Ga0102935, IMG submission 78508) | Salt pond soil microbial communities from South San Francisco under conditions of wetland restoration - Salt Pond MetaG R2_A_D2_MG | ecosystem: Environmental > Aquatic > Marine > Intertidal... | reverse complement strand
CGCCGGCTCCGACGAGGGCGGCAGCCGAGCGGATGAGCCGACGTCTGGTCGGGCGGGGCGTACTGGAGGGCATCGAATCCAGATTTCCGTCGAGGGAGATAAATACTTCCCGGGGGTTGACGGCCGCCTCGGGCGGTGCGGGTCCCTGCCGCGCTCACTCCCAGGGGTGGCCGCCGGCGGTGTCGGGCCACATTGGGTACCAGTAGGACTCGTCGTCCTCGACGCCGAGCTCGCCGTCGAGCACCGATTGGAGTTTGAACTCGAGTTGGTTGTTCCGCTCTTTCCCCCGCCGAGGCGCGAAGGGGTAGTACGCCCCGCGGCGGAACGAGTAGATCCAGTAAACGCGGTCACCTTCGGACTCGAACCCGAAGACGGCGGCCAACAGCCGCGAGCCGTACCCCCGCTCGATGAACTCGTCGGCCGCGAAATGGACGCTCGTCACGAGATCCTCGGGGTCGTCGTCGCGGAGGACGACCCACTCCCACCCGTGGCTGTCTTTTCGAATCTGGAACTCCGTGCCGGTCTCCTCCCCGCCGGCGCCCAAGATCGCCTCGACGTCTTCGACGGTCTCCGCGAAGTCGGTGCTGTCGACGCCGGAGAAACACAGCGCTGCGGCCTCGACCGACCGGAAGCCGAGGTCGGCCTCCATCGTGACGTAGGCGGTGCTCATCCCGAAGAGGTCCTCCGGGTCGGCGTCGCGGGTGGCGCCGGCCTCGGCGCTGGTGCCGAACACCGCGCGGATCGTGTCCAGAAGGCCCATCAGCGGGCGCCTCCGTGCGTCGACTGTCCGGTGTGAATCGCATCAGGCATCTATCGGGTCTCCATCTCGCGTTCCAGGTCCCGCAGCCGGTCGACGCGCTTCTCGGTCGAGGGGTGGGTGCTGAACAGCTTGGTGATCGCACCGCCCTTCACCGGCAGGATGAAGAACGCGTTCATCTCCGATTGCTCCCGCAGGTCCTCCTTCGGGACGCGGTCCATCCGACCGTCGATCTTCAGGAGCGCCGACGCGAGCGCGGAGGGCTGGCCGGTTATCAAGGCGCCGCCGCGGTCCGCGGCGAACTCCCGGTACCGCGACAGCGCCCGGATCAGGAAGAAGGAGACGACCCACACCACCAGCGAGGCCACGATCGCGACGATGATGCCGCCGCCCTGGCGGTTCCGGCCGCCGCCGAACCAAAAGCCCATCCGGACGATCATGAATGCGACCGTCGAGAGGAACGACGCGATGGTCATCACCATCACGTCGCGGTTCTTCACGTGGGCGAGTTCGTGCGCGAGTACGCCGTCGAGTTCGTCGCGGTCGAGCGTCCGGAGGAGCTCCGTGGTCACACACACCGTGGCCTTCTTTTGTGACCGCCCGGCCGCGAACGCGTTCGGCACCTTCGAGTCGGCGACCGCCACCGTGGGTTTCGGAAGGTCGGCCTGCTGGCTGAGCCGCGACACCGTCGCGTGAAGCTCCGGATACTCATCCTCTGAGACCTCCTTCGCGCCCATACTGTAGAGCGCGAGCCGGTCGCTGAAGAAGAACTGCGCGAGCACGAACAGTCCCATCAGCGGGAGGAAAATGAACGAGTTGGTTCGAAATAGGACCCCCACGAAGACCAGATAGAGGGCGAAAAGCAGGAACATCGTGAGGACCATCCGGCCTCTGAGTCCCCAGTCGGGTTTCCATTCCATACCCGGGGGTACGTGTTCGGGAATATAAACGGTGTTGGCGCGGGCGGTGTGCGCGTGAGGTGGTTCGCCGCGCTTAAGCGGCCCTGTCGCCTACCTCAAGCAATGAGTTCCGGAAGGTTCTGTCCGCGGTGCGGCGACCCGGTGGCTGCTCGCGCGGAGCCGCGCCCGGGCGAACCCCGGGAACGGGACGCCGTGCTGTGTGACGACTGCTACTTCGAGGACTTCGACCTGGTCGACGCTCCCGACCGGATCGAGGTCCGGGTGTGTTCGCGGTGCGGCGCGGTCCACGAGGGCAACCGGTGGGTCGACATCGACGCCGAGGACTACACCGACGTCGCGGTCGAGCGGGTGACTGACTCGCTGGGCGTCCATCTCAAGGCCGAGGACGTCCGGTGGGGCGTCGAGCCCGAGCAGGTCGATGAGAACACCATCCGGATGCACTGCAGCTTCAGCGGAATCGTCCGCGACAGACACCGCGACGAGAGCGTGACGGTGCCGGTCCACATCGCAAAGCAAACCTGTGATCGGTGCGGCCGGATCGCGGGCGGCTACTACGCCAGCATCGTCCAGCTTCGGGCCCGCGAGCGGGTGCCGACCCCCAAAGAGGAGGCCCGTGCGGTCGAGATCGCGGAAGCGTACATCGCCGAGCGCGAGGCCACCGGCGACCGGAACGCGTTCATCACCGAGACCCTCGGCGTCGACGACGGCGTCGACATCAAGATCTCCACCAACCAGATGGGCGCCGGCGTCGCAAAACGGATCGTCCGCGAACTCGGCGGGTCGGTCGAGGAGTATCCCACCTTAGTGACCGAGGACAGCGACGGCAACGAGGTCTACCGGGTGACCTACGCGGTCCGGCTCCCGGAGTTCAGCCCCGGAGACGTGATCGGCCCCGACGACGGCGACGGCCCCGTGTTAGTCCGGAGCGTCCGGGGGAACCTCAAAGGGGTCCGGCTGGCTACCGGCGACGCCTACGAGGCTGCGTTCGAGGAGGGCGATGCTCCGGACGCCCGCCGACTCGGGACCGCCGACGACGCCGTCGACACCACCGTCGTCGCGGTCGAAGACGAGTACGCGATCCAGGTGCTCGACCCCGACACCTACGAGTCGAAGACGATCGCCCGGCCGTCGTACGTCGACGCCGACGACGACACCGTCCCGGTCCTGTCGAGTCGGGCGGGGCTCCACATCCTCCCGACCGACGCGGTCGACGGCGAGAAATCCGACGCGAGCGACTGACGGCCCACAGTCGAAAGAATTGAATCGCTCGGTGGTGTACGGTCTACTATGGACCGACAGCAGGTGCTCGCGATTGTTCTCGTGGTGCTGATGATCGGGTCGTCGGTCGCGTACGGGGCGGCGCTGATTCTCTGAGCCCGGCTCCGTTCACCCGTCGCCCCACACGTCCGACAGCGGGTGGTTCGATCCGTCGGATCCGGAGCCGCCGGAACCGCTTTCCTCGGGGTCTGAACCGCCCGTTCCGGCGGACGTACGTGTACTACGCCCGGCGCCCCCGGAGTCGCGTCCGGTCCGTGGGGTCGACCCCGACGACCCCCGGGTCCGATCCGAGCGCGACGCCGACGCCGCGTCGGCGGCCGCCTCGAAGGCCGGCAGATCGGGCACCGACAGCCGGTCGACCTGGTCGCGGAACCACGACGGCATCTCCCCGCGGGTCCGGTCGAAGAGGTCCAGGAGCGACGAGTCCGCGAGGTAGGTCGTTCCGTAGTCGTCGGGCGCGCGGACGACCCGGCCGCACGCCTGGATCACGGTCCGGAGCGCCGTCCGGTGGTACCACGACCACTGGCCCTCCTCGAGCCGGCGGGCGACCCGGGAGTCGCTGGTGTTGAGATACGGCGCCTTGCAGATCACCTGCCACCGGCAGAGATCGCCCGCGAGGTCCAGCGCCTCCTCCATTTTCACCGATAGGAAGATGTCGGGGTCGTCGGTCGCCTTCCACGATTCTAAGGCGGCGTCGCGGTCCGCCCGGTCGTGAGCGCGGACGCGACCTCCGAGCCCGAACCTGGCGAGTCGGTTCCGGAGCGCCGACTGGATCGCATAGGAGTGACAGTGGACCAGCCCCTTCTCCGATGGGTGGGCGGCGGCGATCCGTACCAGCGCCTTCGCGACCTTCGGGAGCGTCTCGTCTCGGTTCTCGTAGGTCATCTTCCCGCGGGTCACGTCGTACAGCGGCCGGTTCTCGACCGGGAACGTGTGTTCGACGTCGACCAGCGCCACGTTCGACGGGTCGAGGCCGACGCCGCGGCAGAACGCGTCCTTGTTCAGGATGGTCGCCGACAGCAACGCGAACGTGTTGCCGCGGTCCCACACGGTGTGGTGAAGATACCGCGCGGGGTCCAGCGGTTTGATTGTGATCGCGCCGCCCTCGCCGTCAGGCTGGTCGACGACCCACGTCGTCGGACTCTCTGGGTCGCGGGCGTCGGAGACGAACCAGTTGAGCTCCGAGCGGAGCTCCTGGAGCCGGTCGCGACGGGCGGCCTCGTCGGGCGTGAGTTCGGGTTCTCCAGTCAGGTCGTCGCTCGCTCGTTTGCAGACGCCTGCAAGCGTCTCGGCGAACCGGATCGTGCGCTCGACGGCGTCGGCGGCGGCCGTCACGTCCGGAACCCCAACGTCGTCCCACACCGGGACCGTCCGCGGTTTCAGGTCGACGGTCGCGTACATCTCGGCCCACTCCGCGAGCCCGTGGGCCTCGTCGATCACGACCACGTCGCGCTTCCGGAACACCTCAGAGCCCGCGGTCTGCATGAAGTACGCCAGCGTCATCGCCGCGATCGAGCGGTTCGACGCGATCGACCGATCCGAAAAATACGGACACCGGTGACGGACCGAGCAGTCGAAGCCAGCCTGTCGGGCGCAGGGCGCGCGGTCGACCGGCGTGTCGGTTTCGCCGTTCAGGATGCAGGTGTAGTTGGACTTCCCCCGGATCACGTTGAGGTCGTCGAGCAGCGAGTCGGCGGCGACGTCGTCGAGCTGGGAGACCTGCGGCGTGGTGTAGTACGCCCCGGTCGCTTCGGCGGGCGCGACGTCGTCGGTGGTTGCCGCCGCGCCCGCGATCGCCCGCGCGAGAAGCGATTTTCCCGTTCCGGTCGGCGCGCGGACGAGTACGACGTCGTTGTCGGCGGCGAAGGCGTCGCGGACGTCCGACAGCGCCTGCTTCTGGGCGCCGCGGAACTCGGGGGCGGGAAACGACTCGGGAATCAGGTCCGGGTCCACACGAAGCCTCCGCCACTCTCGGATAAAAATCTTGAGACGACGGCCGGCGGACGAACGGCACCGGGCACCGGCCTACAGCGACTCAACGTCCTCGCTCGTCACCGTCCGATCGTCGGGGAGTCGAGCGATGCAGTCGTGACACAGAAAGAACTCGCCGCCGTCGTCGAGTTCCAGCGTCATTCCGTCCGAAGAGCCGGCCTCGAACGACCAGAAGTCGCCGATCCCGCCGGCGATCCGGACCGACTCGCCGCAGCCCTCACACGGTTGGCTCGTCATAAGTGATTCAGGCGGTCGATCGACAAACGTCCTCCGGCGTCGGTCCCGGGTGTGTCCCCGGACCTGTGGGACGGAACGCGGCCACAGATATATTACCTACCCGACAGGATGTGCTCGTATGACAGCGGCCGAGGGCGAGCCGCCGGACGCCGGCGAGAACCGCGCGGGTGAGGCACCGACGACCGTGTCGCCGCCGACCGCGGCCGAGGAGACGACCACCACCGACGCCGGGACCGAACTCGAGCGCACGATCGGGCTATCGGGTGGGATCTCGATCGGGGTGGGGACGATGATCGGCGCGGGGATCTTCGTCTTTCCCGGGCTCGCAGCCGGGCGTGCGGGGCCCGCCGCCGCCGGATCGTTCGCGATCGGCGCGGTGATCGCGCTGTTGGTTGCGCTGCCGACCTCCGAACTCGCGACCGCGATGCCGAAGTCAGGGGGCGGCTACTACTTCATCTCCCGGGGGCTGGGGGCGCTTCCGGGCGCGATCGTCGGGATCAGCATCTGGCTGGGGCTGGTGTTCGCCACCGCGTTCTACCTCGTCGGGTTCGGGAGCTACGTCGCCGCGGTGCTCGCAGAAGCGGGCGTCGCGGTCGGGTCGATCCCGGTCGTGATCCCGCTCGGGCTGCTGACGGGCGCGTTTCTGACCGCACTCAACCTCTTCGGGACCGAGCGCGCCGCCGCGGTCCAGAGCTACGTGGTCGGGCTGCTGCTCACGATCCTGGTGTTCTTCTTGGGGTTCGGCGGCCTCGACGCTCTCGGGGTGTTCGGGTCGGCGAGCACGCCCGAGCGGTTCGCGCCGTTCGGCGCGATGCCGGTGTTCACCACCGCCGCCCTGGTTTTCACCTCGTATCTCGGGTTCGCGCAGGTCGCAACCGTCGCCGGCGACATCAAGGACCCGGGGCGGAACCTCCCGCTCGCGATGGTGGCCTCGGTGGTGATCGTCGGAATCCTCTACGTGACCACCATCTTCGTCGCGACCTCCGCGTTCGGGAGCGCGGCGCTGTCGTCGTTCGGCGAGACCGCGATCGTGGAGGTCGCGCGGAACTTCGTGGGCACCACCGGCGCGATCGCGATCCTGATCGCGGGGCTGCTCGCCACGCTGTCGAGCGCGAACGCCTCGATCCTGTCGACCTCCCGGGCGGTCTTCGCGGTGAGCAAGGACGCGATCCTCCCCGCGTCGGCGGCCCGTATGAACCTGACGTACGGTACCCCCCACGTCGCCCTCGCGATGGCGGGCGGCCCGGTGTTGGTGCTGGTCGCGACCGGGCAAGTCGAGGTGCTCGCGGAGGTCGCCTCGTTTCTTCACCTCGTGATGTACGGGTTGATGTGCGTCGCGCTCATCGCACTGCGCCGGAACGAGCCGGAGTGGTACGACCCGGCGTTCAGAGTGCCCGCCCACCGGGTGGTTGCGGGGGTGGGTGCGGTCGCGAGCGCCGGGTTGATCCTGTTCATGCAGCCGACCTCCCAGATCATCGGCGCGGTGATTATGATCGCGTCCGCGGGGTGGTACAACTACTACGCGAGTGACGTGCAACTCAAAGGGGTGCTCTGATATGAGCGACAACGGCGACGGCGGCAACGACGCGGGAGCGGACGTCAAGGCGGACTCCGAGGCCGACCCCGACACGGCCTCGAAGCTCGCGATCCGCGAGCCGCCCGTGGTGCTCGTGCCGGTCCAGGTGCTGGAGGGCGAGACCCTCTCCGATGCGCTGGTGTCGTTTCTCGCCCCGGCGCGGGTGGTCGTGCTCGGCTACCACGTGCTCCCCGAGCAGACGCCGACCGAACAGGCGAGTATGCAGTTCGAAGACCGTGCCAAGGCCGCGGTCGACGACATCGCCGCGGCGTTCGCCGACGCCGGCGGCGCCCCCGAGACCCGCGTGGTGTTCACCCACGACCGCGACCAGACGCTCGAACGGGTCGCCGCGGAGGTGGGTTCGACGGCGATTCTCCTGCCGAACCCGACCGGGGCGGTCTCGACGGTACTCGTCCCGATCCGCGGGGCGGGCGACGACGACCGGCTCGCAGACCTCGTTGCGACCCTCGCCGACGAAGCGCACGAGCGGGTGACGCTGTGGGGGTTGACGAACGGTCCGGGGGGCTTCGACGCCGAGGCCGCGGTGGTCGACGCCGCCGACCGACTCCGGGAGCGCGGGGTCACGGACGCACAGCTCACCACCGAGACCAAGACCACCGAGACGCCGCTCCGCGACATCGTGGAGCGCTCCGCCGACGCTGACGTGGTCGTGATGGGCGAGGGCGACGAGTCGATCCTGGACGTGCTGTTCGGCGACGACGCAGAACGGGTCGCCGAAGGTGCAGTCGCGCCGGTGTTGGTCGTCCGGAACCGGAAGCCAGAGCCGGGGGATCCCGCGGTCGAACCCGGCGGGTGACCGACAGATGAACGAGGCGAGTGCCCCGGGTTGCGCCGGGAGGTCGAGCGGGTCCTCGGCGACGGCGACTACGACCGCACCGCCCGGTCGTGGTGCCCGTGCCGGTGCTCTCCCCGAAACTCTCGTCGCTGTGGGTCGGGCTAGTGACCGGCGTCCCGCGGTCGGTCGTCCGGCCGCCGATCGAAGGCCTCGAGAACCCGGCCGTTGTGCAGGACCACCCGGTCGAGTCGCTGGTTGACGTCGATCGGACCCCGTTCGACGAGGCGATCGACCGCGCGCTCCGGGTGGCGGTGATGCCGGGCGGACAGCCGTCGCCGGCGGCGGAACCGCGCCGGCCACCGCCGCCGACGAGGTCGTGTCGCTGGCGGCGATGGCAACGCTCCGCGTGCGGGAGGCTCGCCCAAGAGCTCCATCGAACGGGACGCCCCGGAGCGGAGCCGACAGTATAAACCGACCGGTGTGCTACTACTACGTGTGGCACGCCCACTACGTTTCCGACACGCCCCCGGCCGCTGGACCGACGACCGGGTGGTCGGGCAGGTCTACCGCGACCTCGACCGGAACCTCGGCGCGACCCGTCGCCAGCCGTGGTTCCGGCCGCCCGACCGATACACGGGCGAGCGATTCGAGATGGACAACGGCGACATCGCGCTGTTCGTGTGGAACGACACCGAGGCCTACTGGATGGGCAACACCGAGACGCCGGAGGCGCTCTGGCGGACCGAGAAGTACAGCTTCGACAGTGTCCCCGACGACGTCTCGCGGTGGGCGACCCGCGAGCTCACCGCCCAACTCCACGAGGAGAGCCCGTGGCTCGAACCCTACCCGCACCTGTCGTGGTTCTTCCTCCCCGTGTTCCTCTCGAAGGACGGCCGGGAGGCGACGCGGGCGTTCTTCTTCGACCACGCCGCCGGGTTCCCCGACGCGACCCGCGAAGAGGCCTTGGAGTTCTACGAGTCGTTCCTCCGAACCCGGGCGCTGGACGACTGGCGGGAGGTGATGGCGGGGAAACTCGGCACCTCCGAGCATCTCGACCTCACCCGGATGACCGCGGCGATGGGCGAGTTCAACGTGGGCCACCTCCTGGTCGAGGCGGGCTACGACATCGAACCCGAGATCGAGGTCTCGACCGGCCACGCCATCGACTACCGCGCGGAGACGGGCGGCGGGGACGCGGTACTGGTGGAGGTCACCAGACCGACACCGGTAGGGAAACGCCGCGCGGGGACGCCGGTGGCAGCGGTCCGTGACACCGCGGAGACGAAATCCGACGGCCAACTGGAGGCCCACGGCGGCGGTGTTACCCTGTTCGTCGACTGTTCGTCGTTCCCCGACGACGAGTGGCAGTCGGTGCTCGCAGAGCAACCGGAGGTCCACCACCGGCCGGCGGTCGTGTTTCGGCTCCGCCCCTCCGGCCGGATCGAGGGGTACACCAAAGGGTCAATTACGCTGGATGTCGGGCTGTGAGCCGGCGGCGTCGGAAGAACTGAGCAGCGCCGCGTTTCAGAACGAGACCTGCTCGGGGCCGTCTTCACCCATCGCGTAGGCGTCCCGGTCGCTGTAGTACCGACGACCGATGGCCTCGTGGCCGAGGCCGCACAGGAGCGCCGAGCGCGCGTCGTCGGCGCTCGTGTACGTTTCCGCACCCGCACGCTCGAGTACGTCTCCGAGGCGCGCAGTCCCGTTGGGGAGTTCGATCGTCCGATCGCCGTACGCCTCGGTGAGTTCCTCGGTTGTCGCCGGGAACTCGTGGGCATCGATGAGGTCACCGGTTCGGTTCAAGCGCATTGCATCCGCCTGTAACGACCGGAGGTTCTTAACGGTTTTCTATTACAGTATGGGGTAGCATACCAAGACCTAACCCGACCTTAGCTGTAATAATACGTGGCAGCGATCCACCGGGCAGCGCAAGGGATTTACTCCACAGCGCCCCACGTCCACGCAGTGAGCCACGACGTATCCGGGTGCGACGACGACCGGCCCGCGGCGGACCTCCACGTCCACACCACCGCCTCCGACGGCACGTTGACGGTGCCGGAACTCCCCGACGTGGCACGCGCGGCCGGGCTCGACACCGTCGCGGTCACGGATCACGATCGGATCCACCCGCACCTCGATGCGCCCGTTCAGGAGGTCGACAGCGTGACCGTGATCCGGGGGATCGAACTCCGGGTCGACGCCGGTACCCAGCGCCTCGACCTCCTGGGGTACGGCGTCGCAGAGACGGACGCGCTCGGCGCGATGACCGACCGGATCCAGCGGAACCGCAAGCACCGCGCCGCGGAGATCGTCGACCGGGTGGAAGCCCACGTCGGGGTCGAGGTCGAGGTCGAGATCAGCGAGGGGATCGGCCGCCCCACGATCGCCCGCGCGATCGCCGACAGCGACGCGCCGTACGACTACAGCGGCGCCTTCGAGCACCTGATCGGCGCCGATGGCCCCTGCTACGTCGCGCGCGAGATCCCCACGTTCGCCGAGGGCGCCGACACCCTCCGGGAGGCGTGTGCGGTGGTCGGGCTGGCGCACCCGTTCCGGTACCCAGACACCGAGGCGGCGCTCGACCGTGCCCGCGACCTCGACGCCGTCGAGCGGTACTACCCCTACAGCGGGGCGGCCGCAGAGCGCGAAGACGCAGGCCGCGTCGACGAGGTGGCCGCCGAGGCGGACCTCCACCGGACCGGCGGCTCCGACGCGCACAACCGGACGCTCGGCGTCGCCGGCCCGCCCGGGCCGGCGTTCGACCCTTTCGCCGACCGGCTGAACCTCGTCTGACAGAATTTTCGGCGGCGATAACCGGGGGCGTGAACTTAAACCGCAGCGGGACCCAATGAGACGTATGAAGTGCCACT
>Ga0102935_1000978_pt1 | contig 10427 bp, 7 predicted proteins | sample SalPonR2_A_D2_MG_FD_78508 | JGI IMG/M metagenome (GOLD analysis project Ga0102935, IMG submission 78508) | Salt pond soil microbial communities from South San Francisco under conditions of wetland restoration - Salt Pond MetaG R2_A_D2_MG | ecosystem: Environmental > Aquatic > Marine > Intertidal... | reverse complement strand
ATCGGAATGCCATCGAACGTGTCTTCAGAGAAATAAAACGGCGAACTATCCGTTTCTCGAACTGTTTCAGCAACGGGCACTGTCTAGTTAAGCCAGTTTGAGAGATGAGCAGTTCTTGGTTTGAGTTGTCTATGCTATCCCCAGAACTGCTCAGAGAGACGTTAGACACGTCAAATCTTGAATGTTGGGAGCGAGAGCGGACGGCGACGCCCGTCAGGGCGTTCGCCGTCCGACTCCACGCGACGGGCTGTTCGCTCAGAGAAACACAAGCAATTCTCCGACTATTCGGCGTTCACCGTTCTCATCAAGCGATCTTTCAGTGGGTACATCGAGTAGCTGACAGCGTTCCTGACCCGCCTGAGGCGCAGCCGAAGCGGGTCGCTGTAGACGAAACCGCTGTCAAAATTAATGGTGAGTGGTCTTGGCTGTATGCTACAATAGATCTCGACACCAAGTTGATTTTGGGTGTCGATCTATTCGGACGACATGGTACCGATCCAGCTGCTGCGTTTCTACATGGACTCTCTGAGAAACACGACCTCTCCGAGGCCGTCTTTCTCGTCGATGGCTTCGGCTATCAGACTGCCCTTGCTCGATTAGGACTAAGCGGTCGGCGTGATTATACAGACCGAAACCTGATCGAAAAGTGGTTTCAGACTCTCAAAATGCTAATCGACCGCTTCCATAATTCGTGGGCGGGCAGTCGGGCAAGTGTTCGCCGCTGGTGTTTGCAGTTTGTACACTGTTATAACTACCAGCGACCGCATCAATCATTAGATGATCGAACGCCAGCCGAGAAAATCGCTAACTAGACAGTGCCAGTCAAGCATAGATATCATTGCTCAATGCGAAAATAAAAATAACAATTAACTGAGTCGGTAGCCTGCCCTGAAACAATGCGAGTTTCCATCGTTGTTCCGACCTACAATCGTTTAGACCAACTTCGACTATGTGTTGAGGCCTTACAGTCACTAAACTACGATATGGATGCCCACGAGATCTGTATCGTTAACGATGGCTCTTCGGATGGGACGCGTGAGTTTCTCAACGAGCAGGTTGATACAATCCCTAACCTCTCTGTGATCCACCAAGAGAACAAAGGAGTGGCCGCGGCACGCAATGCTGGAATCGAAGCAACTGATGGAGAGTACGTGTTCTGTACCGACGATGATTGTCTGGTCCCGGAAGACTGGATCCAACGTCACCTCCGGCATCACCGAGAGCGGGACATTGACGGAGTAAACGGTCGACAATGGCCGATCGACATGACACTCGTCGAAGCATTCAAGATCGCGATTTACTGGGACGAGCACAGGGAGAGGTCGGTACTGACAGATCCGAACTCCGTGGTTGGGGCAACGACGAACAACCTCAGTTACCGGCGTGAGGTGTTCGAGACCGTTGGAGGGTTTGACGAGTCGCTTCGACGGGGATCGGATCCAGAACACAGCAAACGGGTGTTGGAAGCCGGATTTACTATTTTAAATGATCCATCGCTTCGAGTCAGTCACATGAAAAGGGATTCACTGAGTTCGTTCCTACGGAATGCGTATCGACAGGGGAAAGGACGGGCTGTGAGGGAAGAAAAACACGGCGGAGGCGATCACAATCCCCGCACGAATTGGCACTACCGTATTCGGGCTTGGCAGACGTATATCGGGTTAGTCGGGCCGTTGCTCGGGTGGATGTTCCCGCTACTGGCGCTAGCGAGCCGTGCGAGTGTGACACTAGGCGAACTCAGTGGAGGGTGGTGACGATGGACGCAGTGTACGCCATCGCATCGGATATTGGTGGGGGCGGAATCGGTAATATCGCCTACCACGAGGCGAAAGCCCTCGACCGAAACGATCAGCTCCAAACGCTGTATGCGACACTGAATTCATCCGAACTCACCGTGGATACACCGCTCTACGGATATCTCTTGGAGAAAGCTTGTGTACCGTTTGAACCGTTCGGCCGCCCGGATTTCGGGTACGCGATCAAAAACAAACTGTTCGACCGGTACGTCGCGGGACAACTGACGAATCCGGATGTCTTCGTCGGCTGGGCGGGACAATGTCTATCAAGCCTCCGAGTAGCCAACCGTATGGGTGCGACAACGTTTGTGGTCCGAGCGTCGTCCCACGCACTGGTCCAGAAACGATTAGTCGAAGCGGAGTACCACAAGCACGGAATCGACAAGCCTCTGGCTCATCCTTGGCATATCTATATGAATATCGCGGAGTATGAGGAGGCCGATTACATCCTCATTCCGTCGGATTTCGTCGAACAGAGCTTTATTGATATGGGGTTCGATCGCGAGCAACTCGTAAAGATTCCGTTCGGCGTCGATACGGACGCGTTCCGACCAGCTGAATCGCAGGAGACGTTTCGTGCAATCTTCGTTGGCCAGGTCTCTCTCCGGAAAGGAATCCAGTATCTCTTACCTGCGTGGGCGAATCTCGACCGAGATGATGCGGAGTTACTGGTGGTCGGGCCTGTGCGGTCGAACGCCGAGTTCCTTCGAGAGCAGTATGCTGACGACGATTCGATTCGGTTTCTGGGCCGTCGATCCGATGTTCCCGAACTCATGCAGTCATCCTCAGTGTTTGTGTTCCCGTCGATCGAGGAGGGAAGTGCGTTAGTTACCTACGAGGCGATGGCATCCGGTCTCCCACAGATATCGACGGTCAACGCAGGGAGTTGGATTACTGACGGCGAGGAGGGATACATCGTGCCAGTCAAGAACGTAGATGTCATTACAAAACGTCTCCGTGATCTCTACGACAATCCTGAACAGGCAGCAGCGATGGGGAAAAACGCACGTGAGGCCGCCTACGATTTCACTTGGGACCGCCACAAACATGAGTTTGTTGAGACGTGTGAGGAATACTGAGGAATATACTATTGCTCTGTTGAATAGTGATCTAATTAGCTGATATCAGCATTTTAGAACTATGAAGCCGAGGAATTCGATTCTCACGTATGAAATTGATATCTTCGATTCCTCGATTTTGCTGAGCAGTGTCGTGAGCTATCTAAACAAGCATTGAGGAAGCACGTCTTTCACTGTTTCTGGCTTGAAACTGCCATAGCTACCCTGAAACGCTGGATTGGCCGAAGTACCTGACAGAAGTTTGTGACGTGCTCGGTTGGGACCGGGACGACTTCCCAAGCTATAGTACATCTACAAATCGTTCGACCGACTGAATATGTCGATCTGGCGGACCTTGCTGCGCTGAAACGCGCAGCAACACTCACAGTCTTGGTCATGCCGCTCCCAACAGCAAGTTCTTCCACCGTTGACGTGCTTCCTCATACCTCCGGCAGCGGTGAGGAAGCACTGTACAGACGCTAAAGTAATGACGTTAACCGATGTAGAGTCACTTGCTGTTCTTGAGCATGTATATCACAGCCCGGTGGAAACACGATACAAAAATCAGATCACAAGATGTCTGTCGGGACGCGGACGACCTGCAGTCTGTGGCTGCCGACAATGGATTCTAAGACCGGTACATTGAGTACGAAATTGATGCACTTGCCGTGGACTACCCTGTTCACTATCGCGATTCATCAGCGAAACCTACTGTAAAAACGTGCACAACCGGGGAAACCTCTACTCTCAACGCTAGATGATCAAGACTTCATTTTTCAACAACAAAGCACTCGTCGGCAATTCCGTGAAATTGTCTTGATGTTTGCACTCATCAACATCTAACCACTATGTGCTCTTCTACAACTGTGACTCAGCAGCTATTCAACAGAACAGATACTACCGTGTAATACTGTGTTTACTGAGGTGGCTTCGATCGCTTATTTTTTTTATTGTCGGAAAAAATTAGATGTATGACCCGATCTGAAGATGAGCTACGGATCCTCATCGTGACACCTGATTATCCGCCGCCGCCAGGCGGAATCCAAACAATCACACGAAATATAGAGCGCGGTTTAAATGATGCTGGTCATACAGTCGAACTTCTCCACATTGACCCCGAATATTATGATCCGACGCTTCGAGATATCTTGCCACGATGGCGATGGTGCTACTCTACTCGTGCGGCGGTGACCGGGCAGTTCCTTTATCAACAGACAGTATACACTCGTATCAACGACCGGATCGGCTCATTCGATCCCGACATTGTCCATGCTATGCACATTCGAAACTGGTCCGCACTCGTAGCCGCGAACGAAGCTGGCCTGCCAACAGTTCTCTCAACGTACGCCTTGGAACTCGAGGAAACGGAGCTAGCTGCAGCCGCGATTAACACCGCCGACATCGTCCACGTGATAAGCGAATTCACCGCGTCGCTCGTCGACGATGCCGTGGAAGAGTCAGTCGAAACGCGACTCATCCATCCATCTATTGATGTGCCGGCATATCAGACCGCACACGAACAGGTGACACAAGAGACGGACAAGGCACCTGTGTTGACGATGGCCAGATTCGTCGACCGAAAGAACATTGAGACCGTTATCCGGGCATGGAAGCAGATGGATGAAGTGGCTACCGCTGACCGCGAGCTCATCGTGGCTGGAGACGGACCGAAACGCGAGGCGTTCGAACGCCTCGCAGCCGACAGGGATGACGTTCGTTTCGTCGGATGGGTAAACGGAGAAGAGAAACGTGAACTCCTCGCAGAGTCTGTTGCCTTCGTGATGGTCCCTCGTCGAGACGAGTTTGATGTTGAGGGCTTCGGAATCGTCTACATCGAAGCGCAGGCCGCTGGCACGCCGGTTGTTGGATCGAAACACGGCGGAGCCCCAGAAGCTGTCGGCGACGCTGGGATTATCGTCGACGATGAGAGTGATCCAACCAATGTCGGGGCCGCTATTGAGACGTTACTTGACACTGATCAGCGAATCAAATATGAACAAAAAGCTGCCGAACGAATCGGACAGTTCGACATCCCAGTGATCACCGAAAAGTTTCTATCGGTATATGACTCGCTAAAGTCCCGCTCAGCATAGCCTCCATCTGATTATTCTTCTGACGTATAGGTGGCTTCTACTTGATCAGTCACTTCCTCCCACGTTGGAAGATCCACAATCGGGTTGACATCAATGCACTGTTCAATCGCAGCGGCTATTCGTTCAGGTGTCATTCTGTCGACACCAACACAACCGTCGTAAGCAACCCAATCGACCAGCGCGCCCCGCTCTCGGACGACACACGGCGTCCCAGCAGCGAGTGCCTCGGCGACGGTCATCCCGTAAGCTTCGAACTCCGACAATGTAACGTACGCAGCGGCTCCCGCATACAGCTTCGATAACCGATCGCTGTCAACATATCCAACGAATGTGACTCGGTCCGAAACATTCCACTCGGCAGCGATCTGTTCTAATTTATCCCGGTATGAGCCGCTACCAGCGACAACTAACTCATGTGACGGTAGCTCGGGGAGTGTCCTGATTAGATGCTGGATTCCCTTATATTTCTCCAGTCGGCCGACACACAGCAAGTACGGATGCTCCTGTTTCTCCGGCTCGGCCTTGGAAAACCGAGCAACATCTACTCCGTTCGGAATTATACTCGACTCAATGTCGAAATCCGTCTCTATCTGCTTGTGCTCCCAATCACTCACAGCGATCACCTTGTCTGCCTTCCGAACTGCCCATCGACCGAATGGGTGGTACAGTGATAAGAGTCGATCACGGGTTTGGCTCGCGCTTTCTCCGTGATAATGTGGTGTCACCACAAACTGCCGGTCACCGACGCCGAGTGCAGCGAAAAATAGTGGCAACGAATGATAGTTGTGTGCGTGAACGACATCGACATCGGTGTTTCGAACAGCGACCGCTATTTGTGGGCAACAGTGTATCGTCTCGTCCGGTGCGAAGCTGCGGTATCGTCGAATCTCAACGCCGTTGCGACGTTCGTTGTTGGCACCTTCCAGTCCTGCATCAGCAGTAAGCACGTTTACCATATGACCGCGTGCAGCGAGCCGCTCAGATATCTGCTGGACGTGTGTTTCAACACCACCGGACTGTGGTGGGTATCTCGGAGTTACTTGTAGAATATTCATTTAGTTTCTACTCGTACGCGTCTCGAAGTTCGTCGTCGATATCCCAGATAGCCGTACCCTCGCCACGGAGCAGTTTGACCGTTGCAAACAGTAATGAGACTTGTGTATCAAACACGGCGTACAATGATTGCAGCGAGCCGAGTCGTTCCTGCGATCCTTGGAGAACGAAAGCCGCGATAGTCGCCGGGATGAGCACCCCGGCTGGACCAGCAACGAGCACACCGATCACCGTTGATAACATGACGGTAGTAGCGAGCAACCACGGCGAAATCATCATAAACCACCAATTAAATGGCAACACGATTTTCCCGTACCGACCGTACTGTCCCACCATGTCACGATGTCGGAATAGGAGCCGAAGCAGTCCCATTGCACGGCGGTCTTTCTGACTCCGCCGCTTGCCGAACGCGGAGTGTGAAGCTTCCTTGTACTTGATCGCAGGATCAAATATAACACGTTTGCCGTTTTTTCGAATTTTCAGTGCGAGTTCAGTATCGTCAGCGATCGAATCGTGATCGATTGGGACGATTGCGTCGTTCTCGAACGCTGAAAACGGGCCGTGAAAGATGAGCGTTGAGTCGAGATGAGATTCAAGTGTTTGAATCGTTTCCTGTATGTCGCGATATCCTTCTTCGACATCACTTCCACCGAGGACATCGACGTTTCGACCCGTTACGGCACCTATCTCTGGATCAGCGAGATTCGCTGCCGCCTCATGGAGCGCGTTGTTGGCGAGTTTCGAATCACAGTCCGTTTTTACTACCATTTCGTTCGATGCCGCCTCATAGGCATCGTTCAACGCTGGAGCCAACCCGCGACGTTCGTCCTCTTCGATTAGTGTCAATGTCGGTGCTTCACAGTTAGCAAAGAACTCTCGAATCCGCTCGCAAGTCCCATCGTCGCTTGAGTCAACGACAACGAGTTCGACTTTCTCCATTGGATAGTCGAGTGCAACGACATCTTTCAGTTTGGTTTCGATAATTCGTTCTTCGTTGTACGTTGGGAGCACGATACTCACCGTGGGCTCCATTTCGCGTTTTTCAGCCGGCGATCCTTGCGGGTTCCACAGTTTCACGAGCAAGAGATACACTACGTAGGGGAGTCCCGTAATCGATAGAAGCAGCAAAACACTGCTAAGAAGCGTCCACGTATATCGTCGCATATCGATCCTTTAACGACCGCCATCAAAACTCCAGCGGTCCACTCTCTTGTTCGGTATCTGTTTGTCGACGCAGGCTTTCACAAGGCTTATTGATTGATTGGGACTGTGTCGAAGCAATGAAAGATGCAGTAACTGATCGCCTTCGCGGGCTCGGGGAGTCAACCGACTCGCCGATCGCCTTCCTCAAGCAGGTGTATCACATTCCAGTATTGCTCGGCATACTGGGATTCATGTTGGCCGTCCGGCTTCGCACACTGGAGAACTTCCAAACTGACAGTGGGGTAACATTCCGTGGCAATGACCCGTGGTATCACTTCCGCCAGACGAACTATCTACTCGACCACTTCCCGACGACGATGCCGTTCGATCCGATGACGAACTATCCAACTGGGACGAGGGTTGATCAGTTCGGGACGCTCTACGATCAACTCGTTTCAGGATTTATTCTGCTTAGCAGTTTTGGTGACCCGTCCTCAGAGTACGCTGGATTGATCATGCTTATTGCTGCGCCAGTGTTCCTCACTGCCACCGTCATCCCTGCGTATCTGATCGCAACTCGATTCGTAGGGAGGTGGCCGGCACTCATTGGTATTGGTGTTCTCGCGCTTCTGCCGGGTACCGTACTAAATTATAGCTTGGTTGGGTTCTATGACCACAGTGCTGCTGAGGTCTTTTTCCAGACACTCGGTGTACTTGGGTTCGTTACGGCAATTGCTGTCGCTCAGCAGACACAACCAGTCTGGGAGCTGGTTCTCGACCGTGATCTCGATGCGCTTCGTCGACCACTACTATACTCCATTGGGGCGGGCGTTTCGGCAGCACTCTACATGTGGGCATGGCCGCCTGGTGTGCTTCTGGTCGGCTTCACCGGGATCTTCTTTGCGCTCAAAATCACGACTGATGTGTATCACGACCGGAGCCCGGAGCCGATGGCGTTCGTCGGCGCAGTTTCGATGACAACTACGGGTCTCCTGATGTTCGTTCCGTTGAAGAGTTTCACAATAGGGAGCGCGGCGCAACATACGCTGCTTCAAGTGATTCTTCCCCTCGGGGTTGGGATCGGCTGTATCTTCCTCGCCTATCTTGCACGGCAGTGGGAAGTTCGGAAGCTTGACCGGAGTTGGTATCCTGTCACTGTCGGGTCGTTAATCCTTGTAGCGGCTGTTGCCTTTTCTACTTTTGTGCAGAACCTGACGGGTAGTCTCCTCAGACGTGTCGGCTTCAGTACGGGTGCAGCAACCCGAACGATTGGTGAAGCCGCACCACCACTTTCTCGAAGTCCACCATTCGAGTTCATTTACAGCGAGTATCGACTCGCACTGTTTACCGCGATTGCGGCTGCACTCTTCATGCTCGCCAAGCCGCTGCTCAAAAGCGATGATACGCGTGATACGGGCTATGTCGTGGCTGCGCTCACGATTGTCGGCCTGATCTATCTGGGTTCGCCGGTCGTCGATCAGATCGCTGGCCTCTTTGGAACGACATGGCAGGTAATAGGATTGCTTACTAGCAGTGGGCTAATCGTCGGTGCAACCCTGCGCCATCGCTACGACGCGACTGAACTCTACATCCTCGTCTGGGGGGCATTCATTGTCTCCGCAGCATTTACTCAAGTTCGGTTCAACTATTACCTTGCCGTCGTCGTCGCTGTATTCAATGCGATTTTCATCGCGCAAGTATCTGACATTCTTGATATCCGTGCCACCGCTGATTCGATACAGAACTCGGCACGAAATGTGGAAGGCTGGCAAATCATAGCCATTGTTACAGTCGTTTTTCTTGTCGTCGCTCCCTTTATGTTCCCGACGGTTGCCGCATGGGACCGTGGCGGTAGTAACAACCCTGGAGCTGTCACTGTCTGGGATGATAGTCTTGAATGGATGCAAAACGAAACACCAGTCCCAGGGGAACTCGGCGGTGCTGACAACGCCATCGATCCAGAAGGCCCCTACGAGCGACCGCCGAACGACGACTACGACTACCCCGAGGGAGCCTACGGCGTCCAGTCATGGTGGGACTACGGCCACTGGATAACCGTTCATGGCGAGCGCATCCCGAACGCGAATCCATTCCAGCAAGGGGCGACTGAAGCTGCAAACTACCTACTGGCACAGAACGAGACCGCCGCTAGCGACGCCCTCGCCGAGAAAATGGGTGAGGAGGGTGAGACTCGGTACGTGATGATCGACGCACAGATGGTAACCCCCGGACAAAAGTTCGCCGCACCAACCGTCTTCAAAGACGATGTCAGTGCAAGCGACTTCTATGACGTCGCAAACCCAGTTACCTCGGATGGTCGGGTTGGAGACTCGACAGTGTTCTTCACACCACAATATTATAACAGTCAGGTGGTCCGGCTGTACCTCTATCATGGGAGTGCAAGTGAGCCGCGTCCGATTGCTATCAACACTCAAGAGAGAACACTACAGACTCAGCAAGGCGGATCGGTTCAACGGACGACGTATAATTCAGAAACCGGTGTACGCACATTCAATACGAGTACCGAGGCCGAAAACTTCGTTACAGAGAACCCAGCGTTCGAACTCTACGGTGTCGGCGAACAACCAGCCACCCGTGTCGAGGCACTTGATCACTACCGGTTGGTTAGAGGAAATAGTAGACAAACACAACAGTACACGTACGGCTCCTTCGTGAAAACCTTCGAAAAGGTACCCGGGGCGACCATCGAGGGATCGGGCGCGCCGGCTGGTGCGGAGGTCAGTGCGTCGGTTGCGATGGAAATTCCGTCAACCGGACAGACGTTCAATTACGCCCAGCGCGCGACAGCCAACGAGAACGGCAACTTCGAGCTGACAGTGCCGTACTCGACGACCGGCTACGACGAGTTCGGCCCCGACAACGGCTACACGAACGTCAGCGTTCGCGCCGCCAGCGACTACCGCTTCCAAGCGACGACCGATGACGGCGGGTTCTACGCCGGCACTGCGAGCGTCGACGAGGCACAGGTCGTCGGCGTTGACGAAACCTCTGTCGAGGTCCAACTGAGCGAAGAACAGCCCCTCCAACTCGGCGGTCAATCCGTTCAGGCGGCTGGGTAACCGCCGCGCTGACTGGGTGACACTCCGATGGATCTCCGCGAACTCGGCGGCATCTACCTCCGCGGCCTTGCGATGGGCGCGGCCGACGCCGTGCCGGGCGTCTCCGGCGGCACAATCGCGCTCATCACCGGCATCTACGAACGCCTGATCACCGCGATCACTGCGGTCGATCCCGACCGGCTGCAGCGTGTTGCCAGCGGCGTT
>Ga0102935_1000977_pt1 | contig 10432 bp, 11 predicted proteins | sample SalPonR2_A_D2_MG_FD_78508 | JGI IMG/M metagenome (GOLD analysis project Ga0102935, IMG submission 78508) | Salt pond soil microbial communities from South San Francisco under conditions of wetland restoration - Salt Pond MetaG R2_A_D2_MG | ecosystem: Environmental > Aquatic > Marine > Intertidal... | reverse complement strand
GCTCGCGTCGCAATCCGGTCTTTCAACCCCGACGCCGTCGCCCACCGACGCAACACATCCGCAAGCGAGTCCTCCTCAGCATGAACCGTCGACAGCAGCGCCGTATCGAACTCACTCTCGTCGACGGACGGGGTCTCCTCACACTCACTTTCAGCAGCGTAGTACCGCGTGACTTCCAACAGTTCCCGGATTGCCGGGTCATCACCGAACCCCGTGACAGTCGTCGATTCAGTCGGGATACCGGCCTGCGTGAGTGCATGAATCGCGTCCGATACCCCATCAGTCCCGTGCCCGGTTGCCACGGCGAACGAGTCATACTGCCACCCGTGAACCTCGCGGAGCCGCTCGATCTCGTCAGCAATCCGGTCAAACTGCTCATCGCCAGATTCGGCAGACATTACTGTAACCGCACCACTCTCCGGGTCATCCGGCACATTACCGGTCGCCAAGTACCGGGCTGTCGCCGCTGGCCGCGACACTGGTTCCTTCTCTGTCTCGGAGGTACTGTCGGTCAGCGACACGTAATCAGTTACCGGGCCAGTCTCTACTCCGGTGCGGCGAATGCTACTCGCTCGCTCACGTACGCCGATCAATTCGAGATCCGTCGTCAGGGCAGCCAGGTACCGCCGGTCAAGGGGGAAGAACTCCTCAAACTCGACAGCGAGGACCGCATCAATATCGACCGCGGCCTCTCGCTGCTCAGGCTCACCGAGCTGTTCGATTGCGATCGACAGTAACTGTCCACGTTCGATGTGGCCGTGGTCAGCGAGCCACGCTTGGAACTCGCCGATAGCCTCTTTCACCTCGATTAGCTCCGGTGTCGTATCAAGCGTAGCGTCTTGCCACGTCGCGGTTTCCATGAGTTGCGCCACGTCTCCGGCAAAAGGTTCTAACTCAGCTGCGGTCTCGAAATATTCGGATTCCCATTCCTTGGCAGCGAGGAATCGATGCACAAGCTCCCGCCGCAACGTATCCGACAGAATCGCTTCGTCAGTCACTGTCGTCACCACGTCCGTCGCGTGCACCACGAGCGACGAGACACGCGGCACACCAGCACCTGGGACCTCCGGACTGAGGGTCTCCTCAAATGTGTCCATGCTCGTCGGCGACCCTGTCAGCACGAGTACCTTCTCGGGGCCGTACTCATCACACAGGTTCTGGTATTCGTTCCGAATGGTCGTCTCTTTTTCAGCCTGACCGAACGGGACTGATACTAAGCTACCACCCAGCTCGTCCTGCCCGCGCATTACGAGTGGTTCCGATCCAAACTGACTGTACGAATGTCGAACTGTACTAACATACCCATACTCATGTTGACCTGATTGTTAAACCGTCGCCCGATTCCGATCAATGGATTGGGGGACTGGTGGCTGTCACAACAATGCGACACTAACGCCTACAGCGAAGAGTATGACCAGTAGCAGAACACCACCAGTGAGGATTGTGTTTTCCATAGCTTTCTCGGGAATTGACATCTCTCCGTATTCTTCGCGGAACTGGTCGAGGTTTTCGTCGTTGTAGAAGTACTTCGTTTTCAGAACGAACCGCTCAGTGACGGCACACCCGGTACACCCCGGTTCCTGTTCGAGTCGTTCAATTTTAATGTGCTTCTCACAGCTTATCGCACCACAATTCTCGCAATAGGTGACACTTCCGTTGTGCCGCTTGTCTTACAGTGCACGCACTGGTGGATGCCGTCCCCGGTCGTAACGCGTGATGGACCGGCAGCGAAGTACTGGTACGGATACGAGTCGTTCTGTAGCTGGACCGAGTGCCTAACATCGGGGAGATAGACGGCATCAATCGATTGTACAGAAATATCTGAAAGATGCGGCTCGCACGTCTTCGTGTATGTGACGTTGTTGTCGCCGGTGTAGGTTACGAACCTGTCGCACTCGCTGGTTGAGTGTCCCCGCAGATTCAGGTGTTTTCTCGAACTCCCTGAGCGCATGATTATACAGTTGCCTACAGGTATCGCGGTGGTAATCCAGTAGCTCACGCTGTTCAGGCGTGGTTTGAGTCGGAACCTGTAGGTGTAGTGTATTGGTTATTCGTCGGGGTCAGAAGTTCGGACGATTTTCACGTTTGCGCCGCGCCACTGTTTTGGAACGAGGACGTGTGCGCCGTTGCCGGTGGGTTTCACTTCCCCTTCGATGACTTCGTGGCCTTCAATTTCGTGTCTATCCATCGCCTGTATTTATACATTATTTAAACATAAATATGTCGGTGCGTGGGCCTGTGGATTAGAAACACCCGAGTGTATGAGAGACCATAATGGCGGTGTATCCCCTCCCTAATGCGCTACTCGGTCGCTCCGCTCCCTGCGTTGTCGTCGGAAAATCTCTGATTTTCGGGATCACGAGAATCGAAGACTCGCGAACGGCTCCTTGAGGGAGGGGGCTTACCGTCTGTATTCAGCTAAAACCATTATTGTCAATACTATTTCTTATGCTCCAGTACCTTGATTTCACTGGCAATATTAATATGTCTAGCGAAATATATGAATTGTTGGAACTACGAGGTATTTGATATGCCACCAATGTACGCGCTCTGCGCTTGAAACGAACTCGCTTCCTCCGCCCTACTCTCGCTCCACTTAGTCGGTGCGAAAGGAGGTGCCGTGCTACCGCTTAGGTGAACGCCTGCATAGATCTCTCACAGAAACATGCCACACTTGACGAAAGACAATAGTTAATTGAAACCCTTAGTGCGTATTTTTATGCATGCGTCCGTTTGTTTCCACCACACTCTGGACGGTGTAAGATGAGATTATGATGCAAAAGCGAGCAATAGTCTGTCTGATTGGAGTGTTTTGTATCGGTATAATGTTGACCCCTGTCGTTGCCGGGGCACAGTCGGACAATACGTGTGTGACAATCACAACGGGAAACGCCGACGGGGATAGCCGCCCGACGACTGTGTTACTTGAGTCGACAGATGGTGACTACGGGAAGGTCAAAGAAACCACCGAGGCGAGTGATTTGGATGTCTGTTCCGTCAGCGAGGATCTCGATCATGTCATCCATTATGCTGCCCCGGCGGGAGAGTATCTCGTGCAGGTACGGTACGATGAACCCCCGGTCAATGAGCGGTGGGGCAACTTCGAGCGGACCGTTGAAGATACCGACGAGGAAAGCTTTTGGCTCCTGCGGAAAGCACCATACCACACGTCCGTCGATATCGAGTCTACTCGTGGAACCAATCGGTTCACGCCCGGCGAGAGTGGTGATTTTGATATTCGCATCTACAACGGAGATGAGTCGGACTCAAAAGATGTGACAACTGAAGTGTATGTCTATCCCGAGGGAGACTCACGTCCCAGCGAGCCGACTAAGACCCTCTCGACAGTCAGTATCGCTGCAGACCGAAAGGAGACCGTCGAAGGGACGATCCCGATCCCCGATTCAGAGGGGACGTACACCGTTGATGTCGAAGTTGTAACTGACTTTGGCTTTCGGAGGCTCACGTCTGACTACGTAAATGTTGGGGAGATTACAGTCGATAACTTCGAACCCCCGGAAATTGACAACAGTAGTCCCAGAGACAGCGCTGTTACGATGGCTGAAGACGAGTCTACGACGTTTACTGTGTCAGCGAGTGATCCAGATACGTCAAGCGGTTCGCTTACGCATACGTGGTACGTCGATGGACAGGAGGTCACAACGGGAGAGAGTTTCCAATTTGACAGTGGTGGCTACGGCGGAGGAAAGCACGATGTCGAAGTCGTCGTTTCAGACAGCACAGACGCAACGCAGGACGTTTCTGAATCTTGGGCTATCGAGGTGCTTGAAGCACCATCCATTGAGAGGGTGAGTCCGGGCAGTTCCGAGGCCAATGTCGGCTCTTCGATAACGTTCAGTGCAGATGCGACTGATCCGGGTGGATACTCTCCAGTAAGCTATGAGTGGACGATTGATGGACGAACGTACCAGGGAGCAGATGTCTCTCAAACGTTTACGTCGTCTGGGGTGGTGCAGGCTGAACTCCAAGTTACGAATTCGCGAGGCGTCTCAACGACGCAATCGTTTGACGTTAACGTCGTAGCTGTGGAACCTCAGATTGATAATGTAACTGGCGGCGGGTCAGAAATCACTGCCGGGGAGTCAGTAACGCTGTCAGCGACAGCGTCTGACCCGGCCAATCGAGGCGTAGACATATCGTATAGCTGGGGAGTCTTGGGTGACAGTTACAACGGATCGTCAGTCACTATTTCGCCGAGAGAGGTCGGAAAACACGACGTTACACTCTCTGTTACTAATGAGTACGGAACAGTGACGACCCGACCGACGACGATTACAGTTACCAACGACAGGCCGGGGCTCGCAGCATCTGATTCTACGGACCGCAGTTTCACCGCTGGCCAGTCGGCGGATTTCACTGTCTCGGTTGAGGATAACGACGCCTCGAATACAGAACTGGCGTTCAGTATCGATGGAGAGGTCATCGAAGAACGGAGTGTTTCACAGCCACTGGCCGATGAAACCTTTTCACACCAGTTCAGTACGCCCGGTGAGCATTCGATAGCGATCACTGCCACTGACGGAAACGGCGCTTCTACTACTGTTAGTTGGGATGCCGATGTCACTAGCCGACCACCCGAATTCCAGAATTGGAGCCCGGAAGCAGCAAGCTTGTCTGAATTAACTGGAAATACGATCACATTCGATGTGGCTGCTTCCGATCCTGATGGCCAACATATTGAATACCAGTGGTATATCGATAGTGAGTACGCGGCCAGTAGTCAGACGCTCACGCAACAGTTCAATAGGCATGGTCAGTATACCGTCACTGCCGTTGCCAGCGATCCGACGAACGCAACTCGAGAGCGAAGCTGGGACGTAGCTGTCAAAAGCTTCACTCAGGAGCCGATGATCGAAGATCAGATCAGCGTGGTTAGATTGAATCAGAATAGTTCGACTGAGTTCGCCACTGTGTCACTGGCGAACCCGAGTGTGAACGAACGCACCGCAAGGGTGGAAGTTATCGTCCGGCCCCCAGACGGACTTTCGGTCACCTCGACGCAAAACGTTCAGTTTGGTAACCCTTCGCAGTATCGTATCTCCGGGAGAGCGGATCCTGGAGCCAGTATGAGCCTCACGCTCGGACTGGTACTTGATGATTCCTCTCTGCTCGGTCGTAGCGTTACAGTCGACTACTCAGTGATTTACTACCCCGAGGGACAACGCGCCGACAGCGTTGTGCTAGATAACTCTACCCGAGAGATCGCGATAGGGGATCAAGAGAAGACCGCTTCGGACGTGGACCAATCTACTAGTGGGTCGGGCGACGGATTTACTCCGATAACTGCGCTGATTGGCAGTGTACTCTCTGTCTATCTTCTCGTACGCCGCGAGTGAGCTCCCCACCCGTAAGCGAAAGGATTTCTCCTACACATTGGCTGATGTTTTCGCCGGAAACGCGCTGTTGTCTCCATTGCAGTCTCCGAGTCATTGCCCTCGGGTTACCGATGAACGGTACTGCGCGGAACAGTACTGCTGTCTGAACTCCGAATCTTCTGCCCAACGGTTTCTACAATCTCATCAATCGGCGTGGGCCCTTGCAACTCTCCACTGAGCGCCTTCTTGAGGTCTTGTTGTGCCGTCAAGAGCACGTACTCTCTAACCGTGATACCGTGGCGTGCCATTGGAGTCTGTTACTGTGGGTCGTCAATGGCAGCATGGTCTGGCTTCTCTGGAAACCCGTCATATGGTTCAATTCCCTCGTGACAGCAGTTCCAAGCTCTCATTGACGCTACGTACTGGAGTTCGCTCTCTCCAGGACGAGGGGTTAATTCGTCAAACGTGGCCTCGTGATATGTACCACAGGTTGAACAGAGAGCCTGACACTTGCTCGGTTTGGGTTGGGACAGATACCGGTTTATATCACGTTTGTATTCGAATTGGATATTTTGAACCACATTATTGAACATCACGTCAGACATGCATTTTTATTTAGATAATATTATATGTAGGTTTGGGTGTGGTCGTTTGTTGTGTGACTGTGTATATGTATGGAATTCTGCTGAATTATGTGAAGTGACGCCTTATTTTAGAGTGAGTAACTCACTACTAAACCCTGTTGGTGAATTCTCGTTCAGCCGAACAGGGGATCGAGTTCTCAAACGCAACCGCTACCGAGGTCTTCGACAACGCCGGTAATCTGTGTGATACGGACACACAGGATATCAAACACGTGCATCCACAGTTCGATTTTCTCAGGTCGTGAACTACCCCAGACTACTCGCTCACCGCTGACGCGGTTCGCTCCGTGAGGGGGGCCGTCCGAAAATCGAAGATTTCTGATGGGCTGCACAAGAGCGCCATCTCTTGTGAACGTCGGGGATGGCGCGGTGGAGCCGTCTGCAACAGAACAGTGTATGGAAGACGATGACAGCGCTGTATCCCCGCCCTCCTGCGCTACTCGGGCTTCGCCTTGCGTTGCTCGTTGAGGACGGGGGCTTAGCGCCTGTATTCAGGTGAGACACCACGCTCGCAATAGCTGATACTGGTAGCTGTAACAAACTGACGTAATTCGCCAGGGGTGGCGAATATCTGTCCGAACGTACAGCCGGCAGTATGAGGCACGGAGACAATCTTGTTTGGGTACCGCTACACCATTTCCTCGGCCTGAATCGTCTCGATGACGGTCTGGCCCTGCTCGGTGGCGCCATAGACGCGGCCCTTGCGCCGGTCCTCCGAGACCAACAGCGTGACCAACCCCTCCTCTTGGAGTTCTTGGAGCGCCCGAGAGACGTGTGCGATGCTCAAGTCGGTATCAGTCGCAATGAGCGATGGCGTCGCCGGGCCAGTCTGCAGTCGTTCGAGCGTGGCCACGCGGTACCGGGAGCTGATGACGTAACTCACTTCGTCCCACTCGTCGGTCATCTGTGCCTCAGTGTGTGTACACGACGGTCTGTTCGATACGTGGATACAAACAGCATAGTATGGACTGAGACGGTCAGTGTGATTTAGTATACAGTCCCCAACTTGAATAGGGCCTGCATATTAACCAGTAACTTTCGCTTTATTGCCTGTCTTTATCAGGGCCTCCGGGCTTAGGGCCCGCAGGGAGTAGTGCGAAGGGTTCAGCAGGTTTGGACCGAACAACCATCCAATGGTCGACAGTTCCTGCGTAAACTCATGTGTGGTCGCCGACGCCATGTGCGTCGGCTGAGGGCGGACGCTACAGGAGAGCGTTCTGGCAGTCAATGACCGAGTCAGAGTGAGCCGGGGTACTCGAAAAAATCCAGTTCGTGGAGCCAGAGAACCCAAGATCGGACTGAGTCTCGCGGTGGTCCCGGACCGACTCACTCGGGTCGGACGATACCGTCCCACTCCGGACACTCGGCCCAGATTCCAGTCTGGCCCTCTGTATTTTCATACTCGATGCGTAGTCAGGCTCGTGTTATCTGGGTCGCACAGTTTGGACACCGACCTAGAACGCCATCGTCAGGTGTTATACAAAGGGAGTGGACGGAGCGTATGACATGTTCCGTCCATATGAGGCTGAGTGTCCTGATACTGTAAGGATTGTCCGGGAGTGTGTGACCCCCATCGCGAATGGACCGAAACTGTGCCAGATTGAGGCCGACACTATTGCAAGCCCTCGTTGGTCACTTTGGCGGCTTGGCGGACCAGAGCGTCGTGGGGGTCTGTTTCCGACCGTCGTTTGAGAACTTGATTGAACGACCCGTTGAGCGTGTTCGCTGTCAAGCACGTTATTGCTGTGGCGGCCACTGACGGACTGCGAGATGACCCAGCAGCGCAGTGAACCAAGACGCGCTGTCCATCGTCACGGCGTTTCAGGACGGCCTGCACAGCGTCAGCAAAAGCTTGGTAGCTGTTCTGTGGGCCGTCTATCATCGGCACGTCGACACGCGCGACATCACCTGTCTCGGGCTCGCTGTGTGTGAGCGAGACGACGGTGTCGATACCATGTGCCTGTAGTAGTGACTCATCATTCGCATCGGCTTCCGTCCCAACGAAAATTCCAGTTGCTACCTCGTCCATACGTACGCTGTCGAAGACAACTACGTGGACGAACTGTGTAAAACCCTTACTGCGCGGCATCATGCCCAGACTGTAGAAGAACTGGCTTCCCTATCGAAACGAAACGTCTGGCATGGGCGATACTGGCGGGGCAGTCACTGTTGCAGAACTGGTGGACTATTGCCAGACACAGGCACGACTGCTTCATGGAAAGGTCGAAACTCTCGAAGAGGAAGCGTCCTCGCTACTCTCTGAAATCGACGAGGAACTAACGGACGTGCGTGCCCAGCTTGACGAGCAGAGTGGCGTCGCCAGTTCCCAATCGCCACAGAAGCCTGAGATAGGCACTGACGAGGACTTGGCAGATCTCGAAGCACTGGAAGCAGACCTTGCAGAGAAACAAGCAGTGGTCAAAGCGAAGCAAACTCGGCGCGATGCTTTTGAGGAGTTGGCAGTTGGGTATCTTGAACTCGCCGACCAGCTTCAGGCCGAAACGCCAGCGCTGTCGGTGGCTCTGAAACGTCTCATGCAATTTGAACACGATCAGGACGCACTAGCCTATTTCGACGATCGTGTAACGATGCTCGAGGCGGCTACTGAGGGCGACGACTCGGACAAGTGACTCCTCTTCAGCACCTTTGTCCGTTTCCGAGCACCTCTGCGGGAGGTCCCTTCGGTGTTATCACACCCAAATCTTGATTCCCGTCGGGTGTCAGTGCTGTCAACATAGATTTCATATCAAATCCGTCTCGAAGATGATGTGTATGAACGCATCAAGTCGAGCAAGCGCGACGGCGAGTCGTTCAGCGACACCGTGAATCGACTTATCCGTGGACTTTCGCGATGGTTTCGACGAGGACCAAGTCACCGAGATGTGCGAGACCATCGAGCAAGCAGACCAGCAGGACCACGACGCGGTCCGTGATGTCGCCGAGCGGCTCAAATAATCGTCGACGCGCGCTTCGTTCTGGAGATTATCGAGGGCATCGAGGCAGCTGTCGAGAGGGATCGGGAACTCGAAGCCGAGAGCGTTCCACGCTTCGATGACTGTACTGGAGCTCTATATCGACGTCAGAAAGGTAGCGACCACTCGAGCAGAACGTCAGAAAGTCGAAGCCGTACTTGATTCCTACCCGCAGGTCGATATGGCCCCAAGTATCTCCCGCCGCGCTGGCCGGTTGCTCGGCGAACGCATGGCTGCTGCGGGAATGGCCCATACAGACCCACCGAACGGCACTGCGACCGAGCCAGCGCCGACAGAGGGCCACCAGTGGTGCTCTCGATGGGTCATCTGTGAGTTGGTCACCAGGTAACCTCAATCCGGTAGGGGACGCGCCGCAGGGAACGCCGGAACACCACCCCCGAGAGCTACAGGTATAGCCCGTGCTGTGGTCAGTTCGCCCGGTTCGATTCCGGATGCGGGTCGTGTAGTCACAATGGATGCAGACCACCCTCACGACGGCGACGGTACCGACAGTTACCTTCCGCGGGGTTCACCGGAGCTGAACCCGCAGAAGAGTGTTGGAGACAACTCAATCAAGAACTCGGGAATCGTCTGTTCGAGACGCTTGAAGATCTTCGTGATGCTGCGCTCTCTGCTCTCAACTGGATTGAAGTTCCAGATATCTTCACGCACTTATGTCCGTAAGTATGAGTACAGGGCGCAAGTCTTGCAGCGAGTGCGATATAGAGCTTGAGGGCAACATCGCACAGTCTACCGTTTACTCTGAACCGCGCGTTTGTTCTTGGAGTTTGCTATCCAGAGGATCTTCCATCTCGCCCACCACTGCTTCGAGGGCGTCTGTGGCAGTGACCAGCCCAAGGACGTTCTCTTCGTCCTCAGAATACACAAGTGCTAGTTCTTGATGTTCGCTCTGAAACTGATCGACGGCGTCGCTGATGAGGGTGTCTGCTCGAAGCGTCATTGAGGGGGCAGCGACATCTTCAAATGTAGTCTCGCCGCGTTGTAGTTCGTCAATTCGATTGATAACTGCGGGGACATACACAATACCTCTGTAATCGGTCGGATTGTCACCAATTAGTGGAAATCGCGTGTGAGGACTTGTTCCAATCCGATCGAGGTTTTCCTGCACAGCGGCGTCTGTCGAGAGAAAAATAATGTCCGTACGATCGGTCATGACCTCGCTGACGGTCTGGTCGCCGATACTGAACGCGTTGATAATCTCTTCTTTGCGCTCCTTGGAGAGATTGCCCCGGTCGAGCAAGGACCCAAGCCGGTGGCGGAGGTCCGCCCGCGATTCGACACGGTCGGTTTCGGTTTCGAGCCATGCACCGGTCATTTCGACGCCGAAGCGCCGGAGCGTCCATTTAGCGACACCGTCACCGAGTACGATAACCGGGAAGAGTAACTTGGCAAACCAGTAAAGAGGGGTCGCAGCGTATCGAGCGACGAATTTTGTCCGTTCGACCCCGAGATACGTGGG
>Ga0102935_1000976_pt1 | contig 10441 bp, 4 predicted proteins | sample SalPonR2_A_D2_MG_FD_78508 | JGI IMG/M metagenome (GOLD analysis project Ga0102935, IMG submission 78508) | Salt pond soil microbial communities from South San Francisco under conditions of wetland restoration - Salt Pond MetaG R2_A_D2_MG | ecosystem: Environmental > Aquatic > Marine > Intertidal... | reverse complement strand
AGTCACTTCCGACGAGCGAGTTGCCTGTCTTGAGGTGGTGATCGAGGAAGGCTAGGGGCTGCTCGGCGGCGAGCGTCCGCAGCCAGAGGGAGACCTTCGCCAACTCGGTCGCGAGCGGATTGACGTCGACGCCGTAGATACATCGTTGAGCAACCTTGCGTCTGGCCCAGTTGATGTCGCGTAGTTCCCCGTCCTCGGTTGTCGGCGCTCGTACTTCAGCGTCAGCAGAGTCCAGCGCTTGCCGGTCCTGCTGCTCTTGTGCGTCGATGATCTCCCGAGCGAGGTAGTCGACTGCGTTCACGGGGAAGTGGCCACTCCCCATGGCCGGGTCGAGCACGGTGAGATCGAACACGCGGTCGGCGAACTCCTCGGCGAATCCTCGCTCGTCACCACGCGCACTCTCGGCCAGCATGTCCTCACGAATCTCTTTGACAAGTGGTCCGAGCGTCTCGTCGACGATGTACTCGACGACGTATTCCGGTGTGTAGTACGATCCCGTGGCCTTGCGTTCGCCATCATCGGTGCGGAGGTACACGTCGCCCTCTTCGACCGTGACGCTATCGTCCTCGCCGGCGGGGCTGTACTCGCCGTCGTCGACTGTCAGCGGCTCGTCGGCGACGTCCAGCTTGTACTCGAGGAGCCCCTCGTAGATGGAACCGAGGTTGCGCTCGTCGAGCGAAGAGTAGTCAACGAACACTTTTCCGTCACCCTCGGATGCCTCGTGGCGAGTCAGCAGCTCGATCACTTCCGCGATATAGACGTCGCCAGCCTCGTGTGAGGCGAGGAACTGCGACTCGACGCTGTCGTCGTCGTCAGGTTGCGTGCGGAACAGTCCTCCGTTGTACGCGGGGATGTAGAGGTCGTCTTTCGGGATACCCTGTCCTTGGCTGCCTTCGTCGATGAGGACGAACAGCTGGTCCAGCCAATCCCAGAGATCCGTCTGCCACGCCTGGTAGTGCTGCTGTGTCTCGTCTCGCTTGGAAACAACAGTCTGCTTGAGCTCGTTCAGACTGTAGCTTTCGGCATAGATGTCGTTGTCTGTGGGGAGAAGATTACGCCCCTCACTTTCGGCGTAAAGGACGAAGATGAGCCGATAGAGGTAGATGAGCGAACTGTCGTGTATGCGGTCGAGATCCCCCTCATCGAGACCATCGTTGGTGTCGAGGAAGCCTTCCGCGAGGACGCGGATCGCTTCGTAGATGTTCTCTTGGAGATCCTCGCCGAGCTCTTCGGCGAAAATGCTGGACTCGTCGTAGACTTCATCAAGGAAGCAGTCTCCGGACTGATCGGGAAGAAACGCCTCTTGCCGGAAGAACAGATAGAACTCTTTGAACGCTTCCAGATCGTCATCCTCCTCGACGATCTCGAGAAGGGTAGGCAGGTTGATCTCGTAGAATGAGTCGAGCCGGTGACTCGTCGGCCCGTAATAGAGTCGCCACTTCTCGCCGTTCGTTAGAATCGCCCACTCTGGTGATGTTTCTTGGAGGTAGCGGTGGATCTGATAACTCGGGTTCTCGAAGTCTCGCTTTTCGTCGCCACGTGTATCGAGCTTACGACCCCAGCGCTTCGCGTCCGCGACAGCGATGGACTCTTCGTAGAAGTCCTCGCGGTCAAACGCCGCATCGGCGGCCTCGTTGCTTGGGAAGAATCCGTAATCCGGTCGGCGCGCGTTCCGCATTACCGTCTCTTCGATCTCGTAGGGGATCTCGAGGATATCGAAGATAGGTCGAATGACGTTCCGCTCAAGCTGGGCCTCGTTGTAGTCTTCGACGCGGTCGCCTTTCTCGACAAGAATCGATTTGATCTCGGCGAAAGCCGACTCCACCTCCGCGTCTGAGGGCTCGGTCCAAGGCTCCGTATTGCGGAGGTGGTCGTTGAGGTAGTAGTTCGAGAACAGGTCGCGGTTCGTTCGGTAATTAGTTGGATCCGTCATTGGGTGGGGACGATCTCCGGCATGGGCGCGGTACTACAGCTATATGATAGCAGAACGTCGCAATTAAATAATACTTTCTAACGCCCCGAGAGGTGCGCTCACGTCTGAGGTTCGATAAATAGTTGTTTAAGAGACAATATACAGCAAGATGTTGAATTCAGAGATCAACCGCAACGGCACCGTCCGAGTCGAGCAGGAATTCACACAGACTACGGAAGGTCGAAACCAACGCACCCTCTAGAAGTACCCCAAGTTCGAGATATCGGTTGAACCCGTAATCTGTTACGTTCGCACTCCCGACGTAGGCAGCTTGCGAATCGAACAGCATTACCTTCGCATGAAGTGTGAATTGCGGATTCTTGCCAGTCTGTCGTTGCTCTTTGATCGGCGTTGTATCTTCCCAGACGGTATAATCGACAAGTGATATTTTAGATGCGACGCCCTGTTCCGATGCTCGCTGTATGAACGAGTCGATGACGTCATAATTGTGTGATCTTGAATCTGCGAGATACCGCGTCACAATCGTCAGCTCGACACCACGGTGAAGCGCATCAAGCAGAACGTCAGCGAGACGACCGAGGCCGTCACCCTCGAAAAATGGAGACAGGAGTACGATCTCCCGCTCGGTACGTTTGACTTGACTTGCGAGAGCAGAAAGCAGCCCCTCCATGTCGAAGGAGGCAGGCGTCGAATCGCTGAACGCGGGGTCATCTGGAAACGTCACTAACGGCGTTACTTCCGTGGTGGGAACCCGCTGTCGATGGGCAGCGAGCGTTCGAATCGACTGCTGTGTCCGCCCGAATATCTCTCGTGTTCTGGTTGGATCAACGCGACACTGTGTGTCTACCAGTTCAGCCTCGTAGGTCTCGCGCTGAATCGCCTCTACTTGGAGGAGCTGACGAAAGAGGTCCGTCGCCGCTTCTCGACTTAATTCCGTATCTCGCGCTACTGCGGCCGGAGAAATGCGTTCGGATCGCCCGGCGGAAACCAGAAACAATCCCTCGAGTTCGTCAAGAAGCGGCTCCTCGTGATCGACGATGTCCGCGATGGTGAGCGCACGATCGATGGACGGTGAATGTCGAGCCATTGAGTATGAGTAACGTGACGATGATTACAACCGCCAGAATCCTTCGATATCTCGATCGGTGTTCGGTCGACTCCCAAACAAGTAGTCCCGGCAGAGAACTTGGTTGAAATACGAACAGCTGATCTCGCTCACGTGTAGACACGAGAGACACGCACCGTCACGCTGTGAGCAGACCGGGTCCATCATACACTCATTCCCATGAGCACGAGCTTGCCCGAGGAGATCATCCAATTGCTGTTCCACCATCGTGGTCATGCCACCGATATTGAATTCTTCGCGGTTATTGGTGTAGATCACCAGTGAGAGTGCGCGTGGGAAAAGAAACTCACTCAGGTTCGTTCGGTCGAACCCACTGATCGTGCTCGCCTGCTTGAGCAGAACGTGAGAGAGGGTATGGAGCATCTCGAAGACGTACTTCGTGACTTGCCCCTCTACGGTATCGTCGGTACTGGTCTCGAAGCGACCGTACTGATCAACCGGGTCGAGATGGTTCAGTAGGAACGCCCACTGCTCTGCATCCGAGAACTCTTGAATAGCTGTCCGAGCACGCTTAAGATCAGCCTCTGAGGGATCAGCAGGCAGTTCGGGAAGCGTGATGTCACCACGAACAGATCGCTCGTCGCTTGTCTCAGGGATATTGACGGCTAGCCAGAGCAGCACCGCTGCGGGGTCGAGATCGAACTGAGTTGCCTCTGTTTCCGATGTATCGACAAATATTGGTGTGCCATCTCCGCTGCTCGCATTTTGTGAGAAGGCATTCAGCTTCGCCTCGTCTTCTTCGCGGCCGCCCCGAGTGTAGCCGTAGACGAACGTCTGGACCGGGAAGTCTTCGATGACACGCACGTCTTTCAGACCTAAGCGGTCGAGGTCGTCCGAGTACGTCCCGATGGTGTCTGCCTTGCGAGGGAACCCTTGTTGTCGGGCATCTTCCTCTAAGTCGTCAAGCGTGTGTGCTGTGAGTTCTTCAAGACTGAGCACGTATTGGAGAAGCTCATCGCCAGCGTCGGTCATCTCGAAGGAATCGTCGTCAGTCTTGAGATCGATTAATTCCGTGATCGATTCACCAACGGTTTGGCTGTCGATCTCGCCGTGTGCTCGGAGCCAGTCTTCTGCCTCATCCAGTGATTCGACCTCTGCTTCCGTCTGATACACCTCTATTTTCCGATCGTCATCGATCTCAGCTCCCTCTATCCCCTCATCCATGTCGACAGACTTCAGCGGAGAGTCAGAGAGGCCGAGCTGTTTCGCGATAGCCTTCCGTGAGCCGTCTTCACTTCCGCGAAGATGGCCGATACCCGATGCATGTAGATTGACCGTGGTCAGGTAGTGCGGATAATATGTTGAACCAGCCCGGTGGACCGTCGTGTACATCTTGTCGTCGTCTGGATCATCCGCGGATGGAGGAACGTACTCACAGTCACAGTTCTGAGAGTAGCTCACTCGGGTGTCCCAACCACAGATGTTACACCGCCAGTGGAAGTTTTGGGCGCGCTGGCTGTCCTGCGTATCGAGGACGATGTACTGGTCACCGTGATCCGGGCATTTCCGCGGATACAGCCGCCTGATCTCGCCACAGCTGTGAACACTGACAAACTGGTACTGTTTCAGGTCGCCATTACAGCCGGATCGCTCGCATTTAAGCGCTTGATTCTTTCCATCGAGATCATCTGCAGAATAATACCCGTGTGCCTTTTGACAACTTGTGCAGTAGAAGGTGGTTGGGAACGGACTGGCCATAACTTCCTTGGGTGCTGCGAAGTCGTAGCGGCCTGTTTTATTCGAGGTAAATCCTTGTTCACCACCATCCCAGTTTTTCGCCCGAGCGAAGACGCGGTCAATAATGTACTCTCGGTCAACTTGACCGCTCGCGTCGGTCGTTTCGAGACGATTCACCTGCCAGATGCCACGCTTGTCACTGTAGTCGAAGGTGTTCCCAGGAAGGAACTGATACAGGATCTGATGGCGGCTGCGTTTCATACTCATTGTAAATCACCGGTTGTCAAGCGTCTCGAATATCTCGCGGTAACGGTACTCCGACTGAATGGGTAGCTGTTCGTCGACATCTCGGAGGCTCCGCATCGGTGAACGCTTGATACGCCCACTTGTCCACTGGTCGTCGTCAAGACGAAGCTGAGAGAGTGCCTCTCTTGTGAGATCTTCAATATCGCCTTTAAATTCCTCGTGGTCGTTTGGGTCACCGAACATCCCCAGCAGTTGCTGGCGCAATTCTCTTTCGTCGACGGAGTCAGCAAAATTCTCGGCTTGATCACCGAAGTAGAGGTTTCCAGCTCCTTCGCGGTACATGTAGTGATTAAGTATAAGTCCCATGAACAGTCCTGGGTGGGTCTGTTTGACGCTGTTTTTTGCCCAGCGGTTGATAGGGACTGGTTCAACTAGCCTGTCGAGAAATGCGTGGTATTTCTCAAAGAAGTGGTAATGGCTCAGGTCACGCTCGCGGATAGGATGGGCGACGTTGAATACGAGACCCGGTCGCGACCGGCCGGCGCGGGAACTTGCTTGAATGTACTCTGCCGTTCCTCGGGGCATGCCGAAGAACGTCATCATGTTGAAGCGGTCAACGTCAACTCCGTGAGCGATCATATTAGTCGCCGTGATGGTGTTGAGCCGACTCGCCAATAGCCAAGCAAGCGCTTCTCGAGTGTCTTCGGTGGCGCTAACCCGCTCACTGTCGAATTGGTCACTGCCGACAACTTCGTTCTCGTTGTCGAGACTGTCCTCAAGCGTACTACGTAGAGATAGGACAGAGTCTGAGACATCTTCCTCGAGTACTCCTCGGTCGATGAGACGGTTGAGGATCTGTTTGTCGGCCTCTTCGTCCCACGGGTCCTCAACGATATCTAAGACCTCCATGATCGTCTCGAAGCCAGTTCCACCGGTCATACGCTCGGAAGCCAGTGGCGGTCGCCCATCTTTCTGGAGATATGTATCCAGCTGAGAGACGATAGACTGGTCGAGACGATCACCGTCCTTTTTCGATAGCAGATAGGTGATGCTGGTGCTGTAGTAACTGAGCAGGGCTAGCACTTCATCGATCGAGTCGGCCTCAAGTGGTGTCGTGGTATCCGACCCCTCGAACAAAGCACCGCTCAGTACTTGATCTGGGTTTTCCAACGCTTCTCGGAACAGGTTTTGAACCTCCCGATGGTAGTAAAACAGCAGGTCGATGATGGAATTGATATGCGTTTTTCCGTGTGGAACCAACCCGATGTAGTACCGCTGTGTCTCCGCACGTTCTTGTGCGTAGAAATTCTCGCGTAGGTACGGCCCAGGCGAGGGGAACCGTTCAGCCGGACGCATGAACAGGTTGTGAACCTGGTCTTCGAATCCAGTAATCGTCGCTGTCGGCGCGATGACCTTCGTTGTCCCAGCCTCAACAAGCTCCTGTAGCTCGGCAACTCCAGTCTCGTAATGGCCATCGAAGCTCCCCATGCTTTCTTCCAACAGGTGGAGCTCGTCCGGAACCATCAGCGACGGGGCCGGGTCGTACGGTTCGACGGGACGAGCCATATCGCTGAATTCATTCTTGTCTATCGGACATCCGTACTTCTCCGTACATTCGCCCAAGCTGGCAAACCCGTGAATTGGACACTCAAGATCCATCTCCCCCGTAATGAGATGAGCAAATTTGCGCTGATAACCGATCGCGGTGATCTTGTCTATGGTACCCGCGATGATCGTCGGTGCGTACCGATAGAGCTCATTGTCGACAACGTGGACCGGGAGTTCTTCCTCATCATATGGCTCGCCGGAGGTGAGCGATCGCGACTGCCACGGGCAATCGAAGCTGCTTGCGGTACAGCAATGTGTCAGTCTGTGGTCGTCCTCTGTAATTCGAACCTCGATGTCAGAACCACAGGCCGGACAGCTCGGGACGACCTTGGCCTCCCGGCGAAGATCCTCTCCAGAGGGGCCCTGATACCGTTGATGATTATTATTGTCGTAACCCGTGAGTGCGTTCGGGGTGTTTGCCTTCCCAACAAGATATCCCATCGAGAACGGGCGAGAAGGGTGTGAACCGATATCCGATTGCTCTCGTCGAACTAAGTCGGCGTACATCACTGTCTCGGTCATACGTTGGAACTGCTGGAGCGAGAGGAGTCGAAGCGGGAACTTCGTCCACGCAGTGACGCCAAAGTCCTTCCCACGGAGGCGATCGAAAAACATGCTCCAAACAGCAACACCAAGGAATGCTTCGGTCTTTCCACCACCGGTGGGGAACCAAAGTACGTCAACGATGTCGAGCGCTGAATCGGCATCCTCTGCGCGGTCCTCCTTTGAACCATTGCGCCAAGTGACCTCGTTCCACTGGTCGTATTCGCGGCTCGCCACATCGGGGACCTCCATGATGATGAATACCAGCTGAAAGAGTCGCCAGCCGGGGAACTCATGCATCCGGTCCATTGCCTTGTTCATCAACTCGAACGCACGTCCGACCGTTTCGGGATGCTCTCGAAGGCACTGAATCCCACGCTCGAACCGTTTAATTTCACGTTCGAAGGCATCGCGGTCTTCATTGAAATCAGCCAGATCACCCGTTTCTGAGTCGTCATCCCAGTCGTCTCGTTGGCGATATTGTTGTAGTGCGGCGTCATACTCTTCACTGAGGTATCTCCGCATCTCGGTAGAGATATCATCAAGAAGGTCAAGGCCACCGTTGTCTAAGTTAGCCAACGTCTCAAATTTAGCATCGACATTACGGTCCGCCGATTCATAGACAAGTTGTCGGTACTCCGGGATAAACTGTGTCTCAAGTCGATTTGTAGTCGGCATCGCAGCAGGGGCGCGACGACCCGGCGGGATGCCTTCTTTATTCACTTCTTGATCGTTGCGCTCAGGCGCAGTGATGGTACAATTTCGACCATGCCCCCAGAGGTCTCTATTGTAGCGGAAATCCTCCGGAAGTGGGTCAAAAGTGAAAGGGACGAACTCGAGGTCGCCGCTCGTCTCAAGTTCGAGGCCCACCTCGAACAATGTGGGGTCTCGGACGGTGTAAATCGCGTCTTCGCGACTCTGGAGTGCCTCGTTCGCAAGTTCAAAGTCGACGATGGTGCCGTCGTCATCATTTTCCTCGTCAGCGATCACTTCCACAGCCAGCGTGGCGTGCCACTCAGGGAGTGCTGGTGCTCCCTCAGCAGCCCGCTCAGAGAGGTAATCGCCAAAGCTCTCTTGATCCTCAAGTGCACTCGGCGGGACGGTGTCATCCTCCTCGGTCTCAGCGTAGAGATCGTAGGTTTCCCGAGCGTGGGTTCGGGCACTAGAAAATGCTTTTTTGAATGCCTCTTGGGTGCGTTTGCGAATGACCTCCGGAGTGTTTCGCGTCGGCGCTTGGAACGCATCCCTAGGGATCTTGATGGGTGGTACCTCAAGGCGAATACGTTCGAAGACCGGGAGGAGACTGTCACCTTCGTCGTCATCATCTCGGTCACCCAGTGCGACGAAAGAATCGCGGTTTACCATCTCTTCATAAGTGGGGTTAACTCGCACCCACACGCTTGCGTTAACAGTAAGCGTCAGCACGTCTCCTTCCTCACCGCCTCGGATGCGTACGGTAGCACCGAGGCCGCTTGGCTCCATTTTTGACTGAAGATCATCGTCCGGATCGTCGAGTTGATCCTCACTTTCAGGTGCTAGCGCACCCGCGAAGAACCGATCGCTAGGGAAGTCACGTTTGACTCGTTCGTCGATGTCACCGCGGACTTGTTTCAACACCGTCTCACGAAGGTGCTGGGCAATGCGTTCGTCGTCGGCTGGAGATTCTTTCTCCATGCTAATTCCAGTGGCCATGATAGTTACTCAGTGGTTTGCTCGAGCTGATAGCCCGAGATGAAGGTCGGAATGATTGTGGGACCAAGGGCGTTGATACCGAGTATTACAACTTCGGCTGACATAAAATCGGTGGCCACTGGTCACGACAGACACGACAAGAGCAATATGACGGGAATAGAGCTTGTTTCAGGCTACGTAGAGTCTAATACAGACTCAGTAGGGTATTTTCCATCGAAAAAGACGATTGTCCCTAAGTTTATTCTTGGTGACGATATAAGAACGGATATGCCAGAGTCGGTCACGTCTCCCAGTTCTCCAGTGGAGCTGATTCGATCAGCTTCAGATACGGAGCGTGACATTCATCAAGAGCTACTCTTCGACAATATCGAGTTTCTTATCGATGTCTTGACTGCTGCCCACGCGAAGAAACAACGAATGGATCCGGTCGGGTGTGTGGGTTCGACACCTGAACGGCTTGCTCGGAAGCGAGACAGATACACAGAGACCTGCCGATATGCCACAATTAAGAGAGAGAAGTCGGGAGACGAAGACCACTGTTCTTGTGGAGATCCGTTGTATAACAGCGATGATCCACTTGATACAGTCGCTGCCGTCGTACTGAGTGGACCAGTTGAATCGCCAGCACAACGCTTCTTCGAACGGTGGTCGCGTGATGCAGTGCGTGCGCTACGGGAACAATACGCTGATTGGGAAGAGATCAGTTCGCTCAGCCAAGATTCACTCTCAGAAGTTCTTGGTGAGTTCATTCGTGGGGGTGGAGTTGGACGTCAACGTGTATCCCGTCTTCAACAGCTCCTAACTGCTGTTGAAAAAACGGATTACACTGATGGGGTGACCCTCAGGGAATTTTCTCGGGTTCAATACCAGACCTATGTGGGTTTTTTCACCGAGATTCCGGGGATTCAAGAGAATGACGCGTGGTGGCTGCTTCAGACAGCTTTCGACAAGCCCGTCTGGCCCGTAGACAGCCAAGTTGACAGACTTCTTTGCTCTCTCGGCCTCATTGATCCCGCAGACCTGAAGAAAGAGAGAGGTCGGCGTCACCCCCTAGAAGACAAACTGATTGATCGGCAAATTGCCCCGTTGTATCGGGCGCTTTCAACTCATGCTATTACTGCGAAAGGGGATGTATGTGGAGAGACATGCGAAATCAGAAATTTTCTGCTTACGCACCGTCTCCGACAACAGAAATCAAAACAAGAGGGACCGATCGCCGTTGATCTATTCGCAGGGGCTGGTGGACTGTCTTGTGGGATAGGGCAGACAAAATTCAATGTTCAGTGGGCAATCGACAATGACCCGGATGCCGTCGCTACCTATCGGTTCAATCATCCAGAGATTCCCCACGAAAACGTCGTCTGTGGGGATGTCCGAGAAGTCAATTTAAGCCAACGTATTAAACAGGCAGTTGGTTCTCCTGACATACTCGTCGGTGGTCCGCCCTGTCAGTCACTCTCACAAGCAGGATACCGTTCACGTCGAGCAGGCGATGAAGACTACAGTGTCCTCGATGACGGCCGCACAACACTCTACACCCAGTATGTACAGACTGTGGAGGAACTTCGACCGAAGGCCATTGTCATGGAAAACGTCGAGGGAATGGTCAATGAAGT
>Ga0102935_1000972_pt1 | contig 10461 bp, 12 predicted proteins | sample SalPonR2_A_D2_MG_FD_78508 | JGI IMG/M metagenome (GOLD analysis project Ga0102935, IMG submission 78508) | Salt pond soil microbial communities from South San Francisco under conditions of wetland restoration - Salt Pond MetaG R2_A_D2_MG | ecosystem: Environmental > Aquatic > Marine > Intertidal... | reverse complement strand
TATTCGGACGCGCCGGGTTTGTGGGTGCCCATGACCACCAGGTCGGCGCCAAGCTCGCCCACGGCGTTCAGCAGCGCATCGTCGATATCCGTGACCGGATCGTGGCTGATGATCGCGTGCGCGCGCGCATCGATCCCATGCTCGTTCGCAAGACCCGAGACGAACGCCTCGAGCTTCGACTTGAACTCCGCCGGGGTATGCGCGATCGCGCTCGGCGCCGCTGCAGATACGCCGACAAAAGTGACCGGACACTCATGCGCCCGGGCCTCCTCGACGGTAACGTTCAGCGCTCGACCGAGCCGCTCGATGTGAGCGAGATCCACCGGCGCCATGATATGATTGAACATGGCTCCCTCCTTTACGGAGCGACCGAATCTTCCGCAGTGCGATCCGCGAAAGGCCGGCTCTCACAGGCGATGCGAATATACACGCCGCCAAACTCCTGTTTTCCGTGCCTAAACCGTAACAGCCCATTACCCCGGGATGAAACCCCCGGAGGACTAATTTGTTCCGAAACAGAAGTGAGGTGCCGAATTCAGGCGGTTACGTCGGCCACGACGCGGCCCTTCACCTTGCCCTTGAGGATCGCCCGGCCGAGCTCGGGCAGGTCCGCGAGCCCGGCGGGCTGAACCATGGCCTCGAGCTTCTCCATCGGCAGATCGCGTGCGATCCGGTCCCAGATCCTGACGCGCGTCTCGTGGGGCTGAAGCACACTGTCGATGCCCAGAAGGTTCACCGCGCGCAACAGGAACGGAATGACGGTGCCGGGGAAATTGGGCCCGCCCGCCAGGCCGACCGCGGCAACCGAGCCGCCGTATTTCATCTGCCCGAGCACCCTCGCGAGCATCTCGCCGCCCACCGCGTCGATGCAGCCCGCCCAGCGTTCGCTCTCGAGCGGCCGCTTGATCGCCTCGGCGAGCTCCTCGCGGGGCACGATTTCGGTCGCGCCGAGGTCATGGAGGTAATCCGAGGTTTCCGGCCGGCCGGTCACCGCGGCGACCTCGTACCCGATATTGGCGAGAATCGCGACGGCGACGGAACCAACACCGCCGGCCGCACCCGTCACCAGCACCGGCCCGTTGCCCGGCCGCAATCCGTGATCCTCGAGCGCCATGACGGATTTCATCGCGGTGACCCCGGCGGTGCCCACGGCCATCGCGGCGCGCGTGCTTATCGCCTCGGGCAGCTTGACGAGCCAGTCGGCTTTCACCCTCGCCTTCTCGGCCATGCCGCCCCAGTGGATCTCGCCCATGCGCCAGCCGTTGACCGCGACCCGGTCTCCGGGGGCGTAGCGCGGGTCGTCGGAGCTCTCGACCGTGCCGGCGAGATCGACCCCGGGCACGTGCGGCCACGCCTTCACCAGCCCGCCGCCATTCGGCAGCATGCAGAGCCCGTCCTTGTAGTTGAGCGTGGTGTACTCGACAGCGACGGTGACGTCGCCCTCGGGCAACTGGTCTTCGGATATCTCTTTCACCCCGACATCGACGGCGTCATCGGAGGTCTTCTCGATCAGGAGGGCGCGGAACATTGGCATATCCTTTCGGGTCAGGCGTCTTCGGGCATGAAGGGAAGGTCGGTCACGTCGGGCCGGGCACCCGCGGCCGTGAGCATGGCGTGGGCCTGGCCGCGGTGATGTGTCTGGTGATTGAAGAGCTGGATCAGGCAGACAGCCTTCGGCAGCGTCATGTCCCGCCCGGTGGTTCCGGAGGACCAGGTAAAATCGCCCTCGATGTCGGCCGCCGTCGCGGTCCGGGCCCAGTCGCGGATCCGCGCGTCCATGGCCCGGCGGCGGGACTTGAGAACACCCCAGTCCACCACCCAGTCGCCGCTTTCGGCGATCGGCACGCCGGGTCCGTCACCGCCTTCGAAGCGGTCCATCCAGGCGGTGTCCCCCCAGAGCAGATGCGACAGGGTGCGGTGGATGCTCGCGAAGAACGCGCCGCGGTCGGCCCGGCGGGCAGCGTCGTCGAGCGTATCGGCGGCGCCGAAAATCGAGCCGTTCTGCCAGGAATTGTAGCGCGCCATGCGCTCGAGATAGGCTGGAGTGATCATGCGGCGGCCCCTCTCCCCCATTGTTGTCGGTGCATGGTGCGGGGAGGTCAAGCGGCGCGCGATTGCGCTTGTCCCCCTTTCGCCTCCGCACTAGCCTCGACCCCCGAATTGTCCCAACCCTAAGTCAACGGGGAACGCCCAGATGCACAGGCTTTCTGCACTCACTTCTGTTCTTGCGCTCACCGCAGGAACAGCCTTCGCTGCCGACGACGACCTGCTCGTCTTCGACTATTCGGGCTTCGAGGATCCCTCCTTCCACCAACCCTATGTCGTCACTCACGGCGAAAGCCCGGCGTTTTCCTTCTTCGGCGACGAGGAAGAAGCCTTCCAGAAGGTTGTCGGCGGTTTCCGGGCCGACGTCACCCATGTCTGCGCGGGCTCGGTCAACAAGTGGGTGAAGGCGGGTATCGTCGAGGAGTGGGACACGTCCCGCATTCCGGCCTTCGAGGAGCTCGACGCGAACCTCGTCGGCGCCGAGATCGCGCCGGGTGAAGGAGCCTACTTCATCCCGACCGACTTCGGCTCGACGGCGATCGCCTACAACCCCGTCGAGGTGCCCGAGGCGGTCGTCCAGACGCTCGAGGTGTTCAACGACCCCGAATACGCGGGCCGGGTCTCGATTCCCGACAATGTCGACGACGCCTATGCGCTTGCCTATCTCGCCGTCGGCGTGACCGACTGGACGACGGCGACGGACGCCGAATTCGAGGCCGCGTCGGACTGGCTGCGCGGCGTGCACGGCAACCTGCGCACCTACTGGGTGGATGTCGCAGAACTCACCCAGCTCATGGCGACGGGCGAGGTGCTGGTGGCCTGGGCCTGGAACGAGGTATTTCCGGCACTCGTCGAGGAGGGGCTGCCCGCCGGCTTCGAACGGGAACCCGCCGAAGGCTCCTCGCTCTGGCTCTGCGGCTACATGAACATGGCCGACGAACCGGGGTCGGAAGAGAAAGCCTACGACTACCTCAACGCCCTGCTCGACCCGGTCTCGACCGAGCCCCTTCTGGCGTCGGGCTTCGGCCACGCCAACCGCACCGGCATGGGAGCCTTCAGCGAAGAAGAACTGACGGCGGCGGGGCTCGAATCCATCGACGCCCCGGTGCTCGCCCAGCTGCCGCTGCCCGTTGAGGTGCGCGAAAAGCATTCGGAGACGTTCGAGAGGATCAAGGCCGGGTTCTAACACCTTTTCATTGCGTGAAAAAACAGGGCGGCGCTCCCGGCGGGAGCGCCGCCCTGTCGTTTCCGGGACCGTGCGCCGGGCAAAGCCGAGTTCCGCGGCCGCTCCCCTCATACCCAATATGCCGGGCCGAGGACCTCGCGGCTGTGACCGACGCGGGCTTGCGCCGCCGGGACAGGAACGGAACTCCGCCGGCCCCGACACGCGTTCAAGAGAATGAACCGGGGGTGGGTGGCCCCCGTATTCCTCACAGATCCCGAACGCAAACCGGAGCCGACATGCTCGATCTTCTCAATACCCTTTTGGCACTCGCCTCGATCGGTTTCGGCCTGATCGGCTGGTTCGCGCCCCGCTACACCATGCAGGTGCTCGACCTGCGCCCGGAGGGTTCGACAATGGGCGTCTCCGAAATCCGCGCCGCCTCCGGGGCGCTTTTCGTCGGCCTCGGGGCCGGCGCCATCTTTCTCGCAGAGCCGTTCGCCTACGCGATGGTCGGCTTTGCCTGGGCCGGCGCGGCCGTCGGGCGGATCACCTCGATATTCGCCGACGAACAGCCGACCCGGCGCACCTGGGGCTTTTTCGCGACCGAAGCAGTCATCGCGGGCGCTCTGCTCGCAATCAATCTCTGACGCTTGATCGGGCGGGTCGGCGCCCCTATGTTCAATGTGTTCCCGCAAGGGGACTATGGACATAAACGCGCCCGTAATAAGCGGATCGGACCCGGGGGCGGTACCCGGCGGCTCCACCATAAACCACCGTCGTTGGCGGGGATCATGGGGCCGAAACAGGATCGACGGACGTCTAAAGGGGTTGGCTTTGTCCCGGTGAGGTACCACCGTTATCGGTCCGACAAGTACAGTTGCCAACGACAACCGTGCTCCGGTCGCGCTCGCAGCGTAAGCTGCGCGCAAGATCGAAAATTAAGCCCTTGCGCCTAGCAGCGTAAGGCGGGGTTCGCAGGCACCTGGCAACAGAAGCCTGCACTACCATCTCCCTGTCACCCGAAACGTCAGCCGAGCATCGCTTCGCACGGTTTGTAGCCCTGCGCCTGGCTCGACGATGGACATTCGACGCACCGCCGGGAATAGTTCCGACGATCATGCTGACGCGTATCCTTCTTCTGCTGGGTCTGGCGTCGGGGGTCCCGTCCGCCCCCGCGTGGGCCTGCGAGACCGCACTGATCCTCGCCGTCGACGTTTCGAATTCCATCGACTCCGGCGAATACCGAATCCAGGCCGAGGGTATCGCCGACGCTCTCCTCGATCCGCTCGTGATGGAGGCCCTCGTGAGGGGCCGGGTGGCGCTCATGGTCGTGCAGTGGTCCGGCACCGGCAAGCAGGTGATATCTGTGCCATGGCGGCGCATCGCCAGCGATGCCGACGTCCGCGCCCTGGCCGGCGAGGCCCGGGCGATGACCCGCGCCATCACCCTGTCGAACACGGCGGTGGGTGATGTCGTCCGCTTCGCCCGGGCACAGTTCGGATCGGTGCCCGATTGCGCGCGACACGTGATCGACATTTCCGGCGACGGCGACGACAATGCTGGCACCCGGCCGGAGGCCGAGCGTCGGCTGGCCGAGCGCCAGGGTGTCACGATCAACGCACTGGCCATTGAATCGCTCGGTTTGTCGATCACCAACTATTATCGCCAACGGGTCATCACCCGGGACGGATTCGTGATGACGTCGCGCGGTCATTCGACCTATGCCGAAACCCTGAAGCTGAAGATCCGCCGCGAGGTCGCACAGGTGATGTTCTGACCGCGGGACGCGGTGTCATACGCCTGTCACACGCCCCGCGCAGGGGAGAGCCATGACGAGCGACCCTGATCCTCCGACCCCCGGCATCGACGCCTCCGGCGCGGCTACCTCGCCGCCTCCGCGCGACGTGACCCTCGGCGCGCTCGCCTCTGTCTTCGCCCGGATCGGCGTTTTGTCCTTCGGCGGGCCGGCAGCGCAGATCGCCCTCATGCACAACGAGCTTGTCGAGACCCGTCCCTGGCTCACCGAGGCGCAGTTTCTGCGCGCGCTTTCCTTCTGCATGCTCCTTCCGGGCCCAGAGGCGATGCAACTCGCCACCTATGCCGGCTGGCGGCTGAGGGGCGTGCCCGGCGGGCTGATCGCGGGCGGGCTTTTCGTCATCCCGGGCGCTCTGGTGATCGCCGCCCTCGCCTCGGCCTTCGTCGTCTGGGGCGGGGTGCCGCTTGTCGAGGCGGCGTTTCTCGGCATCAAGGCCGCCGTCGTGATGATCGTCGTCCAGGCCCTCTGGCGACTGTCGAAAAAAGCGCTGCGCGGCACCGCAGACTGGGTCGTCGCCGCACTGGCTTTCACGGGCATCTTCTCTCTCGGCCTGCCGTTTCCGCTCATCATAGGCGCCGCTGCGCTCTGGGGCGCGCTATCGGCCGCATCGGCGCCCGACGCCGAACCGCCCGCCCTTCGGCCGCGAACAGGCAATCTCGGGACGGTGGGGCTGTGGCTCGGGCTCTGGCTCGCTCCGCTCGTGGCGCTGCAAATCGTGGCGCCCGGGCTTCTCGCCGACGTCGCCCTGTTCTTTTCGAAACTCGCAATCGTCACCTTCGGCGGGGCCTACGCGGTGCTCGCCTACATGACCCAGGAGATCGTCGTCGATTACGGCTGGATCACCACCGAGGAGATGCTGGTGGCCCTCGGTCTCGCCGAAACCACGCCCGGCCCCCTCATCCTCGTCACCGAGTTCGTGGCCTTTCTCGCCGGATACGCCGAGGGCGGCTTTCCACTCGCCTTCGCCGCCGCCCTTGTGGCGCTGTGGATGACATTCGTGCCCTGCTTTCTCTGGATTTTCAGCGCCGCACCCTGGATCGAATGGATCACCGGCCGCCCGCGCCTGCAGGGCGCGCTCGCGGCGATCACGGCAGCGGTCGTCGGCGTGATTCTCAACCTGTCGCTCTGGTTCGCGCTGCATGTCTTCTTTTCGACGCTCGGCACGGTCGGGCTCGGCCCGTTGGAGGTGATCCGGCCCGACTGGGCCAGTCTCGACGAACGGGCCGTCGCGCTGTCGGTTCTGGCGGGCATCGCGCTCTTTGTCATGCGCATGGGCCTCGTGCCGGTGATCGGCCTTGCCGCCCTGGCCGGCATCGCGCTCAACGCTGCCACGTAAGCCGCCGGGCCGGGCTTCCAATCGGGACCGAATCTCTTATGGTGAACCCAATCGGAGGTGCTGAATGACCAGCTCGATCGACTATGGCAACCTGATGTATGCCGCCATGCGGTCGCTGATACACGATGTGCTTCAGCAGGTGGCCGATGATGGCCTGCCGGGCGCGCACCACTTCCTGATCACATTCGACACGATGCACCCCGACGTCGAGATCGCCGACTGGCTGTCGGATCGCTACCCCGACAAGATGACGATCGTCATGCAGCACTGGTTCGACAACCTCGAGGTGACTGACGAGGGCTTCACGGTGACGCTGAACTTCGGCGATCAGCCGGAGACCCTGTTCGTGCCTTTCGACTCGATCAAGACATTCGTCGATCCGTCGGTGGAATTCGGGCTCCGCTTCGAGACCCAGGAGGAGGAAGAGGAAAGCCCCGCCCCGCCGCCGCCCGAGCCCCGGAGCCCCGTACCCGAAGCGAATGGGGACGGAAACGGAGACGGGAGCCCGCAGGTCGTCAGCCTCGACTCGTTCCGCAAGTAACGCCCTAAATTCGCCCGTTTCCCGTGCCATGCCCCCTACGGACACGGAGGATCACGGATGCTTTTCAGGGCACTGAGACGAAAATCGCCGGTTACGGCACGCGTGGGCGCGGCGCGCTACGGGGTCCTGGCTGTGTTGCCCCTCAAGGCGGGCGATGCGGAGATCGTCGAAGGCTTCGCCCGCCCCTTGCGCGAAAAACTCGTGGCCTCGGCCCTGGGCGACCTCGTCGGCTACAAGCTGCGCGAGGGACGAAGCGGCGAGCCGGCAGGCCTCGAACTTCACCTCCAGCTTGCCTCGGCTCATCCGAGGGCCTTGCAATCGGTCGGCAACATGCTCAACGACATGGACGCTCCGGTGGGCTCGACGATCGAGTTCACCGAAACCGGCCAGCGCCACCTCTTCGGGCGAACCGAAGGCGTCGCCGTCGAAATCGGCGCGGGTGTCGATTGGCTCGCCTTCGCCGAGGCCGCCGTCGAGACGCTCGCCGGCGACGCGGTCTATCAGGGATCCCGGGAGGTCGCGGGCCGCAGACGGCTCTATTTCTACGGCGAGAACGCCACCACGATCGCGACCACGATCCGGGCCGCCGCCCAGCTCGACCCGCGTCTCGCGGATGTCGAAGCTCACCGGCTGACCTGAGGCGACCGCAAGAAGGGGGCTTTCCGCCCCCTCTGCGGCTTCGCCGCATTCACCCCCGAGGATATTTCAAGACCGATGAGGACGCCGCCCATGCGACGCGATTGCGGCTCCGACCCCGGCCTCATATAGCTTGGCGCGATCACCAAGGAGCGCCAGATGACCGCCACACGTACAGAAACCGACAGTTTCGGCCCGCTCGAGGTTCCCGCCGACAAGTACTGGGGCGCCCAGACCCAGCGCAGCATCCTGAATTTTCCGATCGGCTGGGAACGGCAGCCTGTCGCCATCGTCCGTGCCCTCGGTGTCATCAAGCAGGCGTGCGCGGAGGCGAACAAGGCCCGCGGGGCCCTGCCGGGCGAAATCGCCGACGCGATCGTCGCGGCCGCGGGCGAAGTCGCGGCCGGCAGGTTCGACGACAACTTCCCGCTCGTCGTCTGGCAGACCGGCTCCGGCACCCAGTCGAACATGAATGCCAACGAGGTCATCGCCAACCGCGCCATCGAAATCCTCGGCGGCGAAATCGGTTCGAAGGCCCCGGTGCATCCGAACGATCACTGCAACATGGCGCAATCGTCGAACGACACGTTTCCGACCGCCATGCACATCGCCACAGCCATGACGGCGCGGGACATACTCCTGCCGGGCCTGAAGAAGCTTCGCCAGGCCCTCGACGAAAAGGCGCGGGCCTGGGACGACATCATCAAGATCGGCCGCACCCACACGATGGACGCGACCCCCCTGACCCTCGGACAGGAGTTTTCGGGCTATGCCCACCAGGTCACGAAGTCGATCGAGCGGGTGGAGGCCGCTCTCGACGACATCTACGAACTCGCCCAGGGCGGCACCGCCGTAGGCACCGGGCTCAACAGCCCCGAAGGCTGGGGCGAGGCCGTGGCGGCCAATATCGCGCGGATCACCTCGCTTCCCTTCGTGACCGCGCCGAACAAGTTCGAAGCACTCGCCGCACATGACGCGATGGTGGCGATGTCGGGGGCCCTGAAAGCGTCGGCGGCGAGCCTCTTCAAGATCGCCAACGACATCCGGTTGCTCGGTTCGGGACCCCGCTGCGGACTCGCGGAGCTGAGACTTCCCGAGAACGAACCGGGCTCTTCGATCATGCCCGGCAAGGTGAACCCGACCCAGTGCGAGGCGATGACACAGGTCTGCGCCCATGTCATCGGCAACGACGCGGGCGTCGGCTTCGCAGGCTCGCAGGGCCATTTCGAGCTCAACGTCTTCAAACCCATGATGGCCTACAACGTGCTGCAATCGATGCAGCTTTTGGGTGACGCCGCGGTGGCCTTCACCGACAACCTCGTCGCGGGGCTGCAGGCGGACGAGGCGCGCATCGACAAGCTGATGCGGGAATCGCTCATGCTGGTGACCGCGCTCGCCCCCGAGATCGGCTACGACAACGCCACGACCGTCGCGAAGACCGCCCACAAGAACCGCACGACCCTGCGCGAGGAGGCGGTGAAGCTCGGCTTCGTCGACGAGGCGACCTTCGACCGGGTGGTGCGACCGGAGACGATGACGGGGCCGACATAGGCGGCGGGCGCGAAGCGCTCGCCCGACGACAACACCCTTGTGCACTCCGGCTCTCGAATTCCCGGCACGCGGCACGGGCGCCACAGCGAAACGCGACTCACGAACCCGTTTCTCGACAACCGGCACGGGACGGATTAGGCAAACCGAAACGCAACGGGACAAGCTGAAATCATGCGATTTTTCCGGCTCTTGCTCTTGCCTCTCTTGCTCGGCCTTGCCGCCTGTGGAACCGCTTACGGACCGGACGGCCCGCCGATGGCGAGCCGGAGCGAGGTCGTCTTGCTCGAGCGTCAGATCCTGGCCCTCGGTCCGGGGATCGACCCGGAGGAAGCGGCGCGCGCCGCCGAGATCGCCTACCGCCACACCCACCGGCTTGCGAAGGATTACGAGATCACCGATCCGCCGCTCGTTCACAACACCAAGGTCAACATGGGGCTTAAGCCCCGCGGGCTTTGCTGGCACTGGGCGGAGGATATGGAGAACCGCCTCGAGGCGGAGGCGTTCGAGACGCTTGACATTCACCGCGCCATCGCCAACGCCGACAATCCGTTCCGGATCGACCATTCGACCGCCATCGTCTCGCGCCGGGGCGACGCGTTCGACGATGGCATCGTGATCGACCCGTGGCGCAAGGGCGGCGTGCTGTTCTGGTCGCCGCTCATGGAGGACACGGATTACAGTTGGGTCGAGCAATCGGTCGTCCACGCCACGAAGCGCGCCGAATTCCTCCGCAAGGCCCGTCGCGAGAGCGTCCGGTGACGGCCCGTGTCATCAACCTCCGGCAATGGCGGAAGGACCGGGTGCGGGACGACAGGCGCCGGGTCGCGGACGGCAACGCCGCGAAACACGGCCGCCCGAAATCAGAGCGGGCCGCGGAAGACGATGCGCGCGCGCGCGCCGAAAAGCATCTCGACGAGCACAAGCGCGAGGAATGAGTGGCCGGCCCGTCAAGCGGTCGCTGACGCTTCGGGGGCACCGGACAAGCGTTTCGCTTGAGGACGCGTTCTGGCAGGCGTTCCGCGAGATCGCGGCGCGGCAAGGCCGCCCGATCAACGACCTCGCCGCCGAGATCGATGCGGAGCGCGGCACCGAAATCGGTCTCGCCTCGGCGATACGGGTTCATGTTCTGGAAGATTTCAGGCGCCGCGCCGGGGGCTGAAGGTCAGCCGGATCCCGTCGAGCGACCGGGTGGTGAGCTGGGCGACCGGCACCGGCGTATCGCGCCGGGCGATGCGGTGACGGGCGACGATCCCCGAAAGGCAGACCACGCCCTCGGCCAGCGCGAAGGACGCGCCGGGGCAGACCCGCGGGCCTGCCGAGAACGGCAGGTAGTGCTCGCGGCGCGGTTTTTCGGCCCAGCGGGAAAGGTC
>Ga0102935_1000968_pt1 | contig 10492 bp, 11 predicted proteins | sample SalPonR2_A_D2_MG_FD_78508 | JGI IMG/M metagenome (GOLD analysis project Ga0102935, IMG submission 78508) | Salt pond soil microbial communities from South San Francisco under conditions of wetland restoration - Salt Pond MetaG R2_A_D2_MG | ecosystem: Environmental > Aquatic > Marine > Intertidal... | reverse complement strand
TGTGGTACTTCCATTTCTTCAAGTCTTTCAAATGCAGTGTTTTCTTTTACTAGTTGTCTTCTTTCTTGGAGCGGCAATATGCTTTTTAATTCATCGATTAAAACTTCTCCTGTCTGAGGTCGTTCTACTAAACCTTTTACTGTATAATTCTCAAAATTTAAGTCATCTGGTGATATATCCAGATCTGAAACTAAGTCTACTGTGCTTTGAAGATCTCCTGCCATCAGAATTTGTTCAGCACTTGAATTTTCCCAGTAAGAAGAGAATTCACTGTAGCCGACAATATCGAAATCTCCGCCACCATATTTTTCTATATCGTCTGAAACAACACATTTTTCTTCAAAACCATATAGAGCATCGTAAATCTTGTTGTGTCTGGTATTATTTTCTATATCCCATGGCTCAACTATGACCCCAAGGTATTCCTCCATTGATGTAGAATTAGAGGACTAAGTCTTTAATTTATACAAAGAAACAGGTAACCGATTGATTATTGTTCATATTCTCCAGAAATTATATCGTAGAAATCGTCCCTAGTCAACGGTCCATCGATTTCAATCAAACTTGAAATAGTTTTAGCCGAGTCAACACCTTGGTTCCATTGTTCATTAGATCCAGATCCAAAGTAAGTCCTGTAAGATTCCATCAAATTATTTAACTTGTTTTCTCTTATCCTTGAGCCTTCTCTAAAACTTCCTGTCTCCACCCTGTAGAACTCTCTGTATGCCTGGAAAAGTTCTTCAAACTGGTTAACTCTCTGATTCATGCCGTAGACATGACTAATAGTTTCGAGACCTCCTTCTTCATAGATCGTCTCTAATTCCTGTTCCAGATCTTCTAAGTCCTTTTCTGAGAAGAATATTTTTTCTAAAGATCGTTCAAATTCACAAGTATTGGACACGTCAATATTTAGGACAAACAACTTATTTAGTCTGATAGTTCAGAGGTCGGTCAGGGAAGTTTCTCCTCAAATTGTTGCCTTAATTTTACTGAGAAAGTAAGGTTATGTGCCCATTCAATCATAAAGCAGGATTGGTGGTTCTTTCATGTTTTAGTGATCCTGATGGGGTATCCATCTCCATCGTTTTCTATAGTGTAGTTGTCTAATGAGTCGTCAGGTGCTCTTGTTAAAGCTCTTTTAAAATCATTTTTTATGTCAGCTCCTCTAGCTTTGCCTACGTGAGTATATTTTGTTATAATTGCCTCTCCATCTTCTTCTATTCTATTCGTGACTGCTTTGTAAATAGGGTAGAATTTACCGAACTTGGAGTCTTCAGGGTTCACTCCTTTCGATTTCTCGTTTTGCCAGAGATTTTTTGAGGCTTCTTGATACACAGAATCAATAAGTTTTACTTGTTTCTTGAGTTCAGGGTTTCTCCACTCAGATATGTGTCCTGAGCCTCCAATTTCAGCTGCTCTAACTTCTCCACTTTCCCTATCATATCTGAAGACAAAATCTGATTTGCCAACTTGTTTCGTGAAGGTTATTGACTCTTTCGAGGTATCATAAACCTCATATTCTATTTCATTGCTACTTGAGTTCACTAACGTTGCTTGCCCAGTTACAGCGTTAATTTTTACCTCTTGAATATTTAGTTCAAATTGATCTATCTCTACGCTTTCTAACTCGGTTTCATCGTACCACTCGCTTCTGACTTCATTAAGAACATAGACACATCCCTCTTGGCCCTTGCTAAGCCCTCTATGTTTTTTATATGCCAGGTCTGGTGATATTTCTTCGTTACCTTTTCCTTCAAGTTCTTCTGCAAGCTCTTCCAAACCAAGTCTTCCTCCAATCTCTTCTCTATCTGATTCTGGACTTAGAAGCTCATTCATGAGAGTTTGATCGCACCTTTCACTATTTCAAAGATTCTTTGACCTATGATAGCCACGACATGTTTTAAGCAAGTTGAACTTAAAAACTATTCGGTTTCAATGACCTAAAACACTTACAGACAGAATTTGCTTCAAGAAAGATACCCAAATACTTGTGAAGCTTTTGAATACCGTTTAAAATCTTTACGGCAATCCCTCTAATATTATGAAAGATAAAGTGCGGGAAGGTTATGAAGCAGGAGACTATGAGGGAGAGTTCAGAAATGATAGAGAAGTAAGAGAAAGTGAGAAGAAACTGTTTCAGAATCTTTTCAGCCGCATCCCTGAGTCAGGCAAGGTTCTTGATCTTGGATGTGGTACAGGTGAACCATTCGACCGCTACCTTGTGAAAAATGGGTATGATGTTACAGGTGTTGATCTTGTAGAGAAGCACGTACATGCTGCCCGTGAGAGAGTACCAGATGCAGAGTTCTTACAAGGAGACTTTTTCGACGTTGATCCGGAAGAACAGAAGTTTGATGCTGTTGTAAGCTTCTACGCAGTATTCCACCTACCGCGTGAAAAACACAAGAATCTTTTTGAACATATGAACAGCCTTTTGAAAGAAGAGGGCATGCTGCTTATTACTGTGGGCGGCGATGAAATGGATAGGTTTGTTAATGAAGACTGGAGCGGATCAGAAATGGTTTGGAGCTCCTACAGTCAAGAAAAAAGCAAAGAATTAGTAGAAGAATCTGGTTTCAATATTGTAGAAACTTATGAAGAAGAATCTGAAGAAGAGCACCATCTTTGGATACTAGCAGAAAAAGAATAAATTTTTCTTTCTCTACTGGAATCTTAGTCAGTTATTTGTATCTCACGACTAGTTTGATGGTTAATGAAGGATGTTGTCCAGACCATAGTGAGATATAAGAGTAAGTATCTGATAGGTAAAAGAACATCCGACCATTACTGGGAATTTCTAGGCGGTAAGGTAGAGGATGGAGAGGACCTTAAGGAGACAGCACTACGCGAACTTAGGGAGGAAACAGGCAGCAAAATAAAGAAAGAAAATATAGAAAAATACAGGGAAGGAAATTCTTATCGAAGCGAAAAAGATTCTAAGTACAGATTAAACCCTGTATTGATACAGCTAAGTCATAAGCCCGACATAAAATTAAGCAGTGAGCACTCAGACTATGAATGGATAACTTTAGATGAGTATCATAATTATGAAACTCTGGGTCAGTATCAGGCACTGGTAAACCTTGATATTCTAGAAGGAAAGGTTGGAATTGCGATTGCTAAAGAAGAGGAAAGATATCTGCTTTTGAAGAGATCAGAAGATAATTCAAGCCCAGGATTCTGGAACTATCCAGGCGGTAAAAAAGAAGAAGGAGAGGATTTTCAAGAAACCGCTTTAAGAGAACTTAAAGAGGAAACCAACCTAGAAGGAGAGAAAATAACTGAAGGAAAAAGTTTTGTTGAAAGCGGTCAGCTCGGCGAATGGTTCGTAAAGCCCTTTACTGTAAAAGTTAAAGGAGAAATACAACTGAACGATGAACATTCAGAGTCAAAATGGGCTACAATAGAGGAAATAAAGGAATTAAAAACTCTAGGAACCGGAAAAGCCTTGAAAACCACAGGAGAAGTATAATGAGCAAGAAAATAATAACTGAGGTCGCTACAGCAGTACCTTACAACCCAGATAAGGATAAATTCCTGTTATTGAAGAGAAACTCGGATACTGACATACATCCAAGTAAATGGAACTTTCCAGGAGGACACATTGAAGACGAAGAACCTGAAAAAGCAGCTCTAAGGGAGTTAAGAGAAGAAACTAATTTGACAGGCGAGATACTGAAAACAGGAGAAAGCTTCACATTAGACACAGAAGACGGTTTTTTCAAGATATTTCCTTTCCTTGTACTTATACGAGGAGAACCTGAATTAAACGTGGAACATGTCGATAAGGAATGGATCGAGCCATCTGATCTAGATGATTTTGAAACAGTAGATGGTTTGAAGAAAGATCTCAGAGAGCTTGATGTCGAATTCTAAACCAACGGATACAAAAGAAAAACTTACCAGGTATTAAATTATGGATTCAGATAAGTTTCGCACAGTTGTTAAAGCCTTGATTACCAACAGAGGAGACATTCTAATAGGGAAAAAAGAAGAACAAGAAGGACATCCTATAAGCGGAGAATGGCATATTCTTGGCGGACATCTAGAGAAAGGCGAGGAGATAGAAGAAGCTGTAGAAAGAGAAGTAAAAGAAGAGACAAGTCTAGAAGTAAAACTACACCAAGTTATAGATGTAGCAACATTTTCTTGGGAAGAAGGAGAAAAAGACTCTGTGCAGATAGTATACCACTGCGAAACAGAAAAAAGAGATGAAGAAGCTAGAGACGATATTTCAGAGCTCAAATGGGTTTCACCAACTGAAATCACAGAATATGTTCATACAGAAGAAGCAGAAAGACTTGAAAACAGGCAAGAACAATCCAATTTCCTCCAAAAACTAGAGGAACTACCAACATTCTAAATATCTATAAGTATTTTCGCAGGAGAACTCGCTTTAAACGAAGAATTTATTCAATTCATTGTAAACGATTATCAGAAGTCTTGTAGTTGTGGTTTTGGATATTCAGAGAGTAAGAAAATTGGAGAATAATTTGATTGGTTTCTTTTTCATCACCTGATTAGATAAATAATCATTTGATCAATAATTTAACCAAAAGCAGAGAGAAGTGACTAAATATATTTTTTTTGCTTTTTATGTTTGTATTATATTTAGGAGTGGTTCTGCAAAGCTTTGGAATAATAATATGTTGAATACTAAGTTGAATGTGGCGTATTGTATGTATTTAGGTAGTCTGCTTCTGGATGTCAGGAACGTCATGAATGCGAAAAACAATTGAGATAGAATTGTTGCATATATTCCGATCTGGGTGATATTTGATACCTGTATGCTTGCGACAACGTAAGAGACTATTGTGTACGTTGGTATTACCCATATCATATAGATTCCTGGTGTGCTTCCTGTGAATATTTGAAGCACGATGTACGTGAATCCTAGTACTGCTGCTATTCTTGGTGGAAAGACTGTTGCCATAGTAATTGAGGAGAAAGTTGCTAGCTCCAAGCCAAACCTGCCGATATCAAACCTGTTCACAGCCATTGAGAGGATCGTTACCAAAACCATTAGTGAGAAAGCAATAAAGTAACGTCTCAAAAACAAGGCTGGGACTGCCATTACTAGTAGAAGTGTTAACTGTAACTTGTTTGGGGTTGGAGCCTCCTGATTGAATTTCTTGGCAAGGCCAACAATTTTACTGGTTTTTTTCCCAAGATTTTCTCTGATTTCGACCATAATCTTTGTCACAGGTTTTGGGTTTGAAACTCTTATTTCTTGAAAAATTTTCTAGGTAAAAAAGCCTCCAAATAATTGTTTAGTGAAACCTGTTTTGTAAAGGATTGTTTGAAAAAATAAACGAGACAAATAGTAGATGTTAGTCTGGAGCATGATAAAATGAAGTTGAAGCTGTTCAACACTTTGACTAGAGAGAAGGAAGAGTTCAAACCGTTAGAGGAAGGAAAGGTAAAGTTTTACAGCTGTGGTCAGACTATCTACGACGATCTTCACGTTGGTAATGCACGCGCTTACGTAGTATGGGATACACTTAGAAGATATTTAGAATATAAAGGATATACTGTTAGACATGTGCAGAACATAACTGATGTAGGACATTTAACCGATGATGGAGATCAAGGCGAAGATAAGGTAGAGAAAAGAGCTAAAGAACTAGATTTAGAGCCTATGGAACTTGTTGAAGACCAGATCGAAAGATACTTTGAGGACACAAAGGCTCTCAATATTGAAAGACAGGATATAGTGCCAAGAGCAACGGGACACATCAACGAGATGATAAACTATGTTCAGAAAATAATAGATAACGGATATGCCTACGAAGTTGAGGGTAATATTTACTTTGATGTGGAAAAGTTTGCAGAAGATTATCCTTACGGAGAAATGGCAAACAAAGATTTGGAACAATTAAAGGAGGAAGCTGAAAGCCGTGTAGAAGAAGATAGCAAAAAGAAGAATCAGTACGATTTCGCATTATGGTTGAACGCTGAAGGTACTGGTCATTTGATGAAGTGGGAAGCCAAATTCGAAGTTGACGATGATCTGATGAAGTCAACTGGCTATCCTGGTTGGCATCTAGAATGTTCTGTTATGGGGCAGAAATACCTTGGAGAAGAATTTGACATCCATGCAGGTGGAAAAGATCATATCTTCCCACATCATCCGAATGAAAGAGCACAGTGCTTCGCAGCTACGGGTGAAGGACAAGCGCGTTACTGGCTGCATAATGAATTTATCCAGATAGACGGAGAGAAAATGTCCAAATCAGAAGGTAATTTTTACACAGTGAGAGAGCTGATTCAAGACCACGGATTCTCTGGCGATGCAATAAGGCTCTACTTACTTAGCTCACACTACAGAAGTGAAACAGACTTCTCTCTAGAAGGTTTGGAAAAAGCGGATAAAGAGTTAAAGAGAATAAGAAGAACAATTAGAAGGATGAAGGAGGATACTAGTTCTACTAAATCGCCTATGATTATTCAAGATGAAAATGGCGAAATAACTCCTGACAATGTTAGAGAAAGATTTAAACAAGCGATGAATGATGATTTGAATACTGCAGTCCTAAAAAAAGATCTAATGGAGATAATCAATATTATTAATAGAGGTCTGGACTCAGGTCACTCCGTCAAAGATGATTATATTGAAGTATTTGAAGAGATATTTGACGTCTTGGGAATTAATATTGATTCAAATATATCAGAGTCTGAATCTGAGCTGACTGATCTCCTTTTGGAGATACGGGATGAGGCTCGTGAGGAAGAGGATTGGGAAAAATCTGATTACATTCGTGACAGGCTTCAAGAACTTGGTTTTGAGATTGAAGACACCGAAAATGGGTCAAAGTGGTTCAAATAATGAATTTAACCGTTTTATGCTACCACAGCGTCCAGGAGAATCCTAGAAGTTATGGTATTAATCTGGAAAAATTTAAGGAACATGTTGAGTTCGTCTCCGAAAATTACAATGTCTTAACTATGACTGAGGCTTTTGAAAGATTCCAAAAATCTGAACTTTCTGAGGATACTGTTGTTTTCACTTTTGATGATGGCTTGAAAACTGCTTTGGATGCTGCCGATATTCTCGAGTCTCATGGAGCACGAGGAACGTTTTATGTTATATCGGGTCTGCTGGGAGAGCTTCATGAAGGTCAAAGAGTTCTTGAAACTAGCGAGGTTAAAGAGTTGCATGATAGTGGTCATGAGATAGGTTCTCATACAGTAAGCCACCGACATTTAACCCATTACAGGTCTAAACACGTTGGAAATGAGGTCATTGAATCTAAATCTGTGTTAGAGGATTTAATTGGAGAAGAAATTACATCATTTTCTTATCCTTACGGAGATTACAATGATGAAGTAGTTGAGGAGGTTGGAAAAGCCGATTATAAAAATGCAGTAACTATCGACATGTCAAGTATAAATAGTTCTGACGACTGTTTAGAACTTCCAAGACATGTAGTATATGATTGGCATGATAGAAGCCACGTTAAAAAGATGATAGAAGGCAATAATATTTTCAAGCAGGTTTACTGGCAATATCCTTTCTCAAATAAGTCTAGAATGATTAGAAAAATAAAAAACGTATTTCTATAATCCCTAAGAAATGACTTGTCAAAAATTATTTTAGATATAGTTGGAATTGGTTGAAGCTGTTGTAGATATTTCAGATTGAGAATATAAATCGAAGAAAGAATTTTTCAGGGAATTCTGACCCAAAAGTTCTAATTTTTCAATCTTCCTGCATTTGTTTCTTCTTTTTCTGAGTGTGGCTTTCTTCTTCGTCGAAGAGTTCTTTTGCTCTGTCGTCTCCGATACCCAGCATTTCCTTAGCTTTTTGCTTCTGCTTCTCAGCCTTGTCTCCGTTGTTCGCCTTCATACAACTCAATTAACAGGTATTATTTAAACTGGTTTTGGATTTAGGAGGTTTCACTCCATGATCTCAAGGAAGTTCTCCTTAAATTCCTCGTAATACTTTCTCTTGAATGATGCTCCAGCTGCTTTTCTATGGCCTCCTGCCTCTGCACCTTCCTCTTTTGATCCTTCCGGCAATGCCTCTTGAAGTTTTTCACCCAAGTCTACACGTCCTGACTGGCATCTGGCGCTTATATTGACTATATCATCTGTTTGAACCACTAAGTGAATCCAATCAGGTGTCTTAGTTGACATGTTTGTGGCGATTGAGGAAGTAATACGGAACTCACTTTCAATTTCAAAGAAAATAACCATTTTATCTCTATCTATTTCTCTTTCTTCCTCATAGTTTTCCATTAACTTGTTGAACTCATCTTGCATTTCCAAGTATACTTCATATACTTTCCTGTATTCTTCTTGTGCTTCAAGTTCCATTAAGTCCTCTGACTTCATTAGTGCCTGGTAAGCCAGCTTCGAGAAATGTTCAGAGTCCCTATAAGGTTTTATATTCAGGACTGAAGAATAACGACCGTACTCACAGTTCTTTGCAAGTTCTTCCTGTGTAAGATCTTTTGGAAAGTATTCTGAGTATTTTTCATCTAATCTTTCGAACAGTTCAGGGCATGAATCAACTCCAAAGTCTTGTATCACTCCTAGTCCTGCTATCCAGTCAAGATTTTCATCTGTTCCTAGTTCGGATGCTATGTCCAGACAGATCTTGCTGCAGGGAATGTATACATCAGAATCTGTCTGCCTCGGATTAACAAATGAAACATCTGGTACACGGTCGAAGTTGTGGTGATCCACTACAAGAACATCAAGATCATAGTCCTGCTCAAGTTCCTCAAGTTCATCTGCTTCAAGGTTAAAGTCCAGGATCATTAATTTGTCAACGTCCTCAAGCAATCTATGATCTCCTTCTTCTAGGTGGTATGCTCTTCTGGCAGGTATTTTGACCTCTTCAGCTGGTCTTCCTCTCAACCTGTCAAGTGCCTTGGAAATGATTGTAGAACTTGAAATACCATCCATATCCCAGTGATGGATTATCAGTACTTCTTCATCTTCATTGATTTTGTTGATGTAGTCAAGTGCTGGTTGAAGTTTTTCTTTCTCCATAGGTTTCTTCACACCTCAGAAGTCAAAAAGGCTTCTACTCACTCCCTTTGATTAAACAGGATTTGAGAAACTGAAACCAAGTTCAGTCTCCTTAAATTCAGCTTTTCCAGCATTTTCCTGTTCTTCATCAACAAAGTTGCGGACCTTAACCCTCTCCAGGATTTCATCACTGTATTCTTTAACCAAGTCTTGATCCTCTACATACAGGTCAACCTCGTCTTCAACCTCTAAGCCTTCTTCCTTTCTCTTGCTCTGAATAGCCCGGATCAACTCATTGATCAAAGACTTTTCCTTTATCTCCTTATTCATCTCTGTGTCAAGGTAGATCTGTCCTTTTGAGAAGCTTTTACCAGATACCTTTTCGGAAGTTGAGCTCTTGACTTCGATATCGCTTTCTTCAACCACGAAACCGTCAATCTCTATCTCCCCTACTTGTTTAACTTGCTCTATCTGACTGTTTGAGAGCTCTTCTATCTTGGATGCAACCTCATCCGCACTTCCGCCGAACTTCGGTCCAAGACTGGAGTAATCAGGCTCTGCAACATAAGAAGAAGCCACTGAACCATACTCAATTTCCTGGACGTTAGACATCTCCTTCACAATATGTTCCAGTTCCTGCAACATGTTCTCTAGGTCTTTTTCTGAAGATAGAACCAGTCTCTTGGCTGGCCAACGCAGGTTGTACTGCTCCTCATCTCTAAGTTTCTGTGTTTTTTCTACTATTTCACGGACAAGATCCATTTTCTCCTCTAATGAGTCATCGATTCTATCTTCTTCTGGTTCAGGATAGTTTTCCATGTGGACAGAATTTTTTTCCTGTTCCAGTTCTTGGTATACTTTCTCTGATAGATAAGGTGTGAATGGGGCCAGTAACTTGTTTGTTTCTTCTACTACCTGTTCTAAAGCCCATATTGCTGCCTTATCCCCGTTCTTGATCCTTGAACGAACCTTCTTCAAGTACCATCTTGACACATCTTCAAGAATAAACTCCTCTATCTCTCTTGTTAATTCATGGAACATGCACTCTTCCATCTTCTCAGAAGCCTCGCTTTTCAGGTTATTTAGACGTGAAAGAACCCATTCATCCTCCTTCTCAAGCTTGAGATCTCCATGTTCTACTTCTAGATCTTTTCCATGTGTTTCTAGGAAGTTCTTTGTGTTCCAGAATACGTTGAAAAGCCTGTAAATCTCATTGTGGATTTCATCTTCATCATATTTTGTTTGTTCCCAAGGCGCTGCTACTCTCAAACTGTAGAAACGTGGCAGGTCAGCTCCAAACTCTTCAAGCTGGTTTACCGGGTCAACTACGTTTCCAAGAGATTTACTCATTTTCTCTCCTTCTGCATCCAACGTGTAGCCTTGGAAAAGTACTTTTTCATAAGGCGCTTCATTGAATCCTAGAATCCCTGTAAACATCAAGCTGTAGAACCATCCTCTTATCTGGTCTGAACCTTCTGTAATGAAGTCCATCGGCCACATATCTTCGAAAGGTTGT
>Ga0102935_1000964_pt1 | contig 10531 bp, 10 predicted proteins | sample SalPonR2_A_D2_MG_FD_78508 | JGI IMG/M metagenome (GOLD analysis project Ga0102935, IMG submission 78508) | Salt pond soil microbial communities from South San Francisco under conditions of wetland restoration - Salt Pond MetaG R2_A_D2_MG | ecosystem: Environmental > Aquatic > Marine > Intertidal... | reverse complement strand
GGTCGCCATCTTCACCGGTGGGTTCGAACGCGGCGTCCAGCGCGCATTGGAGGCCGACGATACCGCAGTCGACATGATCGTCTCGAACCGCCTGCCCATCGCGGATGGCGAACTCACCGGCGAGGTCGAAGGCCCGCTCATCGAGGGGACGAAAGACGACCAGCTGGCGGAACTCGCGGGCGAACTCGACGTCGAGATGGCCGACACCATCGCGGTTGGCGACGGCGCGAACGACCTGCCGATGTTGGAGGTCGCGGGGCTGGCGGTCGGCTTCGAGCCGAAGCCCGCCGTCGAGCCCTCGTGTGACGACGTGGTGTCGACGATGGCCGCGCTCGGGACTTTGTTGGAGAGTCGTGGCGTGCTGGCGGCGGCGGTCGACGACTAATACGATCTGTTGTAGACGGTTCCCGCTCGACCGCCCATCGGGCGGCGGTCGAGACGGCAACTTCCTACAACAGACAGTATGAACCCCTCTGTTTCGTCTGCGCGATTCATTCGCTTTTTCTGATTGGTTTTCGAGAGCCGTGTTCAGTGGTGTTTGGGGTGGTCTATGGGGTTTTGAGGTTTGTGGTGGGGTTTTGGATATGGGGCAAATATTGCAGTCGAAGTCGACCGTTGTGTGTCAATAGTTGGGTTGGTGGAGGGGTCAACTATGTTTGATCTGATTCTGACAACACATAACGCCCGAACGCTTATTCAGTGTTCGCCCATACCATCAGGTCGACAATGGCAAGCGCGACACGCGACAACCGATCCGAGGGTGTCGAGTTCATCCACGAGGATGACGGCCGGATCACGGCCCGCGACATCGAGACCGGCGTCGCATCCTACGGCGAGACGAAAGCCGAGGCGCTTGCGATGCTCGCCGAAGCCCTCGAACTCCACGCGGGCGACGGCGAGCCGGTCAGCGACGACGACCTCCGCGAGTTCGGCCTCGATCCCGACGACGTTGGTGACGAGTCGCCCCCCGAATTCACGCAGTAGATGGTTCGGACGAGCTTTTCCGGCCGCGAAATCGCCAAAGTCCTGCGCAACCACGGCTATCGCAGACAGGGCCAGCGCGGGAGCCACCTGAAACTCCGCTACGAACACCCCGATACCGGCGAGGTCCGAATCGTCACGGTCCCAATGCACTCCGAGGATAAAATCCCGACCGGCACGCTCCACTCGATTGCCGACCAATGCGGTGCGGACGATTTCCACGCGTGGTGCGAATGGATCGACGAGAACTGCTAGGTCGACCCCCACCCCCAATTCCCGACAACCCTTAATCACACCGAGGCCAACAATCGCCAAATGGCCGAGTCCGACGCCTACGTCGACCACCCCCTACTAACCCCCGATTTCATCGAGCGTCGACTCTACCAGATCCAGTTGGCGGGCACCGCCCGCAACGGCCACACCCTCGTGTGTCTCCCCACCGGCCTCGGCAAAACGACCGTCAGCCTCCTCGTAACTGCCGAACGCCTCCACGAGGTCGGCGGCAAATCGCTGTTCCTCGCACCCACGAAACCGCTGGTCGAACAGCAGGCCGAGTTCTACCGCGACGCCCTCCAGATCCCCGACGACGAAATCGTCGTCTTCACCGGCGAGGTCCGGCCCGACGACCGCGCCGCGCTCTGGGAATCGTCGACGGTCGTCATCGCCACCCCGCAAGTGGTCGAAAACGATCTGGTTGGCAACCGCATTTCGCTTGCTGATGTGACCCACCTCACCTTCGACGAGTGCCACCGCGGCACCGGCGACTACGCCTACGTCTACATCGCCGAACGCTACCACGCCGACGCGAAGCACCCACTCGTGACCGCAATGAGCGCCTCCCCCGGCGGCACCAAAGAGGACATCCAGACCATCTGTGAGAACCTCGGCACCACCGGTGTCGAGGTGATGACCGACGAGGACGCCGACGTCGACGACTACACCTACGAGACCGACGTCGAGTGGAAGCGGATCGATCTCCCCGACGAGATTCTCGACATGCGAGACGGGATCAACGAGGTGATCGAAGACCGCCTCGAAAAACTCCGCGAGTTGGGCGTCACGAAGGCCACAAGCCCGGATATTTCCCAAAAACAGCTCAACAAGATCGGCGCGGACCTCCGGCAACTGATGAACAACGACCAGTCGGAGGGGTACAAGGGGATGTCGATGCACGCCGAGATCATGAAACTCCGGCGGGCAGTCACCCTCGTGGAGACTCAGAGCGTCGAATCCGTCCGCCGCTACTTCGAGCGCCAGAAGAACGCCGCCCGGAGTTCGGGGGCCTCGAAGGCCAGCCAGCGACTCATCGCCGAGCCAAAGGTCCAGACGGCAATGCGGGCGGCCGAACGCTACGACAACCTCCATCCCAAGTTCTCCCAGACCCGCATCCTGCTCGCGGAGACGCTTGGTATCAATGACGGTGACCGCGTCATCGTCTTCACCGAGTCCCGCGATACCGCCGAAGCCCTCACCGATTTCCTGAGCCAGAACTTCCACGTCCGGCGGTTCGTCGGGCAGGGCGACAAGGAGGGGTCGGATGGAATGACCCAGACCGAACAGAAGGAGACGCTCGATGCCTTCCGGGCCGGCGAGTTCGAAGTCCTCGTCTCGACGTCGGTCGCCGAGGAGGGCCTCGACGTGCCGGAGGTCGACCTCGTCTTGTTCTACGAGCCGGTCCCCACAGCGATCCGGTCGATTCAGCGCAAGGGCCGGACCGGTCGACAGGATTCGGGCCGCGTGGTCGTCCTCCTTGCGAACGACACCCGCGACGAGGCGTACTTCTGGATCTCCCGCCGCCGTGAGAAGGAAATGGAGTCCGAACTCCGCAAACTGAAAGGCGTCGCCGACGAGGTCGAAGAGGAACTGGAGGCCCCCCAGTCGGCGCTTGACCAGTTCGACGGCGAGACCGCCGCAGCCGAGGGCGGGTCAGCCACCACCGCAGCTGCGACCAACGGCGGCACCGAAGCGGTCACAGTCGACCCCGACCAGCCAAACGAGGACCAGCCCGGACTGACCGATTACGGGACCGCCGAGACCGACGACGAGGGCGACGAGGAGGTGGTTGAGGCCGACCCGGACGACGACGGCATCGTCGCTACCGCCCAAACCGACGACGAAGAGACCGTCGAGATCGTCGCCGACCAGCGGGAACTCGACTCGACGATCGCGCGAGATCTGTCGACGCGAGACGGAATCACCACCCGACTGGAAACGCTTGCTGTCGGCGACTACGTGCTTTCCGATCGGGTTGCCGTCGAGCGCAAGTCGGTGTCGGACTTCCTCGATACGCTGACCGGTGGCGACCGCTCGATGTTCGAGCAGATCGGCGACCTCACACGGAACTACAGCCGCCCGATCGTGCTCATCGAAGGCAAGGATTTGTATGGCGAGCGGAACGTCCACCCCAACGCCATCCGGGGGGCGATTGCGAGTCTCGCGGTCGACTTCAACGCGAGCGTCCTGCGAACCGACGGGGAGGGCGAGACGGCAGATCTGCTGGAGACGCTTGCCAAACGCGAACAACAGACCCGCGATCGGGCCGTCTCGGTCCACGGCGAAAAGCAGGCCAAAACCCGGGCCGAACAGCAGGAGTACGTCGTCAGTGCCATCGCGGATATCGGCCCCGTTACCGCCCGCGCACTGCTGGATCACTTCGGCACGGTCGAGACCGTCATGACGGCCCGAAAGGAAGATTTACGTGACGTAACGGGAGTTGGCGAGGTAACCGCGGATACGATCCGTGATATCGTTGGAAGCGAGTATTCTTGAAGTCGATCAGTCGCTTTCTCACACCATTTCAGATGTAGATAGTTGGAAAAAAATCTACTATAAATCCGCTGGCCGTTTTGTAGTGGACACTCTACGGGTCGGCGCAGCAGCGAGCGTCGCCCGTATGACACCACCATGCGAACACAACCCCCCACTTCCCCCTTCGATGTTGTCGGTGTCGACGTGGCTCGCTACGGCAAGCCACAACACGAGCGGTCGGCCAGTGCGGCCGACTGTCTCTACGGGCCACCACAGCACGAACAGGACGTCGAAGACCCCGACTGGCTCATCTCGATCGCCCGCCGATCGTTCGACATCGTCTCGATGAAACCTGTCGAAGAGCCGACTCCCGACCCGGAACCGAAGCCGACAGCGGAACGAGAGCGCGAACACGCAGTCGTCCAGCAGTAGGTTACCCGAGGTCTGCAAGCGTCCTAGCAGCCTCGCGGGCGGCGGCCAACAGTTCGCGGGCCCGACGCGGATCGTCGGTCTCCTCTGCGGCCCGCGCGAACCGAGTCAGCGTCCGTGTCAGCGACTCTCTGGCCTCGGTGAGATCACCCGTCGACGCAGTCAGTCGGGTCTCGACCCCTCCTGGCCCCGTTTTGTTTTGCTCACTGCCGACTGGTGAGACCGGCTCCGTCGACCGTTCTGTCTGCGGTCGCGCCGACTCCCCAGCCTGCGGTTGGACCGACTCTCCGGGCTGGGAGCCTGTTGGTTGCCCGGCCTGTGGCTGTGTCGACTGGCTTGGCTCGGCCGACTCCCGCATCGCGCGGCCCTGTGGATCGGCTGGCTGTTCGTCGGGCGCGGTCTCAGGTTCGGGCTCCGCGCCATTGGCTTCGGCCTCGGCTTGTGGGTCGACCGCGGCTCCCTCTGCTTGACAGGACGGACAGAACGTCTGGCCGTCGTAGCGGAACAGCGGGTCGCTACACCGGCTGCAGTGTTTGTTCGTCATCGTCGCGCCTTTCAAGAGGAGTTCGCTCATCCGCTGGGTGCTGGCCCGTTTCTCCTCGTCGTCGGCGAACTTCTTCCGAAGCTTCTCGCGTTCGGCTTCCTTGTCGAAGTCGCTCATGGCCGATGAGAGGGGCCTGCAGTGGAAAAATACAGCGGCTCGGTCGGCACGACGCTTGGCGACCGAAAGTTACAGGCAATCCCCTTCCGTCACTGTTACCCATGGCAAAAGTAAGCATTGTCGGTGCGGCAGGCACGGTCGGTGCAGCCACGGGGTACAACCTCGCGCTTCGGGACATCGTCGACGAGCTCGTCTTCGTCGACATTCCTGATATGGTGGATACGACGGTCGGTCAGGCCGCAGACACCAACCACGGCATTGCCTACGACTCGAATACGGTCGTCCGGCAGGGCGACTACGCGGCCACGGAGGGGTCGGATGTCGTCGTCATCACGGCTGGCATCCCCCGGTCGCCCGGCGACACCCGGCTCGATCTCGCCGAGGACAACGCCCCGATCATGGAGGACATCGGCGAGTCGCTCGCGGAGTACAACGACGATTTCATCACCGTCACCACCTCGAACCCGGTCGACCTGCTGAATCGCCACCTCTACGAGACGGGCGACCGCCCCCGCCACCAGGTGATCGGCTTCGGCGGCCGCCTCGATTCGGCGCGGTTCCGGTACGTCCTGAGCCAGCGGTTCGATACGACCGTCCGGAACGTCGAGGCGACGATCCTCGGCGAACACGGCGACGCACAGGTGCCGATGTTCTCGAAGGTTCGGGTCGACGGCCGCGATCTCGCCTTCTCGGACGATCAAAAGGAAGAAATCCTCGGCGATCTCCAAGAGTCGGCGATGGACGTCATCGAGCGCAAGGGCGCAACAGAGTGGGGGCCAGCCACCGGCGTCGCCCACACCGTCGAGGCGATCCTCGAAGACACCGGCGAGGTGCTGCCCTGTTCGGTTGCTCTCGACGGCGAGTTCGGGCACAGCGACACCGCGCTGGGTGTTCCGGTCAAACTCGGCAGCGATGGGGTCGAAGAGATCGTCGACTGGGAGCTTGAGGCCTACGAAGCCGACCTGCTGGCCGAAGCCGCCGAGAAGCTCACCGACCAGTACGACCGGATTCGGTAATCGGCCACAGCGGTCGCTGTCGACGAACCGTTTTGATACCGAGACGTTCGACGGCCAGTGATCCGGTGGTGAGGCCTGTGATGAGTCCGGCGACTCGTTGACGGGCTGGGCTGGAATAAAAAACGGTTCGCTGTTGGCTTAGAGCGTGACTGCGCTGCGGTCGATGATCGAGTCGGGCACCCGGAGCTCGGTGACCGTCGAGGCACCGGCTGCGGTGGTGAGCGTTACTCTGATCCGATCGCCGCCAGCAGGCTCTTCAGCGAAAATATTACTGGTGGTGAAGTTAACCAGGTAGCGATCACTCCGGTCGGTAATAACGGTATCCTCAGGTGTCGAGGCGGTAATGACGCCAATGTCGCTCCCGCTGTTGGTCCCATTGACGACGTCCGTGATGACCTCGTCCTCGCTGACGAACTCGTAGGTCACGTTTTCGAGTTGGATGTCTTCGGCACCCGGTGCTTTGGTTACGGTGAGGTTGATCCCGCTGATCGAGGCGGAGTCACCGCTTCCCTCGACCACGCCGGTCGCACTCTGGATCTGGAGCCGGTCGGCGACCTGCTGTGAGGACTCCTCGCCGGTCGCCTCGGCCTGCGTCTGGAGCAGTCCGGCCGTATTAATCAGTACGCCTGCCGCAATCGCCGCCACGAGGACCATCGCGATGAACACGATCAGTGTTCCGATCCCGACTTGACCTCTGTCTGTCTCGTCTGTAAACATTGTTTTCTGGGGTTTCGGCTGTCGGCTTCGTATAGTGTGAAATAATGATATTAAATAAAACTAACTGATCAGATATCTATTCTAATAATGCAATATAAACATACATTCACTCCAACAATTAGTACGGGTGTCGGTCCTCAGAGCCGATCACTGATCGTCGCGGCCGTTTTTTCACCGATGCCGTCGACATCTGTGAGATCCGCTACCGAGGCGTTGCGGACGTTTTCGACGCTGCCGAACCGGCCAAGGAGCCGACTTCTGGTCTGTGGACCGACGCCCGGAATCCCATCGAGGGCTGTCGAGACTTCGTCGCGGAGCGTCTGGTGGTACTGGACGGCGAACCGGTGGGCTTCGTCGCGGACGCGCTGGCAGACATGGAGGTGGGTGGCGTCGCTCGGCCAGTCGAAGACCCGATTCGGCGTGACGACGAGTTCTCGCTCCTTTGCGAGGGCGACTGCTGGCACGTCCCAGCCGGTCGCATCGAGGGCGTCGACCGCCGCACCGAGCTGGCCCTCGCCGCCGTCGATCAGCAGCAGATCGGGGTTGGGCCGGTCGTCCCGCCCCTCGACTGCCCGGCTCGCCCGCCACTCGACCAGCTCGCACATATTGGCGTAGTCGTCGTTGCGATCGGTGAGCTTCTTGCGCCGGTAATCGGCCGTCTCGGCGCTGCCGTCGACGAAACAGACGTTGCTGCCGACGACCGCTTTGCCCTGTGCGTGGCTCACGTCGAACCCCTCGATCCGTTTCGGGCGGCCAATGTCGAGTTCGTCGCCGAGTCTCCCGAGTGGATCGCCGCGAGCCGGTCCCTGTCGGGCGTTTTTCAGGGCGAGGTCGACCAGTTTCGCCTCACGACCGGCTCCCGGCACACGGACCGCGACACCCTCGGCTTCGAGCCAGGCCATGACCTCCGCGTCGGTCGGTCGCTCGGAGAGCAGCAGGGCGTCGGGGAACTCGCGTTCGGCATAGTACTGTGGAATAAACGCCGACAGCAGCGTCGCGATTCGGTCCTCGTCGTCGGGCGCATCGAGGGTGTGCCGCGAGCGGTCGACCAACTGGCCGTCATCGCTGTGGAGCCGGGCGACTGTCGCCTTTTCGCCCTCGATAGCGCCTCCGAGCACGTCGACGCTTCGCTCGTGGCTGCGGCCCGACACCGCCGACTCGCCGCCGCCGTGGAACGCCTCAACGACCGCAAGCCGGTCCCGGAGGTTCGCCGCGCGCTCGAAGGCCTGCTGTTGGGCGGCGGCCTCCATTTTCCGCCGAAGCGGGTCGGCCAGCACGCCGGTTTCGCCTTCGAAAAACCGGACGGCGGCCTCCACGTCCTCCCGGTAGCTCTCGGGTGAGATCTCACCCGTGCAGGGGGCGGTACAGAGCCCCATCTCGTAGTCCAGACAGGGCCGGTCACGGCCGCTGTACTTGTGATCCGAACAGCCACGCAGCCCGTATATCTCCCGGATCGCCTTGAGGACGGTTTCGACCCGGCCCTTGTCGGTGAACGGCCCGAAAACGGTCGACGCATCGTCGGGGTCACGTGTAATCTCGATCCGTGGAATCGGGTGGTCGGTCAGCTGTACGAGGGGATAGGATTTGTCGTCCTTCAGTCGGACGTTGTACCGCGGCTGGTGCCGCTTGATGAGGTTGGCTTCGAGTAGCAGCGCCTGTGTCTCGGTGTCGGTGACCGCGAACTCCAGTCGATCCGCGGCCCGGACCATCCGCCGGATGCGGTCGCTTCGCGGGTCGGCATACGAGCCCACCCGCGAGCGGATGTCGACTGCCTTGCCGACGTAGAGGACGGCCTCGCTGCCGAAAAACTGGTAGACACCGGGCTCGCGGGGGGCCGACCGGGCGCGATCACGGAGCGTGGAGACCTGCATTCGGCGATCCTAGGAGCGCGTCGAGTTTTAAGGTGACGCGCCGCCCTCGGCTGACCCACTCCCGTCTTTGTCTTCCCACGACGGCGTGACATCCGCGGGCTCGTGGCCGCGGAGACAGACGAGGTTCTCCCGGCCCAGCCGAACTCGGGTGATCTCCGCGTCGTCTTCCATCGACGACAACAGTCGACTGACTTTCGATTTGGACCATTCGGTGGCCTCGACGATCTGTGACTGTTTGAGCCGCCCGTCGTGGGCCGACAGCAGCCGCCGAATCCGCTCTTCGTCCCGGATCGGTGCCTCGAAGCTCTTCGTTTCGGCTGGCTCGCTGACTGACTCGGTGTCGTCGTCCCGACCGGTCGAGACACCGAGGGCCTGCAGGCCCATCATGAGGCGTCCCGCCACGAGCAGCACGCCGAAGGCACCCGCTGTCAGCGATCCGATGGTGACGACGGCGATCCGATAGGGGGTGACGCTGTCCCGCGGATCGGTGCCGATCATCACTTCGATCGCGTCGGTGAGCCCGTCGCCGTCGGAGTCGGCCTCGGCGGGATGGATGCCGAGTTCGATCTCGCGTTCGTTCGTCAGTCCGTTCCCGTCGAGGTCGCCGTCTTTCTCGATGATGTGGACTGGACGCAGGACCTGCTCGATCGGCTCGCCGTTGGTGTTGCGGCCGCTGTAGATATCGACTGCCAGCGTCTCTTCGCCCGACATTTCTTCGGGCCACTCCGACTGGGTCAGCGTGACCGTGGTCGACCCATCGGTGTCGACGGCAGTCCACTGACAAACCAGCGGCTGTTCGACCGCGTCTTCGTCGTACTGTGCAAGACAGACCGTATGGATCTCGTCGCTCGTCGCCGAAAACGTGACCGTCATCGAGTAGGTGCTGTACCGCCAGAGATAGCTCGTCGACTCGCCTTCGAGGGCGATCCCGGAGCCGTGTTGTTCGACCACCAACTCGGGCTGCTGTGCGGTGGTGATCGCAGCGATGCTACTGACCGCCAGCAGACAGACACACAGTCCGACCAGAATGGGGAGGGCTCCTCTGGGGGACATGAGTTAGGCGTGAGTCGAGATACTGTTGTGCAACGTGGGTACCCAGCTATTTCGCTGTGAGGGAGAAGTAGCTTGCCCCTCCTGTGGTAACTTGTTATCAGAACTGATTTTCGGCGGGGTAGATTAAAACAGTCGACAGTATCTTGTATACGTATGGGTTGGATGTCCGTGCGGCTGCTCGGACAATCGCTGAGGGGGAGCAGACGAATCGGCGATCGATCACGGGCACGTCCACGAGATGTTCTACCCTGCTGGTCGGCACGTCGACGGGGAGTTCGACATCCCGGCCAGTGCGACCCAACAGTCGTCTCGACTGTCGTGACCACAAGCAGTAGCTGTGGTGTCCGGGGACCTAACGACTGACAGGCCACAACGGGCAGACTGGAGGCACCCCCTATCCGTGGCCTGTCATCCGCCATGACCGATAGTCCCAAGCGAGTGGGCACACAACCCAGCCCATGACACGTCTGTGGCTTGTCGAGCGGAGTTACGACGACCGGAACCTGATTTCGTTTACCTATGCAACCGTCGACGGCACCCAACAGCTCCGCAAGGAGCTGTCGATGACGCTGCTCCGGCGGCGCAGTCGACCGATCACCGCCGCCATCGAAGCCGCCGAGAAGGAACTCAGCGCGGTCGACGACAGCGACCGCGAACAGTTCGCGACCGAAGCCCGGAAGATGGCCTCGGAACACGATCCCGACGACGAAATCTAACTCTCCCTGCCGAACGCTTAGGTCCGTGAGCGCCCTACAGTACCCAATGCGACCCCAGCCACCCGGCCCGAACGGGGTGCCCGTGCTCGGCAACAGCCAACAGTTCGCCGACGACCCCTTCGACTTCATGGATGCCTGCGCCGATGCCTACGGCGATGTCGTGGGGTTCGACCTCGGCCCACGACCCTTGTATATGCTGACCAACCCCCGCGACATCGAGCGCGTCCTCGTTGGGGAGTCGGCATCGTTCCCGAAACTCGATTTAGGCGACGACGCCGTCGACCAACTGCTCGGCGAGGGCCTCCTGACTAGCGAGGGTGAGGCGTGGAAAGCCAAGCG
>Ga0102935_1000962_pt1 | contig 10547 bp, 8 predicted proteins | sample SalPonR2_A_D2_MG_FD_78508 | JGI IMG/M metagenome (GOLD analysis project Ga0102935, IMG submission 78508) | Salt pond soil microbial communities from South San Francisco under conditions of wetland restoration - Salt Pond MetaG R2_A_D2_MG | ecosystem: Environmental > Aquatic > Marine > Intertidal... | reverse complement strand
GCCGTCCACTGTGGCGACTGCAAACCGTAACCATCCCAACCCAGCGGTGCGGTGCCGTGGGAATCTTCGCCCTTCAGGGCGGAGAGGATGTCAAGATAAAAAACCGTGTTTCTAAGGGTGATCTATCGCTAGGTTTCGATAGATGCGATTTCCGACTCGCCTAGTTAGCACGCTTCAATACTACACGAAATAGCTCTATCTCGCCTTTTTTACTACACGATTGTTACTGTCCGGTCGTTGTTAGATCTGTGTATGACACTGCTATAATAAGACTGTTCAGTCACAGGATCAGGCCTTTTGCTCTGGCCAACGCTCGATATACACAGTTTCATCGGTATAGAACCGAACGACATCTTCGGCTTGTGCATGAAGATCACCGAAGAAAGAGTCTTTTTGACCACCAAAGTGGAAAAACGCCATCGGGGCGGCAGTCCCGACATTGATGCCGACGTTACCTGCTTCAAGCTCGTGACGACATCTTGCCGCTTCGTCGCCACGGTTCGTGAAGACAGACGCAGCATTTCCGTAGCGGCTCTGGTTAGCGATATCAATTGCGTCGTCTAGGCAAGTTGCCCGAATTAGAGAGAGAATTGGTCCGAATAGTTCCTCTGTGGCGATAGTCATTTCAGGAGTTATCTCTCCGAAGACCGATGGGGCGAGAAAACTGCCTCTGTCAAAACTTCGTTGTTCACGTCCATCAAGAAGGAGTTCTGCGCCTTCTTTTACACCGGTCTCAATGGCGGACTCGATCCGGGCCTTAGCGTCATCTGAGACGACAGGACCGATATCTACGCTATCGTTGAGGCCGTTACCGACGGTCTGCGCCGCAGTCTGGTCAACGATGAGCTCCGCGAACTCGTCATATATGTCGTTGTGGACGATCGCAACAGGGTTCGCCAAACAGCGCTGTCCGGTGTTGGCAAATGCCGAGTTCACGGTCTTCTCAGCGGCGTATGAAAGGTCTGCGGCGTCACTTACGATAACGTGATTCTTTGCGCCGCCCTGTGCTTGCACGCGTTTTCCGTTTGCGGCTGCCGTCTCGTAAACATGTTTTGCGACGCCGGTGCTTCCGACGAAGGATGCACCAACCACCTCGTCGTGCTCCAATAGCGCGTTCACTGTGTCCGGACCACCTTGGACCAACGAGACAACGCCGTCAGGGAAGCCGGCGCGTTCAAGCATTTCGAATAGTGCAATTGCGGTATACGGTGTACGCTCGCTCGGTTTAAGAACAAACGTATTTCCACATGCGACCGCGTACGGAAGGAACCATAGCGGGATCATACCCGGGAAATTGAACGGCGTGATGGCGGTGAAAACACCAAGTGGATGGCGGATGGCAGTCTCGTCAATTCCTGGTGCAGCGTGCTGGAGATGGCCCCCCTGTAGCAGTGTCGGTGCACCGCAGGCGACCTCAACGTTCTCGATCCCGCGGCGGAGTTCACCTTTTGCCTCCGATCGCGTCTTACCGTGTTCTTGCACAAGTAGTTCTGCGATCTCTGACTGGTGTTCCTCCAGAAGCGTCTTGAACCGGAACAGTGGTTGAATACGCTCTTCCACCGGCGTTTGTCGCCACTCTCCGAACGTCTCATTAGCTATCTTGACAGCTGCGTTGACGTCGGACTCGGTGCTGATCGGTGTGTCACCAATCGTCTCACCGGTCGCCGGGTCAACTACCGTCTCAGCGACACCGCCACTCGGACGCGTCCACTCTCCATTGATATAATTTGTGATTGGCCGGTCAACTAGGGTGCGGAGGTCAGTTACGTTCTGTCTGTCTGTTATATCTGTACTCATTCAATTTGCTCTCCTTCAATAATGATTTCTCGGTCTGCTAGCTCTTCAATGAACTGTTTAGGATCAAACAACTCTTCCGGTGGTTTGGCACCCGCCGATATCACATCACCCTGGCCGACGAGCACGGCTGCAATCCCCATTGGGACCCCAGTCCAGACTGCGGTCGCTTTCAGCCCCCAGTCGTCAAGACGTGACTCAACTACGGTTGAATACCGGTACTTGGCATGGTCACCATTTTCGATACCGGTGACGTCAACACGGAAGGATTTCCACTCTTCGGTCGGGCCAGGCTTCGGCTGGCGGTCAAGATGCCAATCAAGAAACTCGCGAGGCGATGTCTCGACATTCTTGTACTCGACAGTCTCCTCATCGGTGAGGTTTAGACCAATAAGTACATCGCAGATGTTGACGAGGTCTGGTGAGAACGCAACCCGGAAGTCAACATCATTAACCCCAGAGAACGTGTTAGGCATCGTCGCCAGCTCAGAATGGATGCTGTGGAACCCTTCAACCTCACCGACCGGTGACGGCATGGTATACGTTTCGCGACCGGAGAGCGGGTCAAGCGTCTGGTATTCGCCATCTTCGTAGACGACTGGGTTCATCGTCAGCTCGTCAAGGATGGTCTTCGCGGAGTAAGCAAACCCCTCCCCGCCACCACGGGCACCAGTACGGATGTGTATTGACTCAACCTCATCAAGATGGCTCACGGCCATCGCGGTCGCGACGTTAGTCAACCCTGGACTTGCACCGATCCCAAGGACTGCGGTTAGTCCAGCGTCGGCGAACCGGTCATCGTATTCTAATTGTTCCTGTGTCTTGTGATATAGTCCACCGAGGTCAAGATAGTGGCACTTTGCATCGAGACACGCCTCCATTACCGCAACGTTGAAACCGTACGGGAGTGCGTTAGCGACTACGTCGGCGTCTACGATTGTCTCAACTAAGCCTTCGTGATCAGTGACATCAATGCGTGTCGTCGCAGTGTCACCCGGTAGCTCGGCAGCAAACTCATCGGCCGAGTTAATGTCGGCGTCGGCGATAACGAGGTTATCAACGGCGTCGTTCTCGGCGAGTTCCCACGATGTTGCTCGGCCCATCGCACCACAACCACCTAGAGAAATAATCTTCATTTGTTACCTCTACAGTCTACAATCTGATAATTGACTTTTGTCATGTATGCTTGTTTTTTGTTACTGAACGGTTTGCTGGAGCCACTTTTGCTGCGAGCTGTGCATGTGAGCAGCCGCAGTTAGCAGCTGTTCGTCTGTTTGGTGAACGCGCTGCCTGCTTTGATCCAGTTCGCAGCATTGACTGCGGCTGCCACGTCCCACTTGTCCACTTACGAAATGGTATCAACGATCTAAACCTAGTGTCTACCTCGGCTGGCGACTGGTAATTGACCCACCATATATTAGAGTACAGCTGTCGTATAGTCATGCCTTTGCTTCTCATACAGCAACCCCCATAAAAAATCTTTCTGGATACACAGCTTTAATCCGAATTATCTTTGGATAACATGTGTTTAGATAGGAATATCAAATAATCAGTGACTGTCTACGATAGACTGCTTCTAATACGCTCAGTATGGGGGTTGGCCAAGTGCGAGGTTGACTGACTTCGACCGCATATGTTCATCAAGTGCCTGTTGCGCGCACTCGCGGCCGAAACCAGACTTGTTGAATCCACCGAATGGCGTGCCAGGGACTGTACCGAAGTACTGATTGATCCACACACTTCCTGCCTCCACATCGGCGGCCGCACGATGGGCCACAGATGGGTTTTCAGTCGCAATACCCGCGGTAAGCCCATATTCCACTCCATTTGCAATCTCAATTGCCTCCTGATACTCCGAGAATGTCATGAGGAACTGGACCGGTCCAAACACCTCCTCTTGGGCAATCCGCATATCGGGGTCAACGTTGTCAAAAACTGTCGGGCGATAGAAAGCACCATCTGCGAGCTCATCATCCTTGGGGCTCTGCCCACCGCTGAGGATGCTCGCTCCCTCTTCACGCCCTACGTGCACGTAGTCGTCAACACTCTGATAGTGCTCCTCATACGCTAACGGTCCCATTGTTGTTTCTTCCCGAAGCGGATCGCCAGGCTCCCAACCAGCAAGCTCGTCAAGATACGCGTCAACAAATTTGTCTCTCACGTCTTCGTGGATAAGAATCCGTGTCGCAGAGTCGCAGGACTGGCCCGCATTATACATCCCACCGGTCGCCGCATTTGCTGCCGCCTCCTCAATATCGGCGTCCGGGAAGATGATGAAGGGATTTTTGCCCCCGAGTTCAAGTGTGATAGGCGTCACAGTGTCCGCTGCAGTCCGCATGATTGACTGCCCAACTGGAACAGATCCTGTGAACGACACTTTTTGTACATCGGGATGATTAATGATCGGTTCACCGACGTCGCCGCCAGAACCTGGGATGACGTTCAATACACCGTCTGGAAGGAGTTCCTCTGCTAACTGTGTGGCTCGGATCACCGACAGCGGTGCCGGGCTCGGCGGCTTGATGACTGTCGTGTTACCGGCCGCTAGTGCCGCTCCGACTTTCCACCCCATAAGTAGAATCGGGTAGTTCCACGGAAGGATCTGCCCTGTTACACCGTACGGCTCCTGCCGAACATACGCGTGTGAATCTGCTCCTGTTGGAATATATTCTCCCTCTTGAGCAACTGAGACGTTTGCGTAATATTCGAAGAAGTCTAGACCATTCTCAATATCTGCCCTCGCGTACGCGAGTGGCTTCCCGATCTCTAACGCCTGTAACAGCGCCAGCTCGTCAACGGAGTCCCGTAGTTCAGTGATCCATGTTCGGATTAACTCTGCTCGGTCCCCCACATCCATCACTCCCCAGCTTTCCACGAACGCTGTGTCAGCTGCTGTGACGGCGTCATTAACGTCCGTGCTGCTGCACTGTGCAACCGTTGTAATCGGCTCATTGATCGATGGGTCTGTCGGATTGAATGTATTTCCGTCGCTCGCCGGGCGGTTCTCACCAGCGATATACGCACCGAAATCGAGGGTTTCGATTTGTTTCTGCGCCTGTTTGTGTCGGTCCTGAATTGTGCCTGTGAAATTCATAATCGTGTTTGGGTTGTCGTTTGTATCGCTCCAATCTGTTTGCTAAACCTGTTCTATCCGAGGTCTGTGGATTGCTGCCCGCATAAGCGTATGACACGTACTTCTCGGGCTTTCGTTTATTCAGTTAGCACCACGCTGTTCTCTGCTGTCCAGCCGATCTGAACTGTCTCTCCTATATTGAGATACGATCCTTGGTCCCGAATCTGCATATCGACAGTAAAGCGTTCGCCGTTACCTAACTGGACAACGAACTTACCAAGGTTTCCTTTGTAGATCTCGTCGACAATTGTCGCCTGGAAGGTGTTGTCAAGTCCGGTAACCTCGTCACCAAGCCGGATTTTTTCTGGCCGAATAGCGAACCCAGCAGTCGCTCCAGCCTCTGGGGTCGCTGGCACAAGATACGTATTGCCATTCCGCCTGATGGTTGCCCCATCAGCAGTCTCAGAGTAGTCACCACGTATAAGATTTGTCTCACCAATGAAGTCAGCGACGAACTCCGTAGCAGGCTCCTCGTATATTTCGGTGGCGGTTCCGAGCTGTTCAATATGGCCATCGTTCATCACCACGATTTGGTCACTCATCGTGAGTGCCTCTTCCTGATCGTGGGTAACGTAGATGAATGTCGTACTTAGCTCCTCTTGCAGATTCTTTAGTTCGACCTGCATATTCTGTCGAAGTTTTAAATCGAGCGCCCCAAGCGGCTCATCAAGTAGGAGCACGGCAGGCTCCGTAATGAGCGCTCGCGCTAGTGCGATACGCTGCTGTTGACCGCCAGATAGCTCACTAATCTGCCGGTCCTTTGTCTCTGGCAGTTCCACGAGCTCAAGCATCTCCTCAACCCGAGATTCGATTGCATCATTTGAACCTCTCTGAACGAGGCGCTTGACTGCTTGAGCAACTCCGCCGCGCCCGGCCTCACCGCTTTCGTCAACCCCCTGCATCTGAAGACCGAATGCAACGTTTTCGCCGACAGTCATGTGTGGGAACAGCGCATACGACTGGAATACCATGCTGGTGTTGCGTTCAAATGGCGGGACGTTTGTTACATCCTTATCCTTGATATATACCGCACCTTCTGTCGGCGTTTCGAAGCCGTCGATACAGCGGAGTAGCGTCGTCTTTCCACACCCGCTTGGTCCGAGTAGTGTGAGGAACTTCCCAGATTCGACGCGCAGATTGATCTCGTCAACGGCGACCACGTCGCCAAATCGTTTCGTCACGTCCTCTAACCGGACGTCGTAATCTGTCATCCCTCAGGCACTCTTGACTTCTTGCCAGGCGTTACTGTACATAGTTGTTGCCTGACCGATGTTCTCAATGTATTCAAGATTGCTCATCGTCTCATCATCAGGATAGATTGACCTATTATTGAGAATCTCGTCGGTAATGTATTCCTCAGCAGCCTCATTGGGGCTCGCATAGTACGTGTAGTTCGTGATGTCGGCACCGACTTCTGCGTCCAGGAAGTGATTAATAAATGCATGAGCTGCGTTAACATTCTCCGCTTCCGTGGTGATCGCGGCAGTATCGACCCATACAACCCCACCTTCCTCTGGAATAACGTAATTGACGGGAGAGCTATCATCCTCGTATGTTTCCCAGTATGCCTGGAAGGCTCCGCCCGACCAAGCGTGAACCGGACTGAGTTGTTCGTTGATCAGATTTGTCGGGAAGTCGGATGAGTCGTACGTTGAGAGGAGGTCTTTCTGTTCGATTAGTAGCTCCTTTGCCTCCTCAATTTCGGACTCTTCTGTGGTGTTGAGCGAGTATCCAAGGTACTTCAACGCGGCACCCATCGTCTCACGCACATCGTCAAGCATCGACATCTGCCCTGAGAACTCCTCATTCCACATAGTCTCCCAAGAACTAACATCAATGTCACCGACTACTTTTTCGTTGTATGCAATCCCAGACGTCCCCCACTGGTAGGGGATAGAGAAGCGATCCTCACCTGGGTCGTATGGGGCCTCTCGGAACTTCTCCGAAAGGTTCTGAAAGTTCGGCACGGCTTCAAGATTCAGCGGTTGAATCATCCCTTGCTCGTTCAGGACATTGACCATGTAATCGCTAGGGAAAATCAGGTCATACTGACCGGTTCCGCCAGCATTCAATGCATTAAACATCTCTTCGTTTGAGGAGTACAATGAGACAGAAACCGATACATCGTACTCTTCCTCAAAGCCGCTGACGAAGCCGTCTGGCCAGTAGTCACCCCACTGGAAGACACGGAGCTGATCTTCGATCTCTCCGTTACTGCTGCTTCCGTCATCATCACCGCCGTCTCCGTTTCCACTGCTGCTATCGTCACTCCCGGAGTTGCTGCTGCATCCTGCAAGCCCTACAACTCCAGCCGTTGAGAGAACTCCCGTGGTCTGGAGGAACGTTCGTCGGCTGCTTATGGATTGCTGTTGTGACATTGGTTGTCAGTGTCTCTTTTCTGCAATTCCCACAATGGAACATAAATATTTCGGGAGATCGTACGTTCAATCGCATACATTACACAAGTTTCACCATGTTGGCCCTTGGAACCATTGGGCGACGGCGACCAGTGCCATCGTTACGATGATGATTAGTGCCGCGACAACGTTAACGCCGGGAGAGATCCCTTGTCGGACCATCCCAAAGAAGAATATAGGAAGTGTATTTTCTTGTCCGATGATAAAGAAGGTGACTACGTAGTCGTCAAAGCTCATAGCAAACGATAGCAGCGCGCCGGCGAGTATTCCTGGTTTTATTAACGGGAGCGTTACAAATCGTAGTGTCTCAACTTCATTGGCACCAAGATCCATTGCCGCCTCCTCCATCGTCTGGTCAAAACTCTGTAGCCGCGCCGCGACAACGACCGCAACAAAGCTTATACCGAAGGCAACATGGCCGATTATCGCTGTCCCAGTTCCAAGCTGTATCCCTGCGATATTGAAGAACAGCAGCAGAGAGATCCCCATTACGATGCTTGGAATAATAATCGGCATAAATACTACTCCAGTGAATAGTCGCTTGCCTGGGAAATTGTATCGGTCAATAGCGAACGCTAGCATCGTACCAAATACGGTGCTAATAGCAACCATCGCCATGGCAATTTCAACCGAGTTGAGGAGTGCGTTCCATGCCGCAGTCGGATCAACTCTAGCGACTGTCTCTCCTTGTAATAACCCTGTATACCATTTTGTTGTGAATCCCTGCCAGACGACCGCATATCTTGAATCGTTGAATGAGAGCGTAATCAACACCGCTATCGGTAGGTAGAGGAATAAGTAAACGAAGGCCGTTTGAGCCATCAAGAGCCCGGTTCCGCGCTCAAAGAGAGCTGCACGTGCTCTACGAAATGCGCTTATCATCCAAGCTCACCCCCGCCACGCTGGTACGCGGCTATACTGAGTAGCATGACCCCCATAAGAACGAACGCGCCCGCGGCACCCAGTGGCCAGTTACCGGCAGAGCCAAACTGTGATGCGATAAAGTTCCCGATCATCTGACTATCGGTGCCACCGAGCAGTTCGGGGATCACGTACGCGCCTGTGCTTGGAATGAACACAAGTACGCTCCCCGCCATGACACCCGGTTTTGATTGCGGAAAAATAACACGATAGAACGCTTGGAAACGGTCCGCTCCGAGATCCATCGCGGCTTCTTGGAGCGTAAAGTCGATCTCTTCAATGCTTGAGTATACCGGGAGGATCATAAATGGGATCCAGATATAGACGAGCCCTAGAAGTACCGCGAACTGTGAGTACATCAGCGACACCTCCTGTTCGACGAATGGGAGAGTCGAAAGAGCGCGCATCAGTACGCTATTAGTTGACAGTAAGAGCTGAATGGCGTAGATGCGGACAAGAAAAGAGGCCCAGAAGGGGAGAATAACAAGCACTACCAGAAGATTCTGGTACTTATCAGGGGCAACATGACCGATGTAGTAGGCTATCGGGTAACCGATAATAAACGAGATGACTGTCGCGAGGATTCCGTACGCGATACTTTTGAACAGTAGTCTAACATACGGGGTTGGACGCGTCGTCGAAAGTGACTCGATCCCGGGGGTCACCGTTTCAATCAACCATGCAGCTGTGGCCCAAAGTGCAGTAACTAGTGTAGCACCATCTGAAATAAAAAATCGGCGATACTGCTGTATTCCGAGGTTTTCGCCGGCAAGAAGAACTTCGCCAAACGCGCCTCGCTCCCCAAAGCTAAAGAAGAACATTACAGCAAGTGGTACAATGAAGAAAACTCCGAGCCAGAGTGCGCTTGGTGCCAAGTTAATTATCGCACCGGTCCACTGGTTCCGACGAATGCGTTGAACCAATTGTGTGTCAATTCCCGACGCCTGATTATTGGTATCTCTTACCATTTCTCGTTGGCGTATCACACCGCACATAAAATATGTTTGGGAGAAAGCTACACGAACAGACAAACATATGCTCAGTATCGTGGTTAAGCAAATATTATGATGGTTCCAGTCAGAATAGCGATAATCTCGTGCAGTCAAACAAAACACATAGGCATTCAGCCGTCGAAACGACTGTTATGGATATTGACAAGGTTGACAAGAAGATCCTTGGGATTCTTCAGGTTGACGGGAGAGCCGCTCTCTCTGAGATTGCACGTCGACTTGATATGGGCACGGCAACGATTCATGAGCGAACAAGAGCACTGGAGGAGGAGGGGTACATCCGCAATTATCGCGCCGTGCTTGACCCCGAACTCCTTGGCCGCAATGAGGTCGGATTTATTCGTATTAAGACGATTGCTGGTCGGTCGTCTGAGGTTGCCGAGCGGCTTGTCGAAGTGACTGCAATCCAAGAGATACATGAACTTACCGGCGACGCCGACCTCCTATTGAAAGTCCGCGTCACGGATCGTAAAGAGATGACCGAACTCCTCCGAGATATTGGTCAGTACGAAGGTATTACCAGTACTGCGACTGACGTAGCACTCCGTAGCGTGAAAGAAGAGCATACGCTACGGATAGACGAATGAATGACGTCTGGGATCTTGAGCCGTCAGTTAGATCTGAATATGGCTCACTTGAACAGGTCCTCACTCACGAACCAGGTGAAGAACTCAAGTCAGTAGTCGACCCAGAAGCATGGAACTGGGATGGACTACCACGTCAGGAGAAGGCTGCGAAAGAACATCGCTCACTCGTCGACGAATTGGAGTCACACGGTGTGGACGTACTCTCGCTTGAAACGGTGAATGAGAACCTTGCTGAATCGATGTTTGTCCGTGACGTGGGGTTTGCGATCAATGGGGGGATGATCATCGGAAAGATGGTTGAAGAAACCCGCCATGGAGAAGAACGCCGGCTTTCTGAACGAACCATTGAGCTTGGGGCCCCAATCTATCACAGTGTCCACGGTACCGGGGGATTTGAAGCTGGAAATATGGTATGGATCAATCAAGATACCGTCGCAATTGGCCGGTCACAGACGACTAACGCAGCCGGCATCCGGCAGGTTAGAACCGTATTGGAAACATTTGACGTAGAAGTTATTGAAGTGCCAATATTTGGAAGCACAGAGAGTACCGGCCAGACTCACTTGGCTTTAGTGTTTAGTATGGTCGGACCCGAGCTCGCGTTAGTTTACTCTGAAGCTGTACCGCCTGAATTCCTTGATACGCTCCACAACTACGGCATCGAAACAATTTCTGTCCCGATGCG
>Ga0102935_1000960_pt1 | contig 10575 bp, 11 predicted proteins | sample SalPonR2_A_D2_MG_FD_78508 | JGI IMG/M metagenome (GOLD analysis project Ga0102935, IMG submission 78508) | Salt pond soil microbial communities from South San Francisco under conditions of wetland restoration - Salt Pond MetaG R2_A_D2_MG | ecosystem: Environmental > Aquatic > Marine > Intertidal... | reverse complement strand
GTAGCCGCCCTCGCTGACGAACCGACACTGGGTGAGGGAGTCGCCGAGGGCGGTGAAGTGTTGGGTTCGGGCGGCGAACGCCGGCGTTCCGTCGGTCGTCTCGGCGTGTTCGCCGTCGTACTGAGGCGTTGGCCGGGTGTCGTGATGAGAGCCACCGCGTGTCGACGTGGCGTAGCCGATGCTCATGCCCTTCAGTCCCCGCGGCGAGTGGGCGGCGAACTCCAGGCCCTTCACGCCGTGGAGGTAGTGCTCGGCGTCGTCGTCCAACTCGGCGGCGAGGCGGAACGAGCCCTCGGCGAGTCGGTCGCCGAACCCCTTCCGACGCGCCGTTCGACGCGCGAGTTCGACGAGGCCGTCGGCGTCGCCGAAGGCGAGATGTGGTGAGTCGTCGTCGGTCAGGAGGCCCTCGTCGTAACACTCGCGGGCGAAGGCGACGGAGACACCCCACGAGATGGTGTCCATCCCGAGGCGGTCACAGAGGTCGTTGGCCTTGATCACCCGTTCGATGTCGAAGACGTCTGTCATCGTCGCCGTGCCGAACAGGCTCTCGAACTCGGGTATCTTCGCGTCGGTGACGCCCTCGCTCTCGACGGTGACGTGTTTGCCGCAGGCGACGGCACAGTTCGCACACGTCGTATCCTCGGTGACGTACTCCTCGCGGATCAGTTCGCCGCTGATCGCCTCGGCGTCCTCGCGAGGGGAGTGTTCGACCCGGTTGTTCTGGCGGCCGAGTTTCCCCATCTCGTTGATCGGGTTGACGAGGCCGGCCGTCCCGTAGTCCTGGAGCATCTCCGTCTCCGCCATCAGCGGCTTCATCCGACTGCCGACGAGTTCGCGCAACTCGCCGTCGGCGGCTGGTTCGGGGCTGAAGTCGCCCTCCTCGATCACCACGGCCTTCACGTTCTTCGAGCCGAGGACGGCGCCCGCGCCGCCGCGGCCCGCGACTCCCTCGCGCATCTCGGAGTCGTGAAGCAGGCAGGCAAAGCGGACGAGGTTCTCGCCCGCGGGGCCGGCGGCGATGACGTGAACGTCGTTGTCGGCGTCCTCGGCCGCGAGGCCCTCGACTTCGGCGCAGGTCTCGTAGGTGCCGAGGCCCGCGAGGCCGGGCGCGGGAACGACCGCGGCGCCGCCGGCGTCGACGTGGACGTACGAGAGTTCGTCGGCCGCCCCGTGGAGGACGATGGATTCGAAGCCCGTCGTCTTCTGGGCGCGGGGGAAGGTGCCGCCGAAGGTGCTGTCGAAAAAGCCGTTGGTCTGGGGGCTGACGAAGCCGACGACGCCCCGACTCGTCGACTGGAAGGGTGTCGCGTTCATCGGGCCGACAGTGAAGGCGACGACGTTCTCCGGGTCGAACGGGTCGGCGTCGACGGGTACGTGGTCGTGGACCGCCTTCGCCGCGAAGCCGTTACCGCCGAGAAATCGCCTGGCGTCGGCGGGATCGATAGCCTCGATTTCGTGGTCGTCCTCGTCGAGGTGGACGTGAAGCGTCTCGCCGCCGTAGACGGCGGGGAGGTCGGACTCGGACACGCTACGCCTCCGCCGGCGCGTCGGCCCGCCGGGTGGACGCGGTGATCGGACGTGACATGGACAGGAGTCGTCGCTCCGCGCACAAATCGTTTGTCTGTGTCGGTTTCGACACAACGCCGCGGCAGGCCCGTCGGCTACAGATCGATGACCGTGCCGACGCCGACGGACTCGAAGGCGTCGGGGAGTCGGTCGGCGAGAATTCGGCTGGCGGTCGGTCCCGTGCAGTGGGCAGCCCCGAAGCGCTCGATCCGGCCGTCGAGCCAGTCGACGAGTGCGTGAATCTCGTCCTCGTCGCGCGCGACGAGGTGAGTCCCGCCGACGATCGTTCGAACCGTGCCGCCGGTCACCGACTCCGCGTACTCGACGGTGTTGCGGAGGCCGGCGTGTCCACAGCCGAGGACGACCGCGACGCCGTCGTCGGTTTCGACCGCGAGCGCCTGATCGTCCGGGACGGGATCCGGTCGGTTCCCGTCGTCGGTGTGGATCACGCCCACTGCGGCGTCGGCGTGCGGGCGTGGAATCTCGCCAAGCGCGTAGACGCCGTCGGCGACTTCGACCGGAGCCTCGTGTTCGACGACCGTCGCGGCGTTGGCCACCGTCGCGCGGGCGTACGGACAGCCGATGTGTCTGCCGCCGTCCTCGGGGGAGCGGTACCGGGCGCGCCAAACGTCGGGATGGCAGTACAGCGTCGGATCGTCGAGGTGGGCGAGGGCGGCTTCGAGGCCGGCGGTGTGATCGTCGTGGCCGTGACTGAGGACGACCGTCTCGGCGTCGAGCGGTCGGCCGAGGCGAGCGGCGTTATCGGGGACCACGCCACCGTAGCCGGTGTCGAAGAGGACGTCGCCGACGAGGGCGGAAAATCCCCACTCGCCACGGAGACCACGGGGCGAGGACGTGACCACGCGATTGTCTGCCAGAATCGCGAGTTCTACCACCCTCGATCACCCCGACTGCGGACGGACGTCGACGCTCGGCACATAGCGAACGTCCGCGACGCGTCGGCAAAAGCCCGACGGGGTGTAACCCTTTTCACCACCCGAACCTCACCGTCGGTATGGACTTCGACTTTGTCCGGTCGGTCGGCATACTGGTCGCCATCACTGCCATCGGTACCGTCGGCCTCACGGGAAGCGGCGTGATGCCGCCCGGAACCGTCTTCATGATGGTCTTGCCGTCGATGATCGCCTTCGCCGTCGTCGCCTTCGTTCTCGGCATGAAACACGGCGAGTACCGCACCGCCCGGTGACGGCGATTTCCGACGCCTCGGTCCGGAACGGGTACCCCCCGAACGGGACCCACGAGAGAGTCACACCGACGCGGGCGTGACCGGCGAGTACGTCGGCGACGACTCCCCCGCCGCGGCCTATTTACCGTCGCCAACTACTTCGTTGGCCCGAACCCGTTGACCGCGAGAAACACTGCTCGGAACTCGAACGCCCACTCCGGAGGGATTCGGAGACGGGCTCCGGTGGGTTCGAGAGTCACGGTCGAGGGAGAAGCGACGAGCGCCGCGACCCCGACCGTCCACCCCGAGGCGGCGAACACGCACCCGGATCTACGCGGACGACTACTCGATATCGTGGACGCGGGCGTCAGCGTCCCCGACGGCCCCGGTCTGGGCGTCAGTACGACTGGGACTCCTTCGAGGCCAACGCCACGGAGAGTACGCACGTCGACGAGGGGTGAGGTTCGCGGTCGCCCCCGTCCTTTTGTATCGCGGCATGTGGTTTATCGGGTCGAACGGCGTCGCCGTCGCTGAAAGGGGTAGTGAACGCGAAAAAGCCGGAAACCGCCGTTACTTGCCGCGACGCCGGTCGCCGCCGATGCTGGGCCGGGTGTGTTCCGTCCCCTTGCCGCGGTTACGCTGACCGCGACCCTTCTTGCCGGCGCTGGTCTTCCCGCGGAACGTCCGCCCGCGGTGGCTGTCGTCACAGATCCAGTTCAGGTCGTCGTCGTTCTGGATGGCGGGGTGCTCGGGGTCCACGAGAATCACTTCGTGCCACTTCTGCGAGCCGTCCTCACCGACCCAGTAGGAGTTGAGTACGCGGAGGTTGGGGTACTTGCGCGCGGTACGCTCTTCGGCGATGCGCTGGATGCTCTTGCGGCGACCGATGCGGTTGACGCCCTGGCGTTTCGAGCGTCGCCCGGCCTTGAACCGGCGCTTGCGGGCGCCGCCCTTGCGGACCGAGGTCCGTGCGACGACGATGCCCTGTTTGGCCTTGTAGCCGAGGTTGCGCGCCTTATCGAGGCGCGTCGGGCGCTCGATGCGCTCGATGGCGCCCTGTTCGCGCCAGTCCTGTTTGCGTTGCCACTGCAGTTCGGCGAGTGCCCCGTCGTCGGGGTTCTGCCACGCGTCCCGGATGTGGGAGTAGAAGCTTCGTGCCATGGGTTTCACCACGGGCGCTTGCGATTCAGCGTCGCCGGAGTCGGCGAGCCACATGTCGTCCCGACGAGTCGGGTGCCCGCTGGGGCCCGTCGACCAGCGAGTTGGCGGTTCTACCCCCTGTTTCGGTTTAAGAACTTCGACTCGCCGCACGCACCGTCTCGAAGTCGCCGTCCGCGATGGCGTTGGCCACCGCCGCCGTGTCGACGTCGGGGACGACGGCAGGGTATTTCCGCTGGAAAAAGCCCACGAGATTCGAGATGTCGCGGTCGAGGAGTTCGTCGGCGTTCGCGTGATCGGTCGGCACCGACTGGGGCCAGTCGAAGATGGTGATCCCCGACTCCGCGACGGCGACGTTGTGTTCGCTGAGGTCGGCGTGGACCATCCCGGCTTCGTAGGCGCCCGCCACCTCGTCGAGGACCAAGTCGAGAACGTCCACCACCTGCGCGTCGTCGAATTTCGCGCGTGCGAGTTCGACGCCCTCGAATTTCGCCATCAGGATGGCGTGGCGGTTGTGGTCGACGGGCCGGGGGACGGACACGTCGGGATAGAGGGTTTCGAGCGCGTCGTACTCGCGTTCGGCCGCTTTGCGCGCCGTGTAGAGCCACGAGACGTGGTGATGATCGGCGGTGTACTCTCGCTCCTTGTTCACCTCCCGGAAGTTGGTGTAGCCCTCGCGGTGGAACTTCAGCGCCAGCGGGCGGTAGGACTGGGCCTCGTACACGTCGCTTTCCTTGCCGACGCCGAGGGGTGCGCCCACGCCCTCGATGGTGTCGCGCTCCGCGAAGGTGTGGAGGGCAAGCACGTCGTAGCCCTCGAAGGAGAGTTGGTAGCCCTCGTACTGGATGGTTCGGCGCTGGATCAGGTCACGTTTCATACAGCGATCCAGTCGATAATCGACCTCCTCGGCGGTCAGGTTCGCGTACTCCGGCAGTTTCCCGCGGTTGACCCACTCGCTGAACCGCATCCCCTGCTCGACACCCGAGAGCAGATAGAAATCCTCGGGGTCGAGCGCAGCCACCACGCTGGCGACGTTTTTGACCATATCTCGACTGGGCGGGCGAGGGACAAAAGCCCCCCGCGTCGGAGGTATAAATCGTATGTCGCGATAGCGAATCGTCGGTCGGGCAGTCGAGACACGCCCTAGAGAACCGTCGCCAGCGCGTCGACGACCCGCTCGTTGTCCTCGGGTCGGGCGGTGGTGACTCGCATGTATCCGTCGCCGAGTCGGTCGTCGTCGAGTGGTTTCACGAATATCCCGCGGGTTCGCAACTGCGCTGCGACGTGGCTGGCGTCGTGCGGACTGAAATCCGCGAGAAAGAAGTACGTCTCCGTGGGAAAAGTCCGGACACCCAGCGATCGAAGGTCGGCAGCGAGTTGCTCGGTCCACGAGCGAAGCCGCTCGATGCGGTCTCGGATCGCAGCGTCGTGTTCGAGCGTCGCGATGGCCGCGGCCTGACTCGGCTTCGCCAGCGGGTAGGCGTCGTTGCTCGCGTTCAACTCGTCGGCCAACTGTGTCGGAAGGACGGCGTACCCCACACGAAAGCCCGCCAAGCTGTGAGCTTTCGACAGCGTCCGGGTCACGAGCAGGTTGTCGTACGCCGGGACGAGATGAGCAACCGACCCGTCGACGAAGTCGACGAACGCTTCGTCGACCAGAAACCGGGTCTCGGGGTTGGCGTCGAGAAGGTCCGGGAGAGCCCCCATATCCAAGGCGCATCCGTTCGGGTTGTTCGGGTTGACGACGACAGCGAGCGTCGTCTCGTCGGATATCTCCAGATCGCGGAGATCGAATCGGAAGTCGTCCGCCGGCCGCAGCCGCGTTTCGGTGTACTGATCGGCAATCTCCGGGAACAGGGGGTAGGTCGGCGTCAGGAGGTGGACGTGCCCGCCGAACCGATCGAACAGTTGACGCAGGATCAACTCGGACCCGGCGTTGAGGTGGATGTGGTCGGTCGGAACCCCAAGCCGGTCGCCGATCAGGTCACGGAGCGGTGCGGAGTAGGGTTCCGTGTAGTGATTGCTCCGAGGGAGTTCGTCTCGGGCGGCCTGGATCGCCTCGTCGATGGGCGGCAGCGGATTCTCACAGAGCAGGAGTTTGACGCCATCGAATCCGGCGCCGCCTTTCTCTACCGTCGAGGGCTCGGTCATACGTCGGCAGTACGTGTCAATTCGTTACAAGTGTTTCCCGCGCCGGGAAACGCTCCGACCCTCGGGCCCGTCGCATCGCGTACGCGGTCAATGTGACACAGGTCGGCAAAGAGTCGTTCGTCGCCAGCATCCCTCGCTGACGGCCTACTCCTCCAGGCTCGGATGGGTCGGCTGGTCGGCAGAATGTGGCTCCGCGAACCGCTCGCGCATGTGCTCGCGGGCGGCATCCTCCCGGCGGCGACGCTCGGCGTCGTCGATTTCCTCACAGCCCGGCGGCAGGTCCCGGCCGCGGTCGGTGAAATAGCCCGCCGGCGCCACCCAGTCGTGATAGAACGGTTCGTCGGCGTCCTCCAACAGCGTCACCGCCACCTCCGCACCGTGACCGGCGCTCACGATGGCCTGGTGGGGTTTGCCGGCGAGGCGGCCGGCGGCGTACAGCCCCGGCACGTCCGTGCGCCCGCGTTCGTCGACGGCGACGAAGGGCTTGCCCCGGTCGACGATTTCGACGCCGTCGGGCAGGTAGTCGACGGCGTTCTTCGTGGCGGCGATCACCCGGTCGGCCCGGTAGCGGTCGCCGGCCGCCGTTTCGGCGGTGAACGCGTCGTCGTGAGCGATCCGAATCACCTCGCCCTCGCGGCGCTCACACCCCGCCCGCTCCGCGCCCTCGGCGATCAGATCGAGCAGTTGGCGGGCGTTGACGCCGGCGGGGAAACCGGGCTAGTTCTCCAGGTGAGCGTTCCGTCGAAGGATCGACTCGTCGGTATCGATCACGAGCGTCTCGAGCCCGGTACGGGCGGTGAACGTCGCGGCTGACAGGCCGGCGACGCCGCCGCCGACGATCAGGACGTCGTACATACGCGAGGGCACGCGACGGGCGTATTTGTCGGCGTCGGCTCGCGATACGGTTATGCTGTGTGGTGTCGTACCACGTCGAATGGAAGACGTGTTCGTCGCGAGTCTCATGTCGGCCCCGGTCCACTCGGTGCGCGGCGACGCGTCGCTCCAGGAGGCGGGACAGACACTGATCGATCACGACGTCGGCTCGGTCGTCGTCGTCGAGGACGAGGACCGACTGGTGGGGATTCTCACCGCGACCGACTTCGTGCGCGTCGTCGCCGACGGCGAGGGGTGGGGACCGGCGACGGCCGTGTCGGCGGTGATGAGCCGCGACGTGATCACGACGACGGGAAACGAACCGATCGCCGCGGCGGCCGATCTGATGGTCGAGAGCGGCCACTACCACGTCCCGGTCGTGGACGACGAGACGGTGATCGGCGTGATCGCGGCGGCGGATCTGACGGCGTATCTCTCGACCGTCCAGCCGCCGAATCCGCCGTGGCGGTAGCCGTCGCCACGCGTAGCGGCCGCTACACTTCGGGACGGACGCTCGCCCGGAGCGCGACGCGGGCGACGTTCCCCCCGCACTCGGCGGTGCGGGCGAGGCGGGCGAGGACGCGAGAGAGGGCGTACGCGCCCGGCTGGGCCCGCTCGAAGAGCGCACGGTCGAGGGCGCGGCCATCGTCGATCAGCCGGTCACGGCGGTCCAGCGCCACGTGTGCCCGCTCGACCGACGTTTCGAGGACGGCCGTCGTCGCCGTCTCGACGACCTCGCAGGCCGCTTCGGCGAGGGCGACGACGTCCACGAGCAGATCCTCGTCGACGACCGACGCAGCGCGCTCGGCGAGCGATCCGATGCGGACGGCGTGGTCCGCGACCCGCTCGATCTGTCGCGCCACGAGGTAGTAGTCGAACAGTTCCGGGCGACGAACGTCGAGGTCGTCGATCTCTCCGAGGTCGGCGAGCGAGCGGTTGAAGTGGCGAGTGATCATCTCGAACAGTCGATCGACCTCGTCGTCGCGGTCGTCGAGGGGGTCTGGCGCCGACGCGTCGTCGGTGACGCCTCTCCGCAAGCGCTCGGCCGCAGTGCGGTGCATCGAGAGCGCCGTGAACTGTAGTTGGGTCACCGACTGCCGGATCGACACCTCCGAGGCGTCGAGTAGATTCTCGACGGTGATCCGCTCGGCCGTCTCCTCGACGACCGACATGCCGACCATGGTCTGGACGAGACGGCGGACGAGCCGCCGATCCTCGGCGGTCAGCGCCTCGTCTTCGGGTGCGACGAGCGTCACGGTGTCGTAGCCGACGGCGTAGGCGGCGCGGACGGCCCGCGCCACGCAGTTGGCGTCCGCCGCCGGCAGGTCGACCGTCGTCGCCGAGAGCGGGCCGCCGTCCTGACCGGCGCCTCTGACGACGAGCGAGCCGTCGGTGTGCGGGTAGAGGTGGATGGGCATGCCGGCTTCGAGGTGGTGTTCCCTGGCCCACTCCTTGGGGAGCGAGACCGAATACGTCGAGCCGCCGATCTTCTGGAGTTTTCTGGTTTCCATGTTAGACGAGCTCCGGATCGCTGTCGACCATGTACAGGGTGCGGGCGGCGATGTTGACGGCGTGATCGCCGACGCGTTCGAGGTCGCGAACGACGAGCAGGAGCCGCGAGACGTCGTCCATCAGTTCCTCGACCGCCCACGAGTCGCCGGTATCGACCTCGCGTTCGATCAGGTCGCGGACCACCCGCTCGCTCGCCCGCTGACACAGGGCGTCGAGTTCGTCGTCGTGGTCGGCGATGGCCCGACAGACCTCGGCGTCGTCGGTGCGGTAGGCGGTCATCGCGTCGTCGAGCATCGAGCGAGCGAGGTCGGCGAGAGCCGAGAGGTCGACCTCCGCGAACCGCTTGCGGTCCGCCGCCAGCGTGTACTGCGCGAGGTTCACGGCCAAATCGCCGACGCGTTCGAGGTCGGTCACGATCTTGAACGACGAGGCGACAAAGCGGAGGTCGCTCGCGACGGGTTGCTGGCGGGCAAAGAGCTGGATACACGTCGCTTCGAGGTCGAGATACCGACGGTCGACCGCGTCGTCGGCGCCGGCCACCTCGCGAGCGGTCGCCTCGTCGACCGTCGCGAGCGCCGAGAGCGCGCGGTCGAGACGGCGGGCAACGAGATTGCCCATCGCGAGGACGTCGGTGCGGAGATCGGCGAGCGACTGCTGGTACTCGTCCCGTGTCACGGTTATCCGAACTTGCCCGAGATGTAGTCTTCGACGCGCTGGCTCCGCGGGTTCTCGAAGATCTGGTCGGTGTCGCCGTACTCGACGAGTTTGCCGCCGGTGAGGAACACCGCGGTCTGGTCCGAGATGCGGGCCGCTTGCTGCATGTTGTGGGTGACGATGACGACCGTATACTCCTTCGCGAGGTCGTTGATGAGGTCCTCGATCTTGGCGGTGGCGATGGGGTCGAGCGCCGACGCCGGCTCGTCCATCAGGATGACCTCGGGGTCGACGGACAGACACCGGGCGATACAGAGCCGCTGTTGCTGGCCGCCAGAGAGACCGAGGGCGTTGTCGTCGAGGCGGTCGTGCACTTCGTCCCACAGCGCGGCCTGTTCGAGCGCCCGCTCGACGAGTTCGCGCTCCGCTTCGCTGTCGTCACGGCCGAGCATCCGCGCCAACAGCCCGGTCTCGAGGTCGCCGTGCTTTCGCGGACCGTACGAGATGTTGTCCCGGATCGACTTCGGGAACGGGTTCGGCGACTGGAACACCATCCCGACCCGCTTGCGCAGTTCGACCAGGTTGATGCCGTCCTGGTAGATCTCCGTCCCGTCGAGGCGGACCGATCCGTCGACGCGGGCGGCGTTGATGCGGTCGTTCATCCGGTTGAGACAGCGAAGATAGGTCGACTTCCCACAGCCCGAGGGGCCGATGAGCGCGGTGACGCTCTGCTCGGGAATCTCCATCGAGACCCCTTTCAGCGCGTGGTCGTCGCCGTAGTACACGTCGAGGTCCTCGGCGGCCATCTTCGTCTCGCCCCGGAAGTCGTACTCGACCCACTCCGCTCTGGTCTCTTCGACCGTCTCGCCGCTCGTGGTTTCGAGCGGCTGGTCGCTTCCGGTCGTCCTGGTCTGTGTTCGACTCTGGCTCTGTGTCTGTGGTGAATCGCTCATGATTAGTCGTGTCTGAGTTGCCGTCGGAAGTAGTAGCGTGCCCCGATGCCGATGGCGTAGAAGGAGAGGACGACGATCAACAGAATGAGCGCCGTTGCCCACCGGAACCCGGTCGGATCGGAGACGTTGCTTCCCAGGCCGACGCCCGCGGTGATGAGGGCGTACAGCTGATAGGGGAGCGCCGAAGTCGCCTGCAGGAGTTCGGGGTTGGCGACAAAGGGCGGCGAGCCGGTGAACTCGAAACCCCCGATGACGTCGACCGTCTGTCCGCCGGGGACGAACGTTCCGCCGGCCATCGTCAGCAGGATGGGCGCCGTCTCGCCCGCGATCCGGCCGACGCCGAGGATGACCCCCGTGACGACGCCCGGAAGCGCGGCCGGGAGGACGACACTGCGGATGGTCTGCCACTTCGAGACGCCGAGTGCCGCGCTCGCGTCACGGTACTCGTCGGGCACCGAGAGCATCGCCTCGCGGCTCGTGATGAGCACCAGCGGCAGGAGCATGAACCCGAGCGTGAGCATC